>Ga0206951_1186_pt1 | contig 12903 bp, 7 predicted proteins | sample Alteio_BWOrgHeat_38_FD_152974 | JGI IMG/M metagenome (GOLD analysis project Ga0206951, IMG submission 152974) | Enriched cells from forest soil in Barre Woods Harvard Forest LTER site, Petersham, Massachusetts, United States -... | ecosystem: Environmental > Terrestrial > Soil > Temperate forest > O... | reverse complement strand
CAACCGACCCTACTCGGATGCAACGTAATCTTGGCGGAGATGCTTCCGATGTCGTCAACGATTTTATTCAAAAGCATAACGAACAAATTGCGAACATTCGGCTAGACCCGACGACCGACAATGCTCGCATAAGCGCAAGCCAAATCGCCGATTCAGAGAATCAAGGAAGGGCAGAATTCGGAACAATCGGCCCAATATCAAAGGCGATTATCGTCGCGAGTCGCCAAGGGTACGGTGATAACGGTCGGATCCACATGCGGCTTCGTCTTTTTAACGCAAAGGGAGCGACCGCATTCTCCACAACCACCATGTTAACGAAGGAGGTTCCCCCAGCAACCGATGGCACGACGGAGGCAGATCCATCTGAATCGGATCCAGGAACCGTTCGACCGAATTCGAAGAAAACGCAAATCCAGTATTCCGATGACACAAAGGCGCTCATCGTGGCCATGAGGGGCCCGGAATACAGCGTGTTGAAGCCGAATTTGAGCCAAGGACTTCGTCGAAAACTCTTCCTTCCTAACGAATACGATCCACTCTCCTTTGTTCAAACCGATGAGTTGTTGGCCTATGCGAGACAAAAACGCAAACCGCTCGTCGCAGACATACCGGACGATTGGTCGGTAAACGCGGAGATCCTAGGGTCGGGCGAGATCTCCACGCTTGAAGACGTAGAGCAAACCATTGCGGACGCCGAAACAATAAAGGCGGTTCATGACGATGGATATACGGTCGTCATGCCCGCTTCCCCACCCGAGTCTCGGGCGATTCGGGCTAACCGACCTGCGCTGGCCGCATTGATGCATGCAGCCGAAGAAAAGGGTCTACCTTCCCTCAATGATTTCGTCGCATACGCCTTACATTGCCAAAATCCGAATCCAGACGGAGTTTTCGAACATTACTTTATGCTCTTCTTGCCTGGTGGGACCATGGAAACCATCGGCCAACAAGCAAGCTGGGAAGTTCTGCGGTTCTATGGACGCCTTAGTCTCGCCTCTCAAGCAAATCTTGGAACTGGCGGCAAAATACTTATCGGCTCGCTAACTCCAGACCAGAAGTCGGAATTGCTACAAATGACATACGGGTCATCGTCCCTGCTCACAATCGATGCCAACGAGGACGGTGCCGGTGCTCCGGCCGGATTTGAAGAGCCCGACTACCGAGACGAGCCTACTGAAGAAGTGCCTAACGGCCTCCCTCCGGAGGGTTATCTAGAACTGAGAATTACGAGTGAGGCCTTCGCGTCCCCACAAGGTGCTAGCGATTTATCGTATATCTCGTTGCTGGGAGCCTTGGGACCTGAAGACCTGGCTGCGGTTAAATTGGAGAGGGAGGCAAAGGACGCCGAAGGTTCTGGAGATAAGGCGCCGCTGCTCACGCGGCTGAGAATAGGCGATCGAGCGATCCTAGATTTCACGTTTCACATCACCTCCGACGTCGTGATCCAGCAAAGCCTCTGGGACCACCTGTTCCAAAAAAACGCACCGCTTTTGTCGGAAAACAACCTTCCCGCAAGTTTTCAAAAACAGATCTCAGACGCAATGGCGTTGATCAAGAACTCTCAAGTCGGCCCAGGCCAATTCGGAAGAATCACGACGATACATCCATAAACGGGACACGGGACAGGCGAGGAAGGGGACAGATTCGGAACAGCACTTACGGCGAAGCCGTGTAGCCGTCGGCCCGTCCGACGTTACCTGTGGAGGTTTGCGCTCGCTGGACCGGCGCTGAATCGGAACCGCACGTACGGCGAAGCCGTGTAGCCGTCGGCCCGTCCAACGATACCTGTGGAGGTTTGCGCTCGCTGGACCGGCGCTGAATCGGAACCGCACGTACGGCGAAGCCGTGTAGCCGTCGGCCCGTCCGACGTTACCTGTGGAGGTTTGCGCAACGTCCGCAAAGACAGCGGACTGAGACGTACAGAGCTCCTTCCATTCTCGTTTCCTTCTTCCTCTTTCCACTTTCTCCTTTCAACTTTCCCCATCTCCCCTTTCTACTTTCTACTTTCCACTTTTCCCTCCCTCATTCCGAGTTCGTTGTACTATATGACCATGCGATTTTTGTCGCTCACTTCGTTCGTGTGCCTTGCCTCCCTGGCTTCAGCTCAGGACACTTCGATTCGGGTGACATACACTACTCGTGCGGCCAGAGCAGCAGTGGTTCTTGAAGACTTGGGCCGACTCGCAAACATTAAACTGCTCACAACGCCAGAGACAGAGCGAGAGATCCTGATCGTTTCCGTGAAAGACCAACCATTTGCCGAGGTGATGTCTAGGATTGCGACCGTAACCAGTTGCGAATGGAAACAAGAGGGCGCGTCCTATCGGCTAATCCCCAACCGAAAGCAGCGGACGTTAGAGGAACGTGCCGAAATTGCAAAGCGGCTAGCTCACATTTCGAAGGGAATCAAAGACCTAGAATCGGCCGCCAATATGCGACGTACGGCGCTGGAAAAATCCGCCGCCGAGCTAAAGAAGGCCCATGAAAATCTGGGAACAAAGTCCGTCAGCGTGCCGCCTACCCCCGAATCAGCCGTTCCATTCGCGACAAATTTGAATGCAAGAATCGGCATGACCAGCCAGCTTGCGCTGGTCGCTCTGCTAAAAGAGATTGATCCGAGTGTCCTAGCTCAAATGGGCCTCGAAGACCGCGAAGTGTTTTCCACCGCGCCGACCAGAATGCAGCACGGGCTCGGAGGAGACGCGACCGAAATTGTCAATACCTTCGTCCAAGAGCACAACGAGCAGCTCGCTAGCCTGCCGAACCAGTTGGAGCCCGATACCACTGGAATGGATCCGAAAGAAATTGAAGCTCTTCGCGCCATGCAACGGCAGCGAACGGCAAAAGTCAGCGACGTTTCAAAGGCAATCGTCGTTGCTCGATATCGAGGTTTCAGCGAGAACGCCGCTTTTTCGCTCAACCTTCGACTCTATGACTCGAAGGGAACCACCGTTTATACGAGTTCCGCCATCATACGAGGCGCTGTTCCGGGCGGTCAAGTTGGATCCGCTTCCCCGGATTCGGAGAAGCAATCTGAAGCCAAGTCAACCCCAATCGAGTATTCCGACGATTCAAAAGCTTTGATGGCTGCCAACAAAGGTTTAGATGGAACTTACAAATACGCCTTTAGCCCGGAACTCCGCCGGAAACTCTTCCTGCCGAAGAAATACGATCCGCTCTCATTTACGACGACGGACGAAATATTGGCTTTTGCAAAGTCGAAAGGCAAGCCGTTGGTCGCCGACATCCCCGACGATTACGGCGGGTTTAGCGACGATGAACCAACGAACGTCGAGGCCGTTAACTTACGAGTCGAACATGCAGACGGTATTGCTGCCATTCCAGACGATTCTTTTACGGTCATCAAACCTGCGACTCCAACCCTTTCACGAGAAGTACGGGCCGACAGATTTGCGCTCAGTGCGCTAATGCATGCGGTTGAGGAGAAGGGCGTGCCTTCTCTCGACGACTATTCAACGTTTGCAGTTGCATCGCCTAATCCGTGGCGAAACTTCACCACCGCCTTCATCACTTCCCTTATCCCAGGGGGGCTGATGCAGGGGTTTAGTCAATCCCCCAATTGGAACATGCTGCGCTTCTATGGCCACCTCAGTTCGGAGGCTCGATCTCACCTGACGGGTGGAAGCAAACTACCCTTTAGCCAGCTCAGTTCCGCTCAGAGATCAGAGTTGGACCAAATGACGTTTGGGTCGTTCAGCCAACTTGCAATCGACGATCCGCAGCGCCAAGTAGCTGACTCCGTGCCGGATTGGGGCAACGGTTCCACCGCCGTGAACGACTATCGAAATGAGCCAACCGAAGTAGCTCCAACCGGATTGCCTGCAGCCGGCTACCTTGAACTTGCGGTCCGGAAAGAATCCTTTGCTTCGCCTCAGGAAATAAATGGCGGCTCCCGCGCCATGGGCGTGTTAGGCCCTGAGGAAATGGCAACGCTTAAAGCCAGCCGTGATTCCAGGGAGGGACAAGAATCGCCTGCATTGTTCCCGAGCATGAACAATCTAAAGATTGGCGAGAATTTGGTTCTGAATTTCACATTCCACATCGCCCCCCAAGTCGTTATCAAGCAACGGCTGAACGACCACCACTTCCCCAACAACCCAACGATCGTATCAGAGACCAATCTCCCCGCCGACTTCCAAAAACAGATCGCCGATCGCCTAGAAATCATCAAAAAATACGGCAACAGCCCTAAAGGCCCCCCCCCCCATAGAAGACGTAAAAATTCACCCCTGACGACGGGACACGGGACAGGCGTTACGGGACAGGTCCGGAAGCCCTCCCTGTTTTCGGTGGTGCCGAAAATGGGGAGGGGCAGGGGTGGGGGAATTCGACGTCACTTGAACCGCCGCCAATCGGACGTGAGGCATCGGTCCGGTAGCCGCGTCGTAAGTCGTCGGCCCGCCCGACGTTTTGCTATTCTGCAGCCCGCAGCCTTCCGATCAGAAAGCAGCTTCACGCTAGCGCGTGACGGGATAGGCGGACGGGGAACAGAATCAGAAATCGGTTGCGGCGAAGCCGCGTAGCCGCCGGCCCGCCCGACGTTTTGACATGATATTGCCTGCAACCTCCCGACACGGATATGGCTTGGCAAAAAGAAGAAATGGGCCAACGCGTGATACGTCGTATCATTGACCCATGCGATCCATGTCGGTTGCCTTCCTCTGTATGTTCGCCAGTATGGCCGCCGCCCAGAGCATATCGACACGTGTGACCTATTTCACGCGAGCGGCCCGCGCGTCCGTGGTAGTCAAGGAACTTGGACGACTCGCGAAAATCGACCTTCAAGCGACGCCAAACATCGATGGCGAGATTCTTGTGATCGACGTCAAGAATCAGCCGTTGTCCGAGCTGATGTCGCGCATCGCCACCGTAACCGACGGCGAGTGGAAGCAAGTTGGCCCCGCATACCGCCTGCAGGCCAATCAGGCACTTAGGTCGAAGGAAGAACGCGACGAACTCGAAAAGCGGGCAAAAGATATTCGCAAGACAATTCTCGAACAAGACAAAGGTGAAAGGAGGCGGCTCGCGGAGTGGGAGCAAGTTCACGCTTACTCTGAGCGACAAAAGAAAGTCGGACCGTCGGCAACGATTGATCAGGGTCTTAAAGAAAAGATGGAATCGCTATCGGCATCTTTTATGAACTTCTTTCCGGACAACGTCGGCTCCGAGGATCTATCAATCGGAGCGATCACAACCACTCGCCTATTGGAACGAGTCGATCCAGTCGTGCTGGCAAAGATTAAGCCCGGTGATGTGGTCGTTTTCTCTACGAAGCCAACTCCAACCCAGTTTAAATTAGATAAAAATGCAATGAGTCTTGTCAACGAACTTGTCGAGGAATACAACAAGAATAATGCGTTATCTCCTCCGCAAACTAGGAGAGCCTCACATGGCGGACACACATTTACTTTCACCCCGCCGGCTCACATTGGTCCGATATCTAAGACGCTTGTTACCGTAGACATCAACCGTGAATTCGAGCTATTCGAGGTTTCCCTATCTCTCTACGGGTCCGACGGAAAGAACGTATTTACCAAATCAAGGCCGCGGCCAATACTCTTCCCAACAATTTCTGCGACGGCGGAAACAAGCGTACAGGCGATTCGCAGTGCGACTACGAAGTTGGTGCCTACGCCGAAAGTTCGGTATTCCACCGACTCTATCGCACTGACATCTGGCAATTATGGGCAGTTCTTAAACGTTCGGTCGGCTCTTTCCTCAGGGTTGCGTCGAAAACTTTTCCACCCGGAGTTGTATGATCCGCTTTCGTTTGCCTCGACAGATGACATCCTGGCATTTTCGCGACAGTCAGGCAAGCCGCTCATCGCAGACATGTCGGACGACTGGGTAGTCGGGCAATCCAAGATGTTCGAGATGTTTCCAGGAATTGATGTCAAAACGGTTGAGAAACAAATGGGAGAAAACGGTGAAGAAACCGTTCTCGCCGACAACACATATACTCTAGTCAAGCCGTCCTCCGCACCAACGTCACGAATGCATCGTGTAAATCGGTTTGCGCTTCGCAGATTACTGCGGAAAATCGAAGAAAACTCAGTGGCGTCGATCGATGAAATAGCTTCCTACGCGATGCACGCGCCAGACCCAGATTCTTGTGGAACGATTCGAAACTATATTGATTATTTGGTACCTGATGCGACCGTTGATGAGAATTCCCAAAACGAAGCAATGTGGGAAATGTTGCGGGTCGTTGCATCTCTCAGTTCAAAAGACCGGACCATCCTCAAACGCGGAGGCAGAATATACTTCAGGTCGCTCAATGCAATTGGGCGATTGAACGTAAGCAAGATGGTCTACGGAGCGGATTGCCCTGTGACTATTCAGAGCAATGTCCCTGCTTGGGTACCGAGTGACTTCAGAGTCGGTTATCTCGGTGAAGATCCAACCGAATTCGCGCCGTCAGGGCTGCCAAACGACGGCTGGCTGGAATTACGGACGACTCACGAGTCGATTGCTTACCCGTTGGACCCCGTGAAAGTAGCTATCGACCATCACGGAGTTCTTGATCCTGAGAACTTCGCAGAGCTTAAGAGTACGGATGACAATCGGAGCGGGCCAAACGTGCTGGGCAGGCTGAAGATCGGAACACGATCTATCCTCAACTTCACGTTCCAGATAACCCCACGGGTCACGATCAAACAGACCCTACGGGAGGATCACATACCCAAGAACGCTCCGATCGTCACCATAGATCACTTGCCAGCAAACTTCCGAAAGCAGATCGCCGACCGTTTGAAAGCCATGAAGAAGGCTAGAAGTCAAGGGCAGTGATAGTACGAAGCGACTTCACTACAGTATCATCGCGGCAGCCCGGAATCTGGAATGTTAGCGTGATTGCGATGCCTCAATGTCGTTCTGCATAGCTTCTTGGAAGCTTATCCCTACTAGACGTTGAGGCTACTGGCCACCTGTGCAGAATTGGATCAATGAAATCTTAGTTGGAGGAATTTTGCGTGCGTAGCGATTCCAGCTAGGGGGATAAAGCCTCAACGTCTAGTGGGGAGGCTCGCGTAAAGCCGGTGTAGAACGACATTGAGGCATCGGGAGAGCTCGACGACTCCAAATTTCCTTAGGCAAAAGATCTGGATAAGGACAATCTTCGGAAAAGCGCGAGGGACCCAATTGCAGGTCCTCGAACTGGTCAGAGAGGCTCTAACGCCAAAAACTCGATGGCATTAGACGATGGCGTCCGCGCTCCTCGGAGCAAAAGGTTCCAACCCTGAACCCAGTACCCCGAACCCCAAAAGGCTACTTCGGCGTGAAGTACTCTTCCAGCCTCAGGCACGAGGCCGCTTCGGGATTGGCGTAAACGTCGAGGGCTCGGATAAGGGCGGTAGCGGTGTCGATGCTGGTCACGCATGGGACACCCGACTCGATGCAGGCGCGGCGAATTCGTGCCGCTTCGGACTCGCTGGTTTCGTTTAAGCCTGGTGTGTTGATCATGAGGCTCACTCTGCCTTCGGTAATCAGGTCCAAGATATTCGGTGAGCCTTGCTGAATTTTACTGACGCTCTCGCACGGCACACCATGCTCCAATAAAACTCGCGCGGTTCCGTGAGTCGCCGCGATCTTTCTTCCGGCTGCGTGGAGGCCCTTCGCGATTTCGAGGGCGGCGGCTTTGTCGTCGTCGTTTACAGTTAGAAGTACATATCCGTCGCCCTTAAAATGGATGCCGCTGGCGACCATCGCCTTATAGAGCGCGCCTTCGAATGTGTTGTCGATTCCAAGAATCTCCCCCGTCGACTTCATCTCAGGTCCAAGGCTAGGCTCTACTTTCGCTAGCTTCTGGAAGCTAAAAACCGGCGCCTTGATCGCATATAGGATCGGATTTGGCAAGATCGGCGCGCCTTCGACAAAATCTTGCTCAGAAACGATGTACCCGACCGCATTCGTCTTTGGCTCACGTTCGATCCCAATCCCAAATTGATCGGCGAATTGAGTGAGCGCGCAAGCCGCCTCGCCGCCTTCAGCCGGCTGCGGTGGCTTTCCAAGCACCCAAAGGCCGCTCGCATATCCCATGTCCTTGAGGGTCTTCCCCATCATGCACCGGGTGGCCAAATCGACCATCGGGATGCCGGTCACCTTGCTCAAATACGGCACCGTCCGACTCGCCCTGGGATTAACCTCAAGAACGTACGCCACGTCGTTTTGAACAACGAACTGGATGTTCATCAGGCCCTTAACCTGAAGCGCTCTAGCGATCTTACAGGCGCTGACAACCATCTGGGCTTGGATGGATGCGCTGAGGCTGATCGCCGGATAAACGGCCATTGAATCGCCGCTGTGAATCCCAGCGCGCTCGATGTGCTCCATGATCCCAGGGACGAGGGTGTCCACCCCATCCGAGATGACGTCGACCTCAGCTTCCTTACCAAGTAGATATTTATCGACCAACACTGGCTGCCCAGGGTTGGCGTCTTCGGCCTCTCTGTAGAATCCGTGAAGCTGTTTCTCGCTGAACACGATCTCCATCGCCCGTCCGCCAAGAACAAAACTGGGGCGAACCAAAACCGGGTAGCCGACCGAGGCTGCGACGACCTTTGCCTCTTCAAGCGACCGAACCGCCTTTCCCTTAGGGCGCGGAATAGAGAGGCTCTCAAGGAGCGCCTCAAACTGCTCTCTGTCTTCGGCAGTCGCAATCGCCTCTGGGCTTGTCCCAAGTACTTGAACCCCGTTAGAGGCAAGACCTTCCGCCAGATTGATCGCGGTCTGGCCACCAAATTGACAAACAACGCCTATTGGATTCTCGTGACCAATGATGTCAAGCGTATCCTCTAATGTGACCGGCTCAAAATAGAGTCCATCCCCGGTGTCGAAGTCGGTGCTGACCGTCTCGGGGTTGTTGTTGACGATAATCGCCCGATACCCCATCTTCTGCAGGGACCAAACGCAGTGAACGCACGAGTAGTCAAATTCGATCCCCTGGCCGATACGAATGGGACCCGAGCCAAGGACCAGAACGGTGGGCTTCATCTAAAAGATAATTGTGACATGTCGCTTCGCTCTAGGGGACAGGGGACAGGCGGTAAGGGGACAGAACCGGCAATTTTATGATTTAGAATTTATCCGCTTGCCACCCACGCCCCGGAGGAAGCGACCAGCCCCCTTCTTTGCCCGTCCCCTTCTTCGACTGTCCCGTACAGCGAAGCGATCTGTCCGGTTGAGCGAAGCGATCTGTCCCCTTCCTCGCCTGCCCCCTGTCCCCTTAAGCGAAGCGCCCCTCAACCCCCAAGTTCGATTTCCATGACTTCGTCGTGCGCCGCGTTCAAGACTCGCATTTCTGAGAGAACGCTCCTAAGCTCATCCGAGACGTCGCCGGTTAGTCCTTTTCTGACCGCGAGTTTGTCGGCGGTTTTGACGATCTCTTCGGCGGTTTGGTGCATGTCGTCCAACAGTCGTTGGACCTCAGGTTTATCCGGCGAGCCGCCTTGCCCAATCATGGTCATGAGTCGGGCCATCGCGGCTTCCATTGCCAGGTCGGCCTTATCGCGCGCAGAAGCCCAGGCGGAATCGGAAGTCAACCCGCGCCACGCGGGCGATCTAAGCGCCGCCTGACAGCGCAAATAATCGTACGATGCAGCATTCAGAGCCAGTGCCGACGGTTCTCCGATTGCTCCGCTTACATTGCCCGACCAACGAGCCGACCAAAGTTTCCAGACGAACGATCGTATGCCGCCGGCCCGCCGCCAATGTTCCTTCTGATTCGCAGTGGACTTTACGAAATACCAAGCCCAGGTTCCGGCCGTCATGATGCTTGCGCCGGCTAGCGGCCACAACATCAAACCGGGAGTTGAATGCATGCCGCCGTGGGCACTTTTCATGAGAATCACGCCTAGCGTCACTGCGATGGCAAAACTGCATCCAGTTACTGCTCCAACGATCGCACCGGCTTTGCCACCCGCGTAGTTCGTTTGCGTGTCGAGCCATTCGTAGAGACTCCGCAACTCCGGCTCACTCCGCATCCCCGACCATGCAGCCCAATCCATGACTACTTATTACTCCTTTTGTCGCATTTAGGTTGAGGTCTATTCGATTTTTGGACGACTGTGAGTCAACGCTACATGCTTTGCCGCTGTGATACTTCAGCATCCGTAGTAGGACTTATAGGACATATGGGACGTATAGGACGAATATCCAATTGCGTGGCACCTGGAATAGTGCGTCCCGTTTTCGTCGTCTGTCCCGTGCGCGAGGCACCGGGTGCCCCGTGTCCCGGCGGGTGCCTAAGGCGCGAACGCGCCTTAGGCAATCGTAATCGCGTCGTCTTCTTGCTCGAACGTGCCGTAGTAGTACGGGGTTCTCGACTCGAATTCGCCGGCGCAGGTATCTACCATTTTGAACACAGGCATCACTTTCTGACGTTCGATTTCTAAAGCTGCGAGGACTCTCCAATCAAGAATTGCAGTATCGATCGGACGAGCGCTCGACTCTTTTTGCAGTCGCCGGGCGGTTTGGCTCGAAGCCGGATCGACGCCTAAAATCGACGCGATTGTGGGGCTGGGAAATCCAAGCAGAAATGCCTCCTGAATGATTTCACCCACCTGTGGCGACTTGCTCAATCCGGCAGCCACGAGCCTTCCTTCAATCGAAAGGAGGACATTGATCTTCCGTAGGAACCATCTATCCACCCGGCTGATGCGATTCACCTCGTCGACAGTCCAGCCCCGCCTCAAACCTTCCGCGAGAGCCCATAACCGCTCGTCGGTCGGTTTTCGAATCGCAAACCTCAACGGTTCGTCCTCCATCTCCGCAAATTTCGGGTGGCGCAAGTCTTTTTGGCGAACCTCAAGCCCCCTGAGCGCCTTCATTAGTGCCGCTTCGAAAGAGCGGTCGATCGCCATCACTTCGCCGGTAGCCTTCATCTGGGTGAAGAGCGATCTGTCGCCGGTGGTGAATTTGTCGAATGGCCAGCGAGGGATTTTCACGACGCAGTAGTCCAGTGCCGGCTCAAAGCAGGCACGCGTCGTTCCAGTAACCTGGTTGTCGATCTCGTCCAATGTCCGCCCCACCGCAATCTTAGCGGCTACGCGGGCAATCGGATAACCTGTTGCCTTGGAGGCAAGCGCCGATGAGCGCGAAACACGAGGGTTGACCTCGATAATGTAGTAATCAAAGCTATCCGGATTTACCGCAAGCTGAACGTTGCAACCGCCTTCAATTCCTAGCGCCTGAATAATCTTCAGGGATGCAGTGCGCAGCATATGGTATTCCAGGTCGCTGAGGGTCTGAGAAGGGGCAATAACGATGGAATCTCCCGTGTGTACCCCCATGGGATCGAGGTTTTCCATGTTGCAAACCGTGATGCAGTTCCCCGCTCCATCCCGCATGACTTCGTACTCAACCTCTTTCCAACCCAGAAGGCTGCGCTCGACCATGATCTGGCTTCGCATCGAAAGCTTAAGCCCCTTTCGCCCCGTCTCCCACAACTCTTCCCTCGTCTCGGCAATTCCGCCTCCGGTTCCCCCCAAAGTGTAGGCAGGCCGGATGATGCACGGATAGGGCACAACGTCCAAAACTGCCTTTAACTCGTCCTCAGTCTGGATGATCCAACTCTCGGGCACTGGCTCTTTAATCTCACGCATCAGAGACCGGAAGCTCTCTCGATCCTCAGCCTTTTTGATGGCACTGAGGGGTGTACCGAGAACTTTGATGTCGTATTTCTCAAGGATTCCGGCATCGGCAAGCTGGGTCGCAAGGTTAAGGCCAGTTTGACCACCCAAGGTCGGCAAAAGTGCATCCGGCCTTTCTCGCTTGATGACCCGCTCACAAAAGTCGACGTTGAGGGGTTCGATATAGAGAGCGTCGCTAACGCCCGGATCGGTCATGATCGTGGCAGGATTGCTGTTGATCAAGACAACGGTGTGGCCCTCTTCTTTGAGGCTCTTACAGGCTTGAGTGCCCGCATAATCAAACTCGGCCGCCTGTCCGATAACGATCGGACCAGAGCCGATGACAAGGACCTTCATTCTAAAGACGGAGTGTGACAGGTTTTCACGGCGTCAGTGCACTGACGCGGTGAAAATAGCGTTAAAGCGTTGAGCGTTAGAGCGTTAGAGCGTTAGAGCGTTAGACAAGAACAGTATATGTCCCATAGGTCCTATACGTCCCATAAATCCTATCTTTTGCTCACGCGTGTCACGCCATACTCTCGCGCGCCCTCGAACGCTAAAACGCTTTAACGCTTCCCCTCTTCGATGTATCACAACCTCGTCGCCGCCGCCTTCCGCACCAATTCCTGAATGCTTTCGTCGCTTGTCTTCGAAAACTGCTCCGGCGTGCCGTCAAAAATCAAACGACCCTCATGAAGGAACGCGATGCGATCGGCGACGCGATATACGGAACTAACGTCGTGGCTGACGACAAGGCTCGTAACCTTCAAGTCCTTGCGCAAATTTACGATCAGGCTATCGATCGTATACGCCGTAATTGGGTCTAGCCCGGTTGTCGGCTCATCATACAGCAGCACCCGAGGGTTCAATGCTAGCGCGCGAGCGATACCGACTCGCTTGCGCATGCCTCCGCTTAACTCGGATGGCATTTTTTTTTCTTCTCCTTCGAGCCCAACACGATGAAGAGACTCTTTTGCGACCCGGAGTTGATCCGCGTGATTAAGGCGAAGTTGTCGTCTTATCCCGAACAGCACGTTATCTTCGACACTCATGTAATCGAACAATGCAGCTGATTGGAAAACCATCCCCATATGCCGGCGTGCCTCTTCGGGCTGACGGTTAACGTCGATGTCATCAACAAGAATTTCGCCGCGAGTCGGCTGGAGCAACCCGCAGATGCACCTCAATAGCGTGGTCTTGCCACCTCCGCTACTTCCCATAATGGCTACGACTTCGCCGTGACCGACCTCGAGGT
>Ga0206951_1185_pt1 | contig 12958 bp, 13 predicted proteins | sample Alteio_BWOrgHeat_38_FD_152974 | JGI IMG/M metagenome (GOLD analysis project Ga0206951, IMG submission 152974) | Enriched cells from forest soil in Barre Woods Harvard Forest LTER site, Petersham, Massachusetts, United States -... | ecosystem: Environmental > Terrestrial > Soil > Temperate forest >... | reverse complement strand
TCGCTGCCGATGATGCCGATGTTACGGCCTTTGGCGCTGATGATACCCGCGGTTACGGTTGAGGTTAAGTTGAAAGGGTTACCTACGGCCAATACCCACTCGCCAACACGGGCGTTATCGCTGTTGCCTAATTTTACAATAGGCAGGTTAGTGGCGTTGATCTTGATCAAAGCCAGGTCGGTATTTGGATCAGTACCGATCACCTTGGCCAGGTAGGTGTGCTTGTCGTTCGTGGTGATCTCGATCTTGTCGGCTTTATCAACCACGTGGTTATTGGTTACAATATAACCATCGGGCGAAATGATCACTCCCGAACCTGACGCGCGTTGGGGGCCTTGCGGGCGCATACGCTGACCGAACATTTGGCCAAACATTTGCTCCATTTGGTCCTGCTGACCGTTGTCGGCAGCAGCATAAGTGGTGCGGATGTACACTACGGCCGGTGTTACGGCTGCAGCGGCTTCGGTAAAGTCGAGTTCGCCGGTGCTCGATGCCATTACCGGTGCAATGTGGTTACTGGCGAAATAAACCTTCTGCTGGTCGTCGAACGACATGGGGTTTACATTCTTCTCAAAAATTTTATAACCGCCAATGGCTATTGCGCCACCGATAATCGCGGTTAACACTGTTAAACCAAAATTTTTCATATTCATTTTTCTTATCTCCTGTTCTTTATCGTTTCAAAAATAATACCATATAGACGAATTTGTCAATACTTAATTACCCGGTGTTTTGTTAAAAAATGTTAAAATGTTAAAAACGGCCTTTTCTAAGGCCTGCACATAGTAGACTCACCCGGTCTTCGCTTCGCCCGACCACCCTCTCTTCACCCGCGGCGCAAAGAGGGTTATGCCATTTCTTCACCCTCTTTCCTGCGTAACAGAAGAGATGGTCAACCAGCGTAGCGCAGTTGGGGTGAGTCAATATTTTACCCTTAAATTACGCCATTTAACATTAAAGATACTAATATTGCAGCGTGAAAACAAAGTTTTATAAATACCAGGGTGCGGGCAACGATTTTGTGTTGGTGGATAACCGCGACCTGCATTTTAACCATCAAAACCCGCAGCGCATAGCCAAAATATGCGACCGCCGCTTTGGCGTGGGTGCCGATGGTATAATGTTTTTGCAGCTGCACGAAGGCTTTGATTTCGAAATGGTGTACTACAATGCCGACGGCCGCCCCAGCAGCATGTGCGGCAACGGCGGGCGCTGTATTGTTGCCTTCGCAAAGTTTTTGGGACTGATTGACACCGAAACTAACTTTTTGGCGGTCGACGGCCCGCATTATGCCAAAATTGCAGAAAGCGGCGACTGGGTAAGCCTGCAGATGATCAACGTTGACCATATTACCCGCGACGGCGAGGCTTACGTGCTCAATACCGGCTCCCCGCATTACGTGGCCTTAACCACCAACCTGGCCAACAAAGACGTATACCACGATGGCTATGCCATACGCAATAACTCCACTTACAAAGCCAATGGCATCAACGTGAACTTTGTGGAACCCGATGCCGACGGCTACTTTGTGCGCACCTTTGAGCGCGGCGTCGAAAACGAAACCTACGCCTGCGGAACCGGCGTAACCGCCGTAGCCTTAGCCATGGCCCAACACCACCACCAAACCGGGCATGTGGTTACCCCCATAAAAGTACTGGGCGGCAACCTGAGCATCCGCTTCAATTACAACGGCACCCTCTTCACCGACATCTACCTCGAAGGCCCGGCAGTAAAGGTGTATGAAGGTGTTTTGGAGGTCTGATGTCGGAGGGCCGAGGTCAGATTACCTGCCGGATAAATAATTAAACCTTTACGAAAATAAACCTTAACCTACCCACCGGCAGGGGGGAAAAGTAAGAACTTTTCACCACCACGTCATTGCGAGGAGGTACGACGAAGCAACCTCTACGCGACAGTCACAAGCGACCGGTAACCCGCCATCCCAATGACTTCCCGATAGCTATCGGGATGACCCAATGACTTCTTCAAAGGGGGGGTATTTGTAAGAACTATTCAACACATCTTCAATCTTAACTTTTCCATTTTCCATCCCACAAGGGGGGTAAAAGTAAGAACTATTTTTTCACCAGCCATAGCTTCAGCGGCGGCTGGCACCTCAAACTTCCTGCTCCCACATCGGTTCCTGCCGGTTATCCCAAAAAAACAACAGGTCGATAGACTTATCTGTTACCAGGAGAATAAAGACGTCTGCTTGGTAATAAACCCTACACGAACATTTTCGCCCAGCGATGATGCCTTAAACATAAATGGATGTTTCGATATTAACTTTATAGTTTTCTCGGCTTTCGCTACAAACTTATCTGCCGACCGTTTACCAAACTTTTCCATGATAAACCAATACACTACCTGCAAAGTTTCTTTTGCTTCCGGTGTATAAAAAATTTCCAGGCTCATGCCAAACCCAGCATATCTTTAATATCTGTATATCGACTTAAGTCGCCCTCCTCGGCCTGTTTTAATGATCTTTTTACACCCGCTATTACATGATCGGGATATTGTTGCGGCTGCTGTTCAAACGAAATTTTCATCGCTTTCATTACAGCCTTTAAAGCAGTTAACTGCTCTTTATTTTCAGGATAAACAATCAATGCGTCCATATGCAAATTTACAAAGTATTCTAACCAATAACAATCCTTTCCATTCAATCCCTCAATCATTGGCAGGGGAAAAAGTAAGAAAAATTTCAACCACACCTTCTTCCGCTTTGCGCCCCGCTCTATGCACTTTGCCAACCCTACAAGGTACACAATTTTGCCGGGATTAACAAAAAAAAGCACAACAATATGGCACCTGTGCCCGGCCATTTCAAGAGACATTGCAGCTTATGCCCGGTGTTATCACACCCGTCAAAGACTAAATTTATTCAGTATCAATACCAGGGATTACCCACGGTAATTACAATGGTATCTGTAGAGCCGGCCGGGCTTATGTACGCATCAACAAACGCGATATCGCATTGGCAGGTGTAGCTGTCATCCGTTTCGGTAAAATAACAGGTAACGCCGCCATCCATGTAACCGCCGCCCATAATGTTGATGTTGAAATACGAGGGGGTAAAAAAGCAATCGCCGCTGGCTTTAGCCTCAATATAGGTGCTGCCCGTTGCCGGATAGTTAGTTGAGGCGGGGATAACCAGGTTATCATAATTGCAAAGGTACGAGCCGTCGTCGCCATTGTCGTACATGCAGCTTTGATACGGAACGGTGACGGTTATATCAACGTTCGAAATATTTTTTATACTTAAGTTTGCTCCGTAGCCCATAATTTTACGGTTTTAAGTTTTTATAGATCGTGATAGTAAATATACAAATATTTGGTATTTACAAACAAACGAAATTTTATTGCGATGATGTGTAGCTTTGTGTATGGCGGATGTACAGGATTCCATTCCAGGTGAAAAAATACATTTCTTTCAAAAACGACTATTAAGTTGGTATAAAGAAAACGATAGAGGATATTTTTGGCGACAGAAGAACCTGTCCCAATACCAATATGTCATTGCCGAAGTGTTGCTACAGCGAACAAAGGCAGACACCATTGCCAAATTCTATCCATTATTTATAACCGAATTTCCTGGTTGGTCGTCGTTGGCTCATGCTAATTTGCACGACATAGAATCCTTTTTAACACCTGTGGGGCTATACAAGCAGCGGGCATCGCGTTTGCAAAATTTGGCAAAAGAAATGGTGAAGAGAGAAGGGAAATTACCAAGTGATCGAAAAGATTTGGAGTCAATTCCATTTATGGGCCAATACATCGCTAATGCTGTCGAGCTGGTGATATTTAACCAACCCAGCCCTTTAGTTGATGTGAATATGGCGCGAGTATTGGAACGTTTTTTTGGACCAAGAAAAATGGCTGACATTAGGTATGATCCTTATTTGCAGGAATTGGCTTATAGAATTGTGAGCCACTCAAAAGCGAAATATATTAATTGGGCGGTTTTGGATTTTGCTGCTTTGATTTGCCATGCAAGGAAACCAAAGTGTGAAATATGCACAATTAATAATAAATGTGATTTTTATAGAATGTTTTCTAAAACTGACAAGTTATCATAATGCTCATTTAAATTTTTGCGCATCCTATTATATTCATCGTCATCGAAATATTTTGTTTTATCAGCGTTGATCACAATTACTTTTTTGCCATTTTCTTCTTTTTCAACACAATGTGCGAGTTGATGCTAACAAAATAAATCGAGGCCGGTTTTGAGCCACCCCAAAATATTTTGAATTAAGCAACATACAAACCGGCACGTAACCTTCCAAAGCAAAGGCTTTAGCTACTTCGAACCAGGCATAGTATTTTCTACCGGCTTCTGTAAATGGCGCCGTTATACCTTTAACGTTTTCGAGTAAAACGATCTTTGGTTTAATAAGCCCGGCAAATTTTGAAAAGGATAACGGTAATAGATTTTTAGCATTATTTCTTTCTCTTCTACCTGCTAAACTAAAACTTTGACATGGAGGCCCCCCAGAAAGTAAACTAATATCTTTACGCTGTAGCTCAGTTACAATTTCTTCGTTTGCACTTAACCAATCTAACAAATTGTCTATATCGCCCACGAGTAGCTTTTTATTTAGGTCTGTTCCTGGGCCTAAATCTGTACTTGATCCCTCTTTCGCTAAAAATGGGTTTTCTCTTAAGCGGGCAGTCAAATTTTCTTTTGGATATTTACTCTTTATCCAAAGTGTTTTTTCGGGTGTTTCCCCCATTTTGGATAACTCATCCAAATTCTCACCAAGCAAATTATATGAAAAGGTTTCGCTGGCCATCGGCGACAACTCATTTGCAAAATACAATTCAAACCCTGCCGCCTCAAGTCCTAAACCCATCCCGCCACAGCCTGCAAATAACTCAATATGAAGCTTTTCTTTACTCATCTATATTAAAATCATCAAATACTATAAGATCGATAGTTTTGCCACATCTTGTTTACAAACTATCATTACAAAGTTAAAAAGTTTTCTACTGCATTGGGTACTTAAAAACCTCGTTTATGTAGTTAAATAAAGGCACTGAAAATTGGAATAAATATATAATATTTCTTTATAATTCCTAAGAATGTTAGTAGTTTTAAGTATCATGTAGCAATAAGTTTGTGCAACGAGACTCTACCTGATACTCAATCTGAACGCTCTGTAGCACTCACATTTTACATAAATTTAACCTCAATTCTTTCGGAATGCTGTAATTAATGCCTACGTTTGAATTTTTTGTTGATGTAGCTTCTCTAAATTTTTTACATCAACCTATGTTACGTGTCGATAGCAGCAAGCCTTGTCAGCTGGTTTACAGTATTTGTAAGCACGAGTTTTTGGGCTATGTTATTGAGCCGCACATTGTTCAGCTAAACCCCAACGGCGAGTTTTCGCTCACTTACCAGCGCCTGTTCAGCAATACGGCAAAGGAGTTTACCCACTACATCGGCGATACGGATATCAAACTCATCAAAATACTCGACGAGCTGGAGCAGGGTGCCGTGATACGCAAATACCACAAAAAACAGATCCGCCCCATCGAGTTCTTCGCCAAAATATTTAACGACCAGTTCTTCGACGTGATACGCCCCAAAATGGAGAAGCGCCTGGTAGAGGCTTTGGCCCTGCTGCACGATAAGCCCATTTACCAGATGAGCAAGGAGGGTTACCCGGCGGGCAAAAAGGTGCAGATAGCTGCCGAGGCGGCTTCGGTGCTGTTCCACTTCCGCCGCAACGAGGAGGAGATACGCTACTTCCCCACCATAAAATACCAGGGCATGCGCATCGAGTTCATGTTTAAAAACGCCGAGGTAATATGCAACCAACCCGCCTGGATGCTGCTGGATGATGTGCTGTACTACTTCGATAAAGAGATAGAGGGCCGCAAGCTGGTGCCCTTTTTAAACAAGCGGTACATCGGCATCCCGCGCAGCAGCGAGCAGAGTTATATGGAAAAATTCGTGGCGCCGCTCATCGAGAAGCACCATGTATATGCCGAGGGCTTTAAGATCATCAACGAAAAGTACGAGGCGGTGCCCATACTCAAACCTATTTACGTGGAGGGCGGGGTATCGCAACTGCAACTGTACTTTAGGTATGGCGAATACGTATTTCCTTACGGTGATGGTCGCGTGGTTTCGGTGCGGATAGAGAAGCAGGGCGATGAGTATTGCTTTCACCGTGTAAAGCGCTCCATCAGCTGGGAAAAAAGCCGGCTGGAATATGTGGAAGTATTGGGCCTGCGCGTGGTATCGAGCCTGTTCCAAAACCTGGAGGTAAGCGTAGCCGACGAGGATGCCGACCGCTCGTTCACGGTATTCGAATGGATGAACCAGCACCACGACCTGCTGTTAGCCGAAGGCTTTGAACTGGAGCAACCCGAAGGCAACAAGCGTTACCTTTTCGGCAACAGCAAGATAGACCTGCAGGTAAAAGAGGGCAACGACTGGTTCGATATTCATGCCGTGGTGCATTTTGGCCCCTACGAGATTCCTTTTTTAGAACTGCGCAACCATATTTTAAATCACAAGAAAGAGTTTTTGCTGCCTTCCGGCGAGATAGCGGTAATACCCGAAAAATGGTTTTCGCAATACGGCAACCTGCTGGTTTTTGCCGAACACGATAAAGGCCTGAAGCTGCGCAAGCACCACATCGGCCTGATAAACGATTTGGCCGAGGGAGAACTGGCAGGCATCAGCATCAATCGCAAACTGCAGCGCCTCGCCGATTTTGAGGAGGTGGAAGAGATAGCCATGCCGCAGCATTTTACCGGCACCCTGCGCCATTACCAGTTGGCAGGCTATAACTGGTTCCACTTTTTAAAGGATTACCATTTTGGCGGCTGCCTGGCCGACGATATGGGCCTCGGCAAAACCATACAGGCGCTGGCCCTTCTGCAAAAAAACAAGGAAGAAGCCGAGGCAAATGGCGGTAGCTGTACCTCGCTCATCATCATGCCTACCTCGCTCATCTACAACTGGCTGAACGAAGCGAAGAAATTCGCGCCTAAGCTGAGGCTGATGGTGCATACGGGCACCTTTCGTAACAAACAGCCGGAGGTATTTGGCAATTATGATGTGGTGATCACCACCTATGGCATCACACGCATCGATGTCGATATCCTGAAGGCCTTTTACTTCGACTATATTATTTTGGACGAGAGCCAGAACATCAAAAACCCCTCGTCAAAATCGTACCAGGCGGTCAAGCAGCTCAAATCGGGCTTTAAGCTGATATTGAGCGGTACACCGGTAGAAAATTCAGTTAATGACCTGTGGACGCAGATGAGCTTCATCAACCCGGGCTTACTGGGCAGTCAGAAGTTCTTCGTCGACGAGTTTGTAACGCCTATTGAGAAAAAGAAGGATGAGGAAAAGGCTCGCAAACTGCAGGCGCTCATCAAGCCATTCGTGCTGCGCCGCACCAAAGAGCAGGTAGCCACCGAGTTGCCGCCAAAAACCGAGAACCTGTTTTACTGCCAGATGAGCGAGGAGCAGGCCAATGTGTACGAGGAAGTAAAATCAGAATACCGCAACGAGCTGCTGAAAAGTTTGGAAGACGGCACTTTTGCCAAAAAGCAGATACAGGTTTTACAGGGCCTCATCAAACTGCGGCAGATAGCCAACCACCCGAGCATGATAGACGAGAATTACGAAGGCGATTCGGGCAAATTTGAAAGCGTTACCCACACCCTGAAAAACGTACTCGACGGCGGGCATAAGGTGCTGGTGTTTTCGCAGTTTGTAAAGCAACTCACGCTGTACCGCCAACATTTTGAGACTGAAGGCATACCTTATACCTATTTGGACGGCAGCACGCAGAACCGGGGCGAGATAGTCAAAAAGTTCCAGGAGGATGAAAGTACCCGGGTGTTCCTCATCTCGATAAAAGCAGGCGGCGTGGGCTTGAACCTCACTGAAGCCGATTATGTGTTCATCCTCGACCCATGGTGGAACCCCGCAGTTGAGCAGCAGGCCATCGACAGGACACACCGCATCGGGCAAACCAAAAATGTGTTTATCTATAAATTCATCACAAAAGATACCGTGGAAGAAAAGATACTTGCTTTGCAACAGCGCAAGCTCAGCTTATCCCGCGCGCTCATTACAACCGAAGACAGCTTCATCAAATCGCTTTCGGCAGAGGACATCAGGGAGATACTTGGATAATTTAACATATGTTATAAAAATTTAACATATTTTTATTTGTTTTAATTGCCTGATTAACTTAGCTTTGTGTCATGCCTAAACGCTTGTTGACCATATTATTTATTATGCTATGCGCCGTTGCGGTTTTTGCAACGCCCGCGCATGTGGTAATAAAGAAAGATTGTCCCAATGCAAAGTGTACCGGCCATGTTAAATGCGCGGCCGATTCGGGTTTAAAAGCCAAATGCGTAACCATCACCCCAAAGAAAGTGCAGGCAAAAAAAGCCACTAAAGAGGAATCAAAATCCATCTTTTCGGGATTGCTGCCGTTCGAGTTCCCAAAACTACCGCTCGAAGACTTTATCCTGTCGGCACAAAAAGCCCTTGCCGAAAAATTATTTTAACCAGGTTTAATAATAACGATGTCCTGCTTCGTGCTTTGGCGCAATGAGGGTTACTAAACCTGTCATGATCAATACCAAACCGATAAAATTGGGCCAGGTAAACGAACGCAGTCCGTTAATGTAAATGGTTTCGCTGTTTGTATCCACCGCATTAATGTGATGTAGGTTTTGGAAGAGTAAAATCCCGATGACCACCACGGCAATTCCTGCTATGATGATATAGAAGCCTGATCTGTTCATAAAATGGGTTATTGGTTAAAAATATAACGGTCAGTACTAAGTTAAGTTTTATTTTATTGATAATAAATAATTTACATCAATTTAGTTTATTTGGCGTTTAAACATAAAACAAGAATGAGCATGTATTTGAAAGAAATAAAATGGATGGCGGTAATTGTACTGCTGGCTATACTATCGGGTTGCGGTAAGCCTAAAGATCTTAAATTTGGGATGGCGCATAATGTTGCTGTGAAGAGTTTTAGCACATCGGGCATTACTTTAGAAGCTGTACTGCCGATAGAAAACCCCAACGGTTACCGCATTAATGCTAAAGATGCCGATATGAGCCTGATGGCCGGCGACAAGGAGATTGCACACATCAAACAAAACCTGCCGGTAACCTTACCCGGCAACTCCAAAGGGGAATATACCATTAACGCGACCATCAGTTTAAGCGATGGCAATATCATGTCGGCAATGAATGTTTTTAACAGCGGTGCCGATCTGAGCCTTAACGGGACAGTAAATGTTTCGTCATTCATGATGCACAAGAACCTGCAGGTACATCAAACAGGTATCCAAAATTATCTGAAACCCATCATCGGGCAGGTAAAGTTATTTTAAGGCAAGGAAGCGTTTTTTTGCTTAATTTGCCTCATCATGAATGAGCCAGTCGCAAGCAGACCTGTTGCCGTACTAAAATACCTTGTCCGCTGGGTGCTTTTGACGGTGCCCGTATCGGCGGCTATAGGCAGCATGGTAGCTTTGTTTTTGTGGTTATTGAGTGCTGCCATTCATTTCCGGTTTCAGCACCCCTGGTTATTGTATTTGTTGCCCTTGGCGGGGATTGTGATACACCTGGCCTATAAACTATATGGCAGTTCATCCGAACGGGGAAACAACCTCATTATCGACGAGATACACCAGCCCGGCGCGGGCGTGCCCAAAAGGCTGGGGCCGCTCATCCTGGTCACCACGGTCATCACTCATTTATTTGGCGGCTCTGCCGGGCGCGAAGGCACGGCGGTACAAATTGGCGGCAGTTTGGCTAACCTGTTCGCGGGCTGGTTTAAACTCGATCAAAAGAGCGTACAAACTTTGTTAACAGCCGGCATAGCCGCGGGTTTCGGGGCAGTATTTGGAACGCCGTTTACCGGGGCCATATTTGCCATCGAAGTGCTCAACTCCAAAAAAACAAACTATGCCGATATATGGCCTTGTTTAATTGCCGGCCTGGTAGGCGATTATACCGTTTACCTATGGCGCATTAAACATACAGCATATCATATCGATGCTTTTACAGCAAACGGAGATAACTTTTATGTGATGATATTGCTGAAGATCATTTTAGTTTCGGCATTGTTTGGCCTGGCGAGTTGGTTGTTTGCAGCCATGACACACAGTATAAAAAGCCTGTTTTTAAAACTGCTGAAGATTACCTGGCTTATACCTGTTCTCGGGGGGGTGATCATTATCGGTTTAACGGTATTGTTGGGTAAACCTGATTACCTCAGCCTCGGTGTTGAGCCCGAATACCCCGGCGCGGTAACCATTGTATCGGCATTCCATAGCGGGGGTGCTGATGTTTTGAGTTGGTTTTGGAAGATAATTTATACCACCATCACCCTTGGCACGGGTTTTAAAGGTGGCGAGGTTACGCCCCTGTTTTATATCGGTGCAACATTGGGCAATACACTGGCCACGTTTTTGAATGCGCCCATCGGCCTGTTCGCGGCCCTGGGTTTTATCGGGGTTTTTTCGGGGGCAACTAATACGCCGGTTGCCTGTACTATGATGGGGGCCGAGCTTTTTGGCAGCCAGTATGTGTTGTTCTTCGCGGTGGCCTGTTTTGTTGCGTATCTGTTTAATGGTAATTCGGGTATATACAGCGCGCAATTTCGCGATAAGCAAGCTGCCGGCATCAAAAGTTACCTGGTCGATAAAATTTCTAAATATAAGTTTTAGCTTCATCGGCAAACAAATCCGATATTTGTTGTTATACCAATAACCTAAAATTACAGACCATGAAATTTCAAAGGATACTGATCGGGATTGACGATACCAAATACTCGAAGCACGCCGCGGAATACGGCTTTGAGCTGGCTCACAAATATAAAGCCGTTGTGGCATTGGTAAACATTGTTGAACCGGTAATTATGCCGCAACCGAACGATACGAGTATGCTGGGCGCGTTTATGCCAAGTTTTGGGGTGGAAAACGTGGAGGTTGAACATATCCAGGAAGACTATTCAAAAAAACTATTGGACGATATAGCGGCCACTTTAGGGGCAGGTATCGAAGTAACGCATTATAACGAGATCGGTTCAAAAGCTGATCGCATCATCAGTATTGCAGCCGAATTTAAAGCCGACCTCATCGTATTGGGTACGCATAAACGTACAGGTTTAGACCGTCTGTTGATGGGCAGCGTGTCCGAACATGTTTTACGCCATTCGCCGGTACCGGTATTGGTTGTCCCTACAGAAGAAGAAAAAGCATAATTTTAATACAGCAGGCGGAACTTAATGGTGTGTTTTATCCTTTTTAGTTCGGTGAGTACCTCCTGGTCGTAACCGGCATTTACATCGGTTATTACATAGCCTATTTGCGCGTTGGTTACCAAAAACTCGCCCACTATGTTGATGTTGTGATAGGCAAACACTTCGTTTATCTGTGCCAATATGCCCGGCACGTTTTTGTGGATATGTATCAAACGGTGCGCGTTGTTTACACGGGGCGGCTGCAGTTCGGGGAAGTTACAGCTCAGGTAGGTTTTGCCTTCGTTCATAAAATCGATCACCCTTTTTGGGATAAACTCCACATTACGCGGGTTGTATTTGGGGTCATCAAAAATGATGATGCCGTTTTCGCAGGCCACTTCGGCCAGGCTGCGGTAGTTTATCTTACCAAAACAGCCGATGGCTTTTAAGCGCGGGGCTTGTTCCAATTGTTCGGGCGTAGGCTGGTGGTCCTCATCAAAAAACAGGATACCGGCTTCTTCAAGGTACTTGTCTTCAATACTGTCGCGCTGCCTAATGTTGTACCCTTCTTTGCTGATATTGGTCAAAGCTTCCTCGCCTATATCGCCAACCACCAAACATTTAATGCGGTTTTTTGGGTACGATATGGCCCTTGGGAAATTATTGAGGTATAAGAACTCGTCGAAACTTGGCGTAACGTGGTCGGCCTTTTCGGCAACGGCTTTGCGTTCGATGTTTTCGGTAAAGGCGAAAAAGGTTTTTATCATACCCGACTCCTTCAACTGGAAATCAGAATGCCCGTCGCCAATGCCGAATATCTCGCCTTGCAGGTCGAGTTTCTTCAATAGCTTTACCTTGCCTCCCTCTTGCGATAACGGGTTATCATGGTCGTAACCGATAATATTGCCTTCGTCATCAAACACAAACGTGTTGGCGTAAATATTCTCTTTTTTGATAAAGTACTCCGACACTACCGGGGTAATGAACTCTTTAAACCCGCCCGAAACAATAAGCACCTCATCCTGGTGGTCGCGGAAGAAATTTTTATTGCGCGAGAACGAAGCCGATACCTTGCGGCGTAAATGCTTTACCAATGCCTGCAGGTGGTTTTGATTGGCCTGCAACAGTTTTACACGGCCTTCCAAACTTTCGGAAAACGACAGGCGGCCTTCCATAGCAGCATTGGTCAACTCTTCAATTTGCAGGTAAATATTTTCTCTGTCGGGATGGTCTTTTAATGATATGCGGGCCAGTTCGTCGAGCGCCTCCACCTGGGTAAAGGTGCTGTCGAAATCTATGATAAAGTATTGACTCATGTATTTCTATGTGCAGATGGTGCAAATGTGCGAATTTTTAGTCTTAGTTGATGATTTTAGTAGACTAAATTGACCCTAACCCGACTTTAATGAAGCACAAATTTCGGCTATGGTCTGGGTAACCGGTTTAAACTCGATCCCAATAGCTTTCTTTAACTTCTTGTTGCAATAATTGAGCGATTTTGATGCGGCCTGCGCAGATACCTTGTCGAGTCCACGAAAGTTACTTATCGCGCCAAGCAACGATGAAAAACGCCAGGCCATGCCCAGCGCCCAGGGTTTCAATTCGGTTTGGGGTGGTTTATTGCCAAAGTCTTCGGCGGTTTCGGTGAGCAGGTTTTTCCAGGTCCAGTTTTCGGCGTTAACAATGTAGCGCTCCCCTTTTATTCC
>Ga0206951_1184_pt1 | contig 13080 bp, 10 predicted proteins | sample Alteio_BWOrgHeat_38_FD_152974 | JGI IMG/M metagenome (GOLD analysis project Ga0206951, IMG submission 152974) | Enriched cells from forest soil in Barre Woods Harvard Forest LTER site, Petersham, Massachusetts, United States -... | ecosystem: Environmental > Terrestrial > Soil > Temperate forest >... | reverse complement strand
TCGTTATTACCTCTCAAATAAAAACATTGATGTATATAAAAATGGTCAGAAAATAGAAGATAGTGAAACCATTGACTGGAGCGAAGTAAATAAACACCCGGATGATTATTCTTTTAAACAAGAACCTGGTGCCGATAATTCTTTGGGTAAAATTAAATTTCTTTTTAACAATAAAACCAATGTTTATTTGCATGATACACCTGCGCAATTACCTTTTAAACAGGATATGCGTGCTGTAAGCCACGGTTGTGTACGATTGGAAAAGCCACTCGATTTTGCACATGCACTATTTGGCGACGGTGCCAGTTATGATACTATTGCTAAAGATATGACCGAGGACAACGTCAATCCTACTGAATTGGCCCTACCCAAAAAGATGCCGGTATACCTTACCTATATTACCTGTTGGGCCGATGAAAATGGCACATTACAGTTCCGACATGATATTTACTCGCAGGATATCGTATTATATGCACATATGCAGCGATTTTTTTCAGCATGATACTTTAAAACAAAAAGCGTTGGCTATTTTATTAATAACCAACGCTTAAAAATATCAATCAAATTTATAAAGAAGCGGTTAGCGCGCTTTGGTTTGATAAGTTACCGGCAGCAAAGTTGGCTGCAAGGTTTTCGTCAAGGTATTTTGAGGTATAGTGGCTATCGTCGGCATTGATAAACAATACTGTTTTTCCTTTTATGGCATCAATTACCTTGTTAACTACTTTTGGTGATACTGCAGGGCAGCCCTCGCTGCGGCCTAATCGCCCTAATTGGCTGATGGAACCTTCGCTTACATAAGGAGCAGCATGTACTACAATATCACGGTTATGGGCCTGGTCGTTAAAGCCTTCGTCCATACCATCTAACCGTAACGACTTACCATGTTTGCCATTATAAACATTATCTGTTACGTAAAACCCCAGGCTACTTGCAAATGAGTCCTGCTCGTTCGAAAAATAGCTTGGAACATCATCGCCGCTGCCATTGCCGTGCGCCACCCAGGTATTTAACAGCAATACTTTCTTTTGCAGATCAATGATCCACATGCGTTTGCTGCAGCTCGATTTATTAAAATCGACCACGGTTATTACCGAACTGTTTTGTGGCAGCTTACCTGCTGATTTTAAATTACAATAACCGATAACAGCTTTCTGAAAAACAGCCTGATCAAGACCAGAAGCATTCAAGCGTGCTGTTTCAAATATGTCGGCTATATATTTGGTGAATTGCTGAACAGAAGCTGATGAACCTGCGTTAGCTATCGAATCTCTTTTATTTGTATTGTCTGTTGCAACGGTTGTTTTTACCGTCCAACTGATGACCATAAACGACAGAAGTAATAATAAGGCGCATATCAGCCCCGAGCACTTTTTCCCCATATTTTTATTATAAATTTTTTGTTTATGTTATACGGCAATTTAAATGTTTTTGTTCAAAGCTGTATATTGTATCAATAATTAAATAAATATTTTTAGTTGTTATAAAAAATAACCAAAAAATAATTAATTAAACTAATAAACAAAACGAGCAATTTTATTGTTTATTGCGTTAACCATGAATAATGGTAAAGAAAGTGTGAAATGGTATTTTTACCCGAACAAGTTACTGCTCAGGTAGCGGTCGCCGCGGTCGCAGGCGATGAAAACGATCACGCCGCTTTCAATTTCGGTGGCGATCTTCAGGGCTGTAGCACAAGCACCACCACTGCTCATACCGGCAAATATCCCTTCTTCGCGGGCTAATTTTCGGGTCATTAAAGTGGCTTCAGTTTCCGATACGTCCAGCGTACGGTCAACCCGGCTGGCATCAAATATCTTAGGGAGATAGGCTTCCGGCCAACGGCGTATCCCGGGTATGGACGAGCCTTCAACAGGCTGGCAGCCGATTATCCGGATGTTATGATTTTTCTCCTTTAAATAACGTGAACATCCCATAATGGTACCCGTTGTGCCCATTGAGCTTACAAAATGCGTGATCTGACCCTCAGTATCGCGCCATATTTCGGGCCCGGTAGTTTTGTAATGGGCCATGTAGTTATCGGGGTTAGCAAATTGGTTCAATAGTAAGAATTCACCCGTAGCGCCTTTCTCTTCGGCATAATCGCGGCATTTCTCAATCCCATCAAGCAGCGTAACTTTCGCGCCAAAGGCTTCCATGGTTAAAGTACGTTCGCGGGTGGAATTGGCTGGCAATACCAGTTCAATCTCAATACCAAATAAACTGGCCATCATAGCCAAAGCGATACCTGTATTGCCGCTGGTAGCCTCTATCAGCTTCATACCCGGTTTAATATCGCCCCGTTCTATCGCGCTGCGTATCATATTCAAAGCCGGGCGGTCTTTAACGCTGCCCCCGGGGTTATTACCTTCCAGTTTGGCGTAAATCTTAACCTTTGGGTTTGGATTGAGTTTTTTTATTTCGGCCATCGGCGTATTGCCCACCAGATCGATAATACCTGCCATGTTATTCGTTATTTACTAATACGGTGATTTCGGGCGTATGGTACACTGTTGAACCCGGCGGAATACTTTTGGTAAGCCAAACGTTACCACCAATCACACTATCGCGCCCGATAACGGTTTTACCGCCTAAAATAGTCGCACCTGAGTAAATCACTACCCCATCTTGCACCGTTGGATGACGCTTGGTATGCGCCATATCCTTATCAACACTTAAAGCGCCCAAGGTAACGCCCTGGTATAGTTTTACATGCTTGCCAATCTCAGCCGTCTCGCCGATAACGATACCTGTACCGTGATCGATATAAAAATACTCTCCTATTGTAGCTGCGGGATGAATATCGATACCGGTATGCGAATGGGCGTATTCTGTCAAAATACGCGGTATTAGCGGCACATCGAGCTGATGCAAGGCATGCGCCAGCCGATAAAACAGAATGGCATAAAAACCCGGATAAGTCCTGATCACTTCAAACTCCGTTACCGCGGCCGGGTCGCCCGTAAATATGGCTTGTATATCGGTATTTAACAGCTCATAAAGCTGCGGCACCTGGTTAAAAAAAGCTTTGGCTACTTTATCGTTATTGCAATTACTGCATGCCTGGGTGGCATCCATTATGTTCGACAGTTCTTTTTCAAGAGCTAAAAACTCCTCTTCAATTTGCTGCGGAGACTCAAATACCTGCTTTGCCTGTTCGGGGAATAGCAAGTGGATAACACGCTGCGCCCAACCGGCTATTTCGCTGTTGGATGGCACGGCCTCAACAAGTTGCTGCTTTTTAAAGATATGTTGGAAGAAATCCCTGTTCATAGTAAACCAAGCGTAATATGCTTTTTCAATGCAAGTTTATAAAAAAGAATGTTATTGGTTTGTAAAAGGATTATTTAACCCTAAAAAGGATGTTTACCTGACAACACTGATACTGCCTGCCTTCTTTATTTCTACCTGGCTATAATTATCATAAGCCTCAAATATCCAATAGTAAGTGGCTACCGGCACTAAAGCTCCGGCGACTTTGCCATCCCAATACTTATTAGGATCGGACGTTTGAAAAAGCAATTGACCCAGTTTATTGAATATTTTAAACGATTTAAGGCTTACGTAAAAAGGCACTTTAAATTTAAACCCATCGTTCACGCCATCGCCATTAGGGGTAAACACATTCGTAGTAAAATCAATATCGGGTGGTTTGTTTACAGTTACCACTACAGGATATTCGTTGTAGCAATTGTTGACATTGGTGGCTTTAATATAGTATTTTCCTCCTTTGGTTACTAAGGGAGAAGTTATGGCTTTTGTTAAGGCCGAATCAGTCCAAAAGGTATAGAATATATCCTTTTGGGGTGTAAACGATGTCCTGAGGTCGACAAACTCGGGGTAAACCACAGCAGGCGGGTTTGTAATAGTTATGATTGCCGGCGAAGCGTACACATTTACATTTATTGGTTGGGTAACCGTACAACCTGAATTTGTAGTGCCGCTGATATAGTATGTACCCGATGTTGAAATAGCCTGGGGGGCCAATAAAGGCCGGGTAGCCGCGGCATCTAACCAATAAGTGTAAGCAAGCCCCGGGCTGCTGCCAGCTGTAGTCCTGGTGGTAGTAATATCAACAAAATAACAGCCAAACTGGTCGGTTATATTTACAATAGGCAGTTTGTTGATGACCACATGCACAGGCTGGGTATTTGGGCAACCATTGCTATTTAACGACTGTACATAATAGGTACCTGTTGAATCGACCGCTGTTGGATTGGTTAAAGCGATGGTGGCTGCGGCATTCTTCCAATAACTTATAGTACCGGTAAAGTTGGCGCTATAAATTATGGTTTTAGTAATATCTATGGTGGCAGGTTCGCATACCTGCGCCGGATCGGTTATGGTAAAATTACCCACATCGAGCACTATTACTTTTACCGGTTTCATTACTGAGCAGCCAAGCGGCGTTGTAGCTTTAATGTAATAGGTACCGCTTGCATTAATGTCTTGTGGGTTAGGCACGGGAGTAGTGCCTGTAGGATCGTTAAAATAACTGTATGTAAAATCGGCATTGCTGCCCGATGTTAAGGCCGGTTTGGTCAAATCGAAGCCGGGTATTATGCATGCAGTAATCGAATCGGGCACTACAAGGTTAAGTGTTTCGGGTGGGGTTATAACAATGGGTGCGACGGTATAACACCCTCCCGGAACCGTAGCCTTTATATATACCGTACCAATTGTGGTGGCATTTGCAGGGTTAGTTATAGGCACTGTACACAGCGAATCGATATAATAGGTATAAGTTGCGCCGGTGCTGCTGCCTTTTGTTATTGCCGCCGCCGTAATATCGGTAATGCCGCAGTTTTGCGGCGGGTTGGTAATAACCAGGGTTGGAAAACTGTTAATAATAACAGAGACAGGTTTAACGGCGATACAGCCTTCAGCGGTGGTCAACTTAATATAATACGTTCCGGATGCTGTGACCGCTTTAGGGTTGGCGATGTTTTTTGTCGTCAATGTATCCTGCCAATAGCTAAACGTGCCGGCGGCGCTGCCGGCTGTTACGGCGGACGCCGTTAGATCGATAGTGGATGGTATACAGACCGGGGGCGGGTTAGCTATATTTAAGTTAGCCTGGCCAATAAGCAATACGATGGGTTTTATAACTGAGCAGCCCCCCGGCGTTGTAGCCTGAATGTAATAAGTCCCGCTTTTGGTGACGGCCTGTGGGCCTATGAGACTGTTTACTGCCAGCGAATCGGTAAAATACGTATAGGTAAAATCGGCATTGCTGCCCGATGTAATACTGGTATCCGTCAGGTCAACACTGGGCTGTTTACATTGTGCAATAGTGTCTTTTAACTTTAAAACGAGGGGCTCGGTTTGTTGAATGGTTGTATGTATTGTATCCTCGCAACCAACGCCCGGGTAAGGCACAATGCGGACCGAATACGTAGTACCTACTGAAGGGGCCGGATTAACAACAAGCACATTCGATTGCCCTATGACATTGGAATAATCGGTACCCTTATACCAATAGTAAGCCTGGAAACCAGCCGGTGCTACAAGAGTAGCAGCTCCGGTTGCATTTCCGCAATATACGTTACCCGAAACCGGTGAGCTACAATTTTGGTTGATATCCAGATAGGCATAGCCAAAATGGCCGGTTTTTGTGCAATCGTTTGTGGTGAACTCGAGCCGGAGTGTTTTGCCCGAATAGCATAATAAACTTAATGTTACCGCTGACCAATCATTGTACAATACAGTGTTATTTACCGGAGATTGTTTAAACCCGGGCAAAGAAGCATCCGCTTGGAACTCAAAAAAACCGCAGGTGATATATTTATTATCGGTAACATCAAACACATTTGCAGTAAAACGAGGTTGCTCGTATGGCAAATGGCCTGCGGGGTTTTGCAATACGCATGCGTAATAATATATCAAGCTAAAGTTAGGGTCGTTTGCCGGAACGGTAAATGTATAGGTCAATTGCTCGGCTTGGGCACCTGTATTTGAATCGCCGAGTCTCACGCAACAACTGCTGCCGTTGGGACTTGCTATAAGGAACTTTCCATAAGGGTCAATTTGTTTATCTTTTGCATAAAAAATGGTATGCCGGCCTGGCACAATGCCGTTTGCCGTCATGGTAATGACGCCGGCGGGTGAAATGTTGCCTGTAGCACCCTGCCAGTTTGTAAAATCGCCAAAGTCAAATCCAATATTTTGCGGGCATTGCGCTACTGCAATACCGCTGCATAACAATAAAAATATCCCTATTATAAAACTTTTAGGGTTAAACATGGATTTGCATCTAAACAAATGGCCTAATCAGTGAATTTCAAAAATAATAATTTTAATCGTAATGCCTTAGTTTTTAACTTTTAAGTACGCCCGCAAAACATTAAATACTAACTCACGATGTTCTAAAAAAGTATACTTACACCTCAATATAACCCATTAATATCTACCTTCATTTTAATATGATGTATAAAAAAGAAAGGCCTTTTTGGTATTAGTGTACGGGATACTGTTACTATTACGGCTAATGCGCAGATCACGTTGCCTAAAATTACCAGGAATACACCGCCGCCGACGCGCAGATATAGGTAGGTACGATACCCAATGAGTTAATGCGAATATCGGCGTCGTGTTGTAAAGTATTGCCGGTGAATACCAGCATGGTATCTAAACCAAATTTATTGCCACCTAAAATATCGGTACCTAAGGTATCGCCTATCATCAATACATCGCTTTTGCTGATAGTAGGTGTGCGTTCCCGTACCAGGTCGTAAGCAAACATAAACATTTGCGAATCGGGCTTGCCAAAGCGGATAAAGCGTTTGCCCACAATACTCTCCATCATACTGGCTATCCCGCCGATGGCTATGGATACTTCGTTTATGTTTAAGGGGTAAGAGCCATCGGTATTGGCCACAATGGTTGGTATGTTACGGCGACGTAAAATGTTTACGGTTTTATTCAGGTCGCTAAACCAATTAAAACCTTCGTCGTCGAGCAATACCAGGGCATTCACCTGGTTAATATTACTTTCGTTGATGCTGCTTACCGGTAAGGTGTGCAAGCCCGATGATTCGATATAATGGGCCGAATCGATAGTACCTAAATAAGCTACTATTCCATCATGAACTTTAAGATCGAGATATTCCTTCGCCAGCATACCCGATGAGATGACATGGTCTTCCTGTATCGCCGTAAGGCCCATTCTGTGGAAACCTTCGGCTAATTGTAAGGGACTGCGCGATGCATCGTTGGTAACGATATAGTATTGCTTATTTTGCTCTTCGAGATAGGCAAATGTTTCCTTGACGCCAGGAACCAAACCCATATAGTTTTTGATGACCCCGAACGAATCAAAAAATATAACCTTGTATTGGTCTATTATTTCTTTAAAATTTTGGAGTTCGGCCATTTGATCTGCAAGATACTAATAAACAGGGTTATTTGCTAAAATCGGGTTCGCGTGTCGCTATCCCCAGGGTATCAATTATTTTATCAGCGTTAAAATCAGTATTTATCGATGGTAAATAAATATCCAGTGCTTCCCGATGCAGCTTGTCAGCGTATTGTTCATTAAAAAAATGACTCCCGTCTTTTATCACATAGTTAAGTATAAAAAACCGGTAGGCATCTTTCAAAAAATGTATCTCGTGCGCTGTTAAGGGGTAAGTTTTATGGTATTCCTTTAAAAAGAACATAAAGCGGTCTTCCATCATGGTGTTAATGCGGTAGCTGAAAACCGTGCGGTCGCCTGCATCGGATACTACCCTGCTGAAGAAGTAAAAATCCATCATGCGGCTGCTCATCCTGAACCAATCGTAATCCCAGCGGGAGTACAATTGTATTTTATCGTTCACCGAAAAATTACCAATGTTCCAATCGATAAAAACGGGTATAGTACCTAACGAACCTATCGCGTTATATTTAGCGCGATTTTTTAAAAACACTTCGCAATGCTGTTTTATCATAGCAACCTCATAGGCGGTGCCAAATTTTCCGGGCGTAGTTTCGAGTTGGTCCAGCAATATCCGGATATCGGTACCCAAAGTTTTGGACGACTTAGGTATTACATTTTTTATGCGAAAGCACGCTTTGTGGAACTTGGCGAATTGTTTGGCCATAGCGCGAATGTGCTGCTCATCCAACCTGCGCGGTAAACGCTGATCGATGCGTACCGGGTTGTAAAACACAACCCATGCATCATTTTTACGCCATTTGTAACGGTAAGTGTAAACCCTGTTATTTTTTAACAGCGATTTAGCTATCAAATTTTCGAAGGGATAAAGGAGATTGTTTGACAGGGCGTGAATGATACGATGGTCTTCTTTAAAATGCTCGTATTTACCATAGGAGGACAATTTTGCGATGATAATATCTTCGTCCTCGAAGGTGAGCTGGAAGACATGGTTGGTTGATACCATCGCACTGATATCCTCAATACTGCGTATAACCTTCGAGGCATCATACCCTATCCAGGCCTTTTTTATAATGGAATGATAGTTCATACTCTATGATTACACCGATTATTGGTTGATTTCACTGATTTAATCGGTGTAATCATTTTCCTATCGGTGTAATCCAAATTAAATGATTTCAAAATAACGTTTTCGTTCCCAGTCGGTTACGTGTTTGGCGTATTGCTTACATTCCCATAAGCGGGTTTGGGTAAAATGTTCAACAAAGCCCTCGCCGAAAAGCTCCACGGCTATGGCCGACCTTTGCATATCAACGGTTGCCTGGTATAAATTGGGTTGCAATTTGCCGTTCTTAGTATCCTGATAACCGTTGCCTACTGTAGGTTTGATCTCTAATTTCAATTTATGTTTTATGCCATATAAACCCGATGCCAGCGCTGCCGACATGGCCAGGTAGGGGTTAGTATCAGATCCCGGAATACGGGTTTCTAAACGCGTATAGTTTTTAGATGGATGCAACACCCTTAATGCTGCCGTGCGATTATCAAACCCCCAGGTAATGGTGGTTGGTGCCCAGGCCCCTTCAACCAGGCGTTTATAGCTGTTGATGGTCGGCGCATACATAGGCAGCAAGTGCGGCAGGCAATGTAATTGCCCCGCAAGGTATTGTTTCATCACCTCGCTCATGTTGTGCGTATCGTCTTTACTGTAAAACAGGTTGTTTTTTTTATCCATATCCCACAAACTTTGATGGATGTGGCCGCTGCAACCCGGCAGGTTCTCGTTCCATTTGGCCATGAACGATGCCATGATACCGTGCTGGGAGGCAATTTCTTTTACCGCGTTTTTAAACAATACGGCCTTATCGGCAGCAGCTAAAACATGGTCGTGCAGGATGGCGGCTTCATATACACCGGGGCCTGTTTCGGTGTGCAGGCCCTCGAGCGGTATGTTGAATTTTTCAAGCCCGTTGAACAGATCGTAATAAAACCCGCTTTGCTGTGAGGTACGCAATACCGAATAACCAAACATACCCGGAGTTAAGGGTTGGATATTGGTAAAGCTTTTATCCTGTAAAGTTTGCGGTGTTTCCTTAAAATTGAACCACTCGAACTCCTGCGCAAACTCGGGGTAATAACCCATGCCTTCGCTTTGTTTGGCGATGCGTTTTAGTAAGCTACGTGGACAGGTGTGCAGATCGTCTCCGTTGGCTTTGCTAAAATCGGCCAGGAAAAACGGGATACCATCCTGCCAGGGTATGTTGCGCATGGTACCAATATCAATACGACAGGGCCTGTCGGGATAGCCGGTGTGCCAACCTGTTAGCTCCACATTATCATAACAATTGTCGTTCATATCCCAGCCAAACACCACATCGCAAAAGCCGTAACCCTCGTCGAGCCCGTCGATAAATTTTTGTGAGTGGATGATCTTGCCGCGTAAAACACCGTCAATATCAGCGAAAGCAAATTTTATTTTATGTATATTATTGTCTTTTATATACTTGGTTATCTGGTCTTTATTCATGATGATATGAAGTGGGTCCATTATTTAGGTGGCCACAAATATAAGTTAATTCAATTTACGAATAATGATGCCACATTGTTGTACAATTGGAAAATATAAGGCAAAAAAAATCCTCCCGATTTGCATCGGGAGGATCTCATACTCAATAATTGTATTAAAGTTTAGCTGATTTTACAGTTTTGATGATAACAGCGGCAACTTTGTACGGATCGGCAGCCGAGTTAGGGCGACGATCTTCCAAATAACCTTTCCAGCCTTTTTGTACAGTGTACAGCGGGATACGGATAGAAGCGCCACGATCGGATACACCGTAGCTATAATCGTGGATAGAGGCGGTTTCGTGTTTACCGGTTAACCGCTGATCGTTATCGGCACCATAAACAGCGATGTGTTCGGCAACAACAGGGCGGAAAGCTTCTAATATCTTAGTATAAACTTCTTTATCGCCGGCAGTTCTCAAAGTAGTATTCGAGAAGTTAGCGTGCATGCCCGAACCATTCCAATCAAGCTGACCTAATGGTTTGCAATGCCAGTTTATCGACACGCCATAGCTTTCGCCTATACGCTCCAATAAATAACGGGCAACCCAGATCTGATCACCTGCTTCTTTTGCGCCTTTAGCAAATATCTGGAACTCCCACTGGCCTGCGGCAACTTCGCCGTTGATGCCTTCAACGTTTAAACCGGCCTCTAAACATACATCTAAGTGTTCTTCAACTATCTCCCTGCCATAAGCGTTTTTAGCACCTACAGAACAGTAGTAAGGGCCTTGCGGGCCGGGGTAACCGCCTTTAGGGAAACCAAGCGGTTTGTCGGTTTCAGGATCCCAAAGGAAATACTCCTGCTCAAAACCGAACCAAAAATCGTTATCATCGTCTTGTATCAGTGAACGGCCATTTGATTCGTGTGGTTTACCTGTAGAATCCAATACTTCGCACATTACAAGGTATGCGCTTTTTCTTTGCGGATCGGGGCAAATGAAAACCGGTTTTAAGATACAATCTGAAGAACCGCCTGGTGCCTGTTCGGTTGAAGAACCGTCGAAACTCCAATCAGGACATTCAGATAATTTACCACCGAAATCATCTACAATTTTTGTTTTGCTGCGAAGGCTTTGTGTTGGTTTATAGCCATCAAGCCAAATGTACTCGAGTTTTGTTGCCATTGTTGTTTAATTGTTTTGTAAAGCTTGATTCAAATATGTGATTTTTATTAGAGATTTTGCAAATATAAAAGCGAATTTATAAAAATTTCTCTTTTTTTTACAAAATTCTACGAAATTAATCTACTTAGTAGGGTGAAATATAGAAATTGCTTTGTTTATTACAAAAAACACATCTTAAATTTCTATAAAAGCGAAAAAAAGTATTGTATTTCTTTATTTTTCATTGATTTAATTTTGAAAATCCAAGGTTTTGTAAAATCGTGGCAAAAAAATAAAAAAACGGATGTAGAAATATTTTTCCGGAAGTCGGCAATCAATATTTTATAGAATAACGACTGAGTTTTGTTCTCGACCGTGTTTTAAGTTTTTGGATTTTTTCTAATGCGTGGCTTTTGCATTATTTTTGTTTGGATAAACCACATAATTTTATTCTCTTAGCGATAGATTATTTATACAACACACCAACCTATACCCCTGCCTGTAATGAAGAGATTTGCTGCTAATTTTTTGTCTGTTGTATTGATACCGTTATTAGCACCAACTTATTTGTTTGCTATTATTTTGTTTTATTTTCCTCATGTAACCAATGTTGTTGGTTTAAGCAGTAAGCTATTGGCTATATTATATATTGCGTTGAGTACCGTATTGGCCCCTTTTATAGTAGTTTTTGTGCTATATAAAAAGAAAATTATCTCCTCATTAACATTACACGCACAAAAAGACCGTACCATTCCCCAGGTTTTTTCGTGTATTATTTATGGCGGAATATGCTTGTTTTTGGTAAACAAAGAAGGCTTTCACAACGCGCTGGCCTTATCCATGATAGCGGTTACAGCTTCGGTATTGGCGTTGACCATCATTACCCCCTTCTGGAAGATCAGCACGCATGCCTGCGGCGCATGGGGCTTATTTGGGATACTATACGTACTGCAATACCGCTTTTACGAATACAACTTTGTGATATTGTATTATGTTATTCTCGCATCGACCATCGGGGTTTGCCTGGCGCGGCTTTATTTAAAGGTACATACGCCGATGCAGGTTTTGGCCGGCAGTGTTTTGGGCACAGCAATAGGTTTTACTTTATTCCATTTTTTCCTCGCCTGACGACCAGGTAGAGTATGGCTTAACCGACAAATTTGAATTGAAGTATTTTTTAATGGAGGTAACCTCCTCGCCTACCCAATCGGGCAGATCGAAAGTTTCAGTTTCGTGTTTCAGTTCAATTTCGGCAATAAAAAGCCCCTTATTATCGGTTAAAAATTCATCAACTTCCCATAGTTTACCGGCGTATTGTACATTATAACGGTTTTTTGTGATGACCATTCCGCAGAAGTGAGTGATCAGTTCGCGGGCATCAGTAACAGGTATCCCATACTCATATTCGAGCCTTGATATGCCGGTTGTTTTGCTTTTTATGGTGATATAACCTTGTTCATCAGCAACGCGGACACGAACAGTTCTTTCGGGATCTTTTAGGATATATCCCTGCACTAAATGCCTGGGTGTTGGTTTGGCCACCGCATTCCATTTTTCTATGTTCAACAGGTACTTTCTTTCTATCTCGACCCCCATAGCTTACCCGGTTAAATGATGAATGTACGTCCTTCGATGGCCAGTTCGGTATTTGGGAAAACGGAAGCGGCTTCTTCGAGCAGTTCGTTCAATGTTTTGTATCGTGCCGAAAAATGGCCGATCAATAATTTTTTAACCGCACAGGCTTTTGCTACCTCTCCCGCCTGCAAAGCGGTAGTATGGTAGGTTTCGTTGGCGCGGTCGAGCATATCGTGGGCAAAGGTGGCTTCGTGATATAAAAGGTCGACGCCGGTTATTTGTTTAAAATAGCTTTCGCTGAATATCGTGTCCGAGCAATAGGCGTAAGCCCTGGGTTCTTCAGGATTGGTTGTTAACTCGCTATTGGGGTAGGTAGTTCCATCGGGCGCAAAATAATCTACTCCCCTTTTTAATATGGGGTAATAGCTCAACGGGACATCCAACGCCTCTGTTTTTTCT
>Ga0206951_1155_pt3 | contig 13116 bp, 9 predicted proteins | sample Alteio_BWOrgHeat_38_FD_152974 | JGI IMG/M metagenome (GOLD analysis project Ga0206951, IMG submission 152974) | Enriched cells from forest soil in Barre Woods Harvard Forest LTER site, Petersham, Massachusetts, United States -... | ecosystem: Environmental > Terrestrial > Soil > Temperate forest > O... | reverse complement strand
CTACCGCGACAAATCGGAGATCGAAGCGTGGCAATCGGTAGATTCGTTGAACACGTTCTCGCACCGACTGGTCGACGCGGAAGTTGCGACAGCTTCCGAACTCGAAGCGCAGGCGGCGCTTATCGACACGCTCACGCTCAAGGTCTTTAGGAAGGCAATCGACATGGAGCTTTCCCCTCGGATAAGCCTTCATGCTCCGGGGTCGCTGCTCGAAACGACAATGTTTTCGAACGGCCACGTGGAGTCGTTCGCTCCCGAGCGCAAGCCTGAACTGCTTGGATCCCTGGAAGAAAACCCTCGCGTGAAGGCGTTGGCATCGCGCAGCCGGTTCGGTATCGACGAGGATGGTAAGCCGATTTCTAAGGCTAAGTGCTATGTTGTCCGCGACGCGATTTTTGAAGCCGTTTTGGATCGGTTCACAAAGGATGCGACCCTGGTCGCCTATGGCGAGGAAAACCGAGACTGGGGTGGCGCTTTCGCCGCATATCGAGGGTTAACCGAAGCTCTCCCATACCACCGACTGTTCAACTCGCCGATCTCCGAGGGCGCGATCGTAGGTACCGCTGTCGGATACGCCCTCGAAGGCGGAAGGGCTCTCGTGGAACTGATGTACTGCGACTTCATGGGCCGCGCCGGGGACGAAATCTTCAACCAGCTTGCCAAGTGGCAAGCGATGTCGGCAGGCGTGCTAAAGATGCCTGTCGTTCTGCGAGTTTCGGTCGGATCGAAATACGGCGCTCAACACAGTCAAGACTGGACCGCGATCACCGCCCACATACCCGGACTTAAAGTAGTCTTCCCTGCGACGCCATACGACACGAAGGGCTTGCTTGCTGCCGCGCTCGCCGGAACCGACCCGGTCGTGTTCTTCGAGAGCCAACGGCTATACGATCAGCCGGAGTTGTTCCACGCCGCCGGTGTGCCGGAAGGTTACTACGAACTTCCGATTGGCGAGCCCGACGTGAAACGGCAAGGCACGGACCTTACGATCCTAACCATTGGAGCAACGCTCTACCGGGCCCTCGAAGTAGCCAAGATCCTTGACGAGAAATATGGAGTCTCAGCGGAAGTTATCGACGCCCGATCGCTGGTCCCGTTCAACTACGAAAAGGTCATCGCTTCCGTAACCAAAACCCGCCGAATCGTCCTCGCGTCCGACGCCTGCGAGCGAGGCAGCTTCCTCCACACCATGGCCCAAAAGATCACCCAGTTCGCCTTCGACGAACTAGACGCCCCCCCAGTAGTAGTAGGCGCCCGAAACTGGATCACCCCCCCCGACGAGCTAGAAGACGCCTTCTTCCCGTTCCCCAACGACATCCTCGACGCCATCCACCAACACATCAAGCCGTTGAAGGGCTACGAGGTTTCGCGTCCGTGTTCAGATGAGGAATTGGGGAGGCGGAGCGTCTTAGGAGTGTAGGGGCAACCTTGCTAACTGTGTTTTTGGTAGTGCGTCAGCGACGCTCGGCGCGTTGCATAGTCCAGCAGACCCGTTAGTCGGCATCGATTCGGCTGGTCAATACGTTATAATTATAAGGAGCCCATCATGACTGAAGGTTCACGCAGTGCGTGGATTCCGCGCGAAAGCGCTTAGGTCCGGTTGGGCTTCTGTTTCTTTTCCCCTTTCTTAGTGCGTGTTTCGTCATACGAGCTGTTGCTGGGTATGAACTTCCAATGTCTGTATGGATGACTCCATTGTGTATTCCAATCCTGGTCTTTACCGGTGCTCTCCCCAATATTAAATCCTGGACGCCATTGTCTTATCTCGGACAGGATGTGCCGATAAAGCTTCTCTTTTGCGATCGTACGCTTCCCTCGGCGTCGTTGACCAGCCAATTTCTCCTCATGCTTGTTATTCAGCCGGAACGTGATCGATCCTAACACCATGTCTAGACATTGGAGCAGGATGTGATCGTGCGACCGAATCTCAGTAATGTCGGTCAGGCGCACTCTTAGCCTCCTAGCTTGGAACTCGTCATCCATCTGAAGCGCATACAAAAAGCCTTTGAATCGCTCTGCATGTTCACGCTTATCGGGAAATTCGTCGAAGTACAGTCGGAGATGTACGTCATTTTCCGGAGTAGGCATGCACCTCAAGCCGAAGGCATGCTTAATGAATTGGTAATACAATAAGAAGTAGCCGATTTCTTGCTGCTCGGCAGACAATCTTTTGACTTCGTGAGCGTTTTGCCGAAACATGATCCTCACTTTCAGGTGGCCTGCTCTGACTTCAGAAAAGAATGCACTGATCAGAGCCTGATACTTACCCAAGTAAGCCTCACTCGTCTTCGACCATTTCACTTCGCCGTGAATGTTGAGTTCTGCTTTTATCGCGTCAAGGCGCAGAGTGATCTGATTGAGCTGTGATGAACCGACAAGGACTCCGCCGTAGAAGTTGGAATAATACCGACCGTCTTTGTCCGACTCGTCGCAGAAGAGGATCAGCTCTTTGTCCACGGTTTGTTATTACATATCCGTATGACTTGGAGAACGAGGTGTTGTTTTCAATGGCCTGGAAACTGGGAACAACCGGCGAGCCGATGCCCCAACCGGCTGTAAGTCGCTCCGGATGACCTCGAGCTTGCAGCGTCAAATTGATTGCCGCGAGATAGGGCTCTGCGAATCCGATTGGCTCGGACAGCGTGTTGTTTGGGCTGGTGCGACCCCGTTCGAGACATAATCATTCTGTGCCCGACGAACTACCGTCCAGAAGAGAAATAGCCGTTTTTGAGTCTGACTCAGGGGCAATCCAAATTCGAATCGACGAATCAGTCGATACTGTTTGGGCAACCCAAAAAGAGATAGCTGGAATCTTTGGTGTGACGCTGCCAACGGTTAACGAGCACATAAAAAAGCTAGTGACCGAAGGTGAGATTGACTCGGACGCAACTATTCGGAATTTCCGAATAGTTCAAACCGAAGGTGAAAGGCGAGTTGAGCGGGAAGTACTTCACCTAAACCTAGATGCAATCCTAGCGATTGGCTATCGCGTAAGCTCGGTCCGGGCAACCAAATTTAGGAAATGGGCCACGAAGACGCTTTCAGATGTTCTGCTAAAGGGTTACGCAGTCGATGAGCGCAGATTGGCTCAAAACCCAGAGGCATTGATGGCATTGGCCGATATTGTCCGCAAACACCGGACAAGCGAAAAGAGCCTCTATCGGGCCATGCGAGACATATTCAAAGAGGGCTCAGCTGACTATCAAGCAAATAGTCCAGAAGCTAAGAAGTTCTTTGCCCATGTTCAGGACATGATGACCTAAGCTGTCACTCAACGGACAAGCAGTCAAATAAAGATGGATCGCTGCAAGGCCAATGAACCTAATTGTGGGCTTCGCTCCGTAGAAGGCTCGCGCCCCACAACCGAAGAGGCAATCATCGCAAAGAACTATTTAGATCCAATCGAGTTGCGCCGACTAGAAAACGTCGCTGAAATGTGGATGGGATACGTCGAAAGCCGGGCATTGCTCCAAGAGAAACTAACAATGGCGCAAATGCTTTTTCAGGTTCAAACCCTAATCAAGTTCCTCGATTTGCCGGTTCTGTTCGAATATCCTCGAGGATATAGCCGTCCGGCGGCAGATGCCTATGTCAAGGCCCAGTTGGGAGCCTATAAAGCGAAAAATGTACTGAGTGGAGTTAGGCGCGCGTTGGGAGGCAAAACCAAAGAGATTGAGCCCCAATAAAAATACCAAAATGTGCAAATTACGGCGCTGAATTAGGTTGAGCCCCGTCTTAGATATTAGAGGCAGTTCAGCGTCACATTCGTCCCTCAAACGTGAAGCGCTGGATCCAGTGGGGACCGTCCAAGAAACCCTGTAGGACCTGCCTCTTTCGCTTTAAAGGCTGATGTCTATTTAGACATCGGCCTTTCTTCATTTGTTCAGACGGTCAGTGGGACACGAACGATGCATCTAATGATCATTTAATGAGCCTTATTGTCCATCAGTTGACCGTTTCGGAAAATGCTTATCTCCTCGTCGTGCTTCGCGGTGATCGATCCACTCCTGAACAACCATGCAAATGAAGTCTGAGAATTGCCTTTCCCCTCTAAAGCCCTCGGCATGTGCTGCATCTTTGGCATGATCGTGCAAGTCCACCGGGAATGAAATCTTGGGGGAAATGATGCCGCTTACACTGTGCTTGGCTGGGGTCCGGGCCATCGGATAAGCAGATAATAGCCCTTTAGAGATCTAATAATGCTCATTATTAGATCATTATCTCCGGAACGAGCGTCAAAGTTATTGCGGTAACCGTCACTTGCTTTTTCTTAAGGTAGCGGTCTGAGCATTGCCTTGCGCTTGAGCTTACGAATGCATTACAGTAGACGTGCGTATACCTATACGGGGAATTAGGATAGATGTGTAGAGTACTTGTCAATAATATCGAGGAAGGGCTAATACCCTCCGAGAGAGTCGTACAAATACCATCCGCTGGTGGTGGCTTCGAAGAGTTGTCCCTGTCGGCTCGGCAAGTGTTTAACAACGTAAGTATCGCCGCGCGCGAAATTAGTCGGCAAGGGGACAAGGTTCTAGTGGAGTTACCGCGTGAAACCGCTTCTGGCCGATGGCGCATGTGGGTTCCTCAGGCAAATATCGAGGGAGTCTGAAATGGTTCTCACTGATAGAGAAATATTTAGTGCGTGGACGTCTGGCCAAATTACCATTGCGCCCGAACCGATTTGGAAAGAGGCGCTTAGTTCCACTAGCTTGGATCTTAGGCTCAAGAGCACAATACGCACCTGGAAGGGTATGCCCATCGGCGCACGCTTGCAGATTTGCCCAGGATCTCAAGGTTACAGCTACAACACCCTCGCCAAAGCGTTGACGGACACATTTGAAATGAGGCCGACTGGATTCTTGTTGGACCCAGGGCAGTTCGTATTAGCATGGACCGAGGAAGAAATTAGCCTTCCTACATCGTCCCATTTGGCAGCACGAGTTGAAGGGAAGAGCTCCTTGGCACGTCTTGGTATTGGCGTTCATCTCACAGCCCCAACGATTCACGCTGGCTTTGTCGGTGAGGTTCAACTGGAAATATATAATCACGGCAATCTGCCTGTTTTACTGGAGACGGGCATACGCGTGTGCCAATTGATCTTTGAGCAAACGACAGGCACTCCTGAGGCCGGCTATAGCGGCCAATTTCAGCACCAAAACACAACAACCTAACCTTCTAATTCCAGAGTTGTTTGGACCAAAGCGGTTCCGCTACTCGATCTAAGGTTTGGGTCCAATGCCTCAAGCCTGTAGATGGTCTAATTGGGCTTTTGCTGCTTTCATCCCCTCGTTGTCCATAGCTCGTTAATGTCGCCATGTATGCGACACATGGCGCATGCGCGATCGCGCCGCCGAAATTTCCTACCACGCAGGACTTGGAAGGCCTTGCACTTCAAGCCCCACTTTAAGATCACAGGTTAAGCAGCGACTGATCGAATTGTTGTTCGCTGGTTACTCGCAACTTGGAGCCATTCTCGCGCATGTACCGTTCGGCCCAGCCGACGGTTTTGTTCACGTCGTTGTTTCGCCGGACATCTCCGACGACTACGATCAACTTATCAAAATCGGGGATGTCCTTCAGACCGCTCGCTTTTCCAACGATTTCAAAAGTGCGTTCTTTGACCGAAGAGGCGTTCACGTAGTCAAAAGCCGTCGGCTCGATCGCCACATATTGACTGTCGCGTTCGCGCTTCATTACGAAGTCAAGGTCGATCTCGGCACCGAACGTAAGAGGTTGGAACCGCGCGGCCAGTCCCTCTAGGCTGGACATTCGTTTGACAATACTTGCCCAAACGTCCTCGTCTTTGCGGTTTCCTCGATGGCTTCTGCCCGGTCGGGCTGCCTGCACCAAGCGGTCAAATAGGCGCTTGGCTTCCTCTTGGATATTTTCGGAAGCGACAAATCGTGATGGGGAGGCAACGATGCTTGCTCCCTTGTCCGGCCAGATCGAAGTAAGCAACTGCTCGGCCGTCCTCAACTTCGGATCGAACGCATGAATCAATCGACCCTTCGAGTTTAGGTTTAGCTGGGCTACCACATGTCCTAATCTCCGCAGAGCGGAACGGAAGCCGGGGCCGTCAAAGTTCGAATATAAATCGGACAGTTGACCGTAGTTCCGGTCATATTCGAATGCTGCTTCGCCATCATCGAACGAGAACGCCAAAACCCCGACATTCACAGCCTCCTGAAGAGCCCGGTCATGGCGGTATTGCAAGACGGAATAGCTAAGGTTTCTCATGTCAGACTCTTTTCCGCTTCGTCACACAGTCTATCGAGATTAGACGAGATTTGTGATACAACCGCCCAAACGAAGTCTACCGTTTGATTCCATTCAGATGGCACGACAGGCCTTTCCGCCGTCCACCACTCCTCCGTCCAATTCGAATAGGCGTTCCGGACCGCTTCGGAATCCAACTTGACGCGCTTTAGCCAGTCCAGAAAGACATGGCCGTACCTCCACGACCTTGCTCACGTTCCATGCTTCGTGATTTGGATGAAGGATCGATGGGCCTGATATTTGTGGGAAGCATTGGTCGAAATCGTATACAAACAATCGTCCGTTTCTCTGGGCACAGTTGGGATTTTCCCTGTGCCGGTCGTAGTGCATGGAGATGAGATCAAAGACGTACAGCACTGAAGCCTCTGCGCGCAATGTCTTGGAGAACGAGGTGTTGTTTTCGATGGCCTGGAAACTGGGAACAACCAGCGAGCCGATGCCCCAACCGGCTGAAAGTCGCTCCGGGTGACCTTGAGCTTGGATCGTCAAATTAATAGCGCCGAGATATGGCTCCGAGAAGCCGATCGGCTCTGCACGTGAAACGACTAATCCCAGTCTGTCAGCTAAGCATGACGAGACCACTTCAATCGCCAGGTGTCTCTCGTCAATCTGTCCAGGTCGAGCAACTTTTACAAAATATGGGAACTGGTCCCCATTTTCATTCCGGCAATCGATGAACATCGGCTTCTTTGTTCCAACATCGCCGACAGAGTGCAATGTTGTGGCCATAATAAACCTCATTTGTCAAATACCAGTTTTGGAGGAGATCCTTGACACAGATAATCAAAAAGATCACCCAGGTCTTGACTCCTAAGTTCGCCCACGGGTGGGTTTTTCCGAATGATCCACTTCTCAATCGCACCAAGCTTTGCTGGATCAGAGATGACATCTCGGAGGGCTTCAGGTTCTGTAGGTCGAGTAGCCTTAAGGTTCTCCCAGAGCTGTTTCAGGGGTAAAGGTTCACCGGAGTAGGAGACTTCGAACTTTCCTCGGCAGAAAATACTTAGCCGACTATGAAAAGCACTTCGCAGCTTTGCAAGCCCCACTTCCAACTCTCCTGATGTCGGGGCAGCCTTCGAATTGATCAGGGCCACTTCACTTAGTCGCTCAGGGTTTACATCCTCGACCGCTCGGCGAAGATTGTGGAGGGCTTCAACGGCGCGCATTGCTCCCTCAAGTTCACCCTTAGTCAATTTCCATGGCAAAGAGTGAGACATTGGATTCAGCACGATCTTTCGATAGAGGGCAACCCGGGACATGGCATCAATCAAGTGCTCTTTACGCTCTTTAGGTTTTGTCTCCAACCAGGCGACAACCGCTTGATGGAAAACATCGGAGCTCACCTTACGACCGTCCACATTAAAAGGGACTGGAATTCCGAACTCATGACAAACAGTCTTCAACGTCGCTTCATATGCTGCTCGAATGTAATTTGCCGATGCCGGCAGATAACCACGCCTGAGGAACCGAGCGGCATGTGTAAGGAGGCTTTGAGGAAGATACAGATTTGAATAGTGGTCGAGATGAATGTTTGGCGCTGGAATCCAGATCTGCTCGCCAAAATCGTTTATGGCGGGTTCGTCGTCCGCATCCACGAGCCGGGCTTCGCCTTCCAATATTTCAAGACAGTTCCAATCTCCGGTTTCTTTGATATCAAAGCGAGCCATCTCGAACCAAACCCGATCATGAGTTAACAGCACAATTTGCCAATCATTGAAGTCCTCCCCCAGTATTTGAAGTAGAGGAAGACGGTTTGATTGATCCATGCCAACCAACAGGTCATCAAGGACCATGAGTTTGAGAGGAGGAGCTTTGTCGTTGCGATAAGAATCATGTGTCGGCAGGCACGTCAGTCGACCTGCCAAATAAATTGCAATGGCTAGCGCGGAAAGTCGTGCTTCGTTAAGAAAGTATTGCGATTTTTCAATCCTTTGGCCGTAAAAACTCAGATTGACAGTAAGTTCGCGCCCCTTGATTCCGCGCTCAGATTTGTAGATATTCGGCTCATATTTTAGGTTCGCAAAGCGAAAAGACTGAATGGCCATCCCTTTTTGGCCTAGCTTTTCGAGGAGGTATGTAGCCTTTTCTCTCAACGCTTCAAGAGCTTCTGCAAATTTATCGTTGAATAATTCACACGCCGCATTGACTGCTTCTAAGCCCTCTTTCTCCCGTGCCTCTGGATCACGGGCAACCTTCTCAGGTTGGGTCCGCCTGACGTTCATCCAAAGCTTGCTAATTGTCGTCCACCTACCACCGACCGTCACGTTGAAGTCAGGAATTAACCCTGAAATAGCAATCTCAAAAAGATTTGGCTCGCCAGTCTGAGTATAGTTCGTGTCAAGGAGGGTGCGATAATCGAGGAAAGAGCTTACTGCGGCTGCCTCAGTAACGACTTCACTATAGCCTTCATCCGTAAACACGGACGAATACCTCTGAGTCGGGTGAGAGATTTGGGTCCAATCGATGGACCTGGGGATGCCCTCGATCTGAATCGAGACTTTTTGGTCTCTCGTGTTCAAGAATATATTGCTATAGTCTCTGAGTATCTTCGCACTTCTTTTAGGACTAGTATGAACGGTGAACAGATTCTTGAGGGCATGATAAATGCTCGACTTACCTGCGCCATTTTCGCCATACACCAGAAGGTTCTTTCCGTCGAGCTTGATGGTTTCCTCGTAAGGGAAGCCACGGAAATTGGAGAGCGTTAGCGCCTGAATCTTCACGCTGTGGTCTCCTTTCCTTCGATTATCCGAACGACGGGTACTGATTGTAAGTCGAAGAGCATCCGGTAAATCGGATGGTCGTTCTTGAAGATAATCGATGCGGTGCGGTTAGCTTCCTCAATCAAATAGCTCTCGTCGTTAGGGCTGGAATGATGGAAGAGCAGGAGTTTTCTGCACTCATCAAAAAGTTTGATCCCTGCATCATGAAGGTCAGAGGGAAAAAAGATCTCGTAGACAAGGCCATTCATCATCAGCTCCCAAGAGCTAGAGGCCAACGCTCGTCCAATGATCGCTCGACAAATCACTTTGAAGACTTGCTCACATACGCCTTCCATCGGTGGTATCGGAATCTGGCTCACATACATGGGCTTGAATTCGAAGTACCCGCCTTGTTTTTCTGAGAACGTTTCTCGGGTAACCCATTGGGAGATGGCCGAATTCAGAATCGGGAGCGCCACAAACCACTTCTCAGCTGTCAAAATGCTAGTCTTGTCGTTGCCCAAATATGCGTCCACATCGAACGCATAATTAACCCTGCTATCAATTGCAGGGATAAAAATCTTGGGCTTATCGAATTCCTCCCAGTAGGCGCAAGATCGCAACTCCCAGAAAAACTTTCCTTTGTCGTATCTGGCTTCCAGTTTTTGTCTGAGGTCGTTGCTATTGAAACGCTTGTAGACTCCCGGATATGTAGCCGCGAAACAGCGCTCCGCGTCAGCTGACCCCATGTTGCTCCAAGGATGTTGCTTGTTCTCAGAGGATTCGATTTTAATTAGCCACTGTTCAGCGAATTCCGTATGCCATCGTTTAACGTCTCGCCCTCGGAGCAGCGGTCTCAAAACCACTTCTGAAGTTGGGTCTTCCGTTAATAACGATTCCTTTTCGAACCCTTCCAGTATAAATGCTTCATTCAGACCGGTCTTGATCCCGTAGTAAAGTTGATCACCGCACCATTCACCAAGGGGACTCCCGGCTGCACGAATCCTCGCCAATAACTCCCTCTTATAGGGTTTCTCGATTTGCCAGGAATCTGACAGCAGTTCAGACTGGGGCATAGTAAAGCCTTCGTCCCAGAATACGTTTGCGAACGCCTCAACGTCTTGCCCTTTCTCCCAATTCAATGCTTTAACAATATCTGTGCTTAATGGCTTTTTGACCGGATCAGACCGTTTTGCTGCAACAAAGATGGTTGGGTACGCGATGGCAGTAAAAACTGCTTCATCGCCAAAATCTATGATCTGTCGAATCCTCGCGTTCTGACTCATCCAAACGCGAAGTTTTTCACCATATGCCGACCGATACCACTTATTGCTCGTGATGAATGCAAATGCCCCACCGGGTCGCATAAGGTGAAACGAACGAGCATAGAAGTACACAAAAAGGTCGGCGGTTCCGGTGTAAACGTCACCAACCACCGCTCTTGCGTCCTTGCCTTGTTTTTTCGGAGGAGCGTAATATTTCTCTAGCAGTTGCTTTGGATCAACGTCTGGCTTTCCCGTTTCGAATGCCTTACTGATCGCTTCCTGACGGACGTAGGGAGGATTCCCGATGACAATATCAAATCCTTGAGTTGAATCAAAACCAAACATCCACTCTGGATCGAAGAAGTCGGCGCTCAAGTTTTGATCGAACGGATCCCAGTGCACTAGTTGCTTTGCCGATTCTTTGGTGAGAAGATTATCTGCCTGAAGAAGGTCGGCAAGCTCTTCGCGGACATGGCTAATTCTTTCTCGATATTTGCGTTTGGTCTTGGAAGTTCTTGCGGCAAAGTGTCTTTCATTTGCGATCCTTAGTTCGTGCTCCTTGTCGTCGATTCGACCGTCACGCAAAGAACCTTGGTTGGGCCTATTAATTGGAATCAGACTATTCGCCGCAACGAGCTTTGTCTCCAAGTTCGGTAGAGGGGTGATGTTGCCATTGACTTGCTTGACATCAAATCGCTGGTCGACGGCAAGTGAAATGAAAAATCTTAACTTTGCAATTTGAACCGCTATCGGTTGAATATCAACTCCGAAGAGGCACTTTTCGATAAGATAGAGCTTCCGCGAGTAGTCCGCATAATGCTTTTGCGAGAAGGATATGTCGACCTTCTTAAGCTCCTCTTCCGCTTCCTCAATCTTGGTTTCTCGAAGTGTGGGATCAGGAATGGATTCTGCTTCTTTGAGCTGTCGTTCGAGGGGCGCTCGGTTCTGAGCCTTCCACTTCAAATTGTTTGGATCAAGCTTTCCGAGGACGTGAACAAGCTTCTGAAGCATGCCCATCGGGAATGCTCCAGAGCCACAGGCGGGGTCGAGCGCCTTTAGCCGTTCGATGGACCCGATCAGCTTGTCAACTTCGACTTCCACGAAACGCTGCTCCTTCGATCCGAAGGAGAGAAGCTCTCGAAGTTTTGGCTCAAGATCCTCGGTCTCGCCGATGGCCTGCTCGAAGTGAGCGATAAGCGTTTCGTCGACCATGTAGTCGACGACTTCACGGGGAGTATAAAACGAACCAGACTGCTTGCGTGCTGTCGATTTGGTGTCTTCGTTATAACTCGCAAGTAGATTTTCAAATACTTTTCCCAGTAGCTCCGGATCAAGGGCGACTTCCTCTTCTATGGGAGTGTTCTCTTCGATTGTGAATTTGTACCGCTCGAAGATGTCGATGAGCCCGCTTGCCTTGTTAGCGCTCTTTGACCGGGCGTTTTCTCCCAAGTCAACGACCTCCTCGTGAGCGAAGAAGAGCTTATTTGGAACTCGGAGCGCGTTGTCCGAACGATCAGAAAAGCCGTCGATCCGCAGAATGTTTTTGTCGGCTCTTTTGAGTAAGCCAGGATCACGCGACAAATCTTTTTCCGTCAACTCACGATCGAGACACTCAAAAAGTCCGCCGTTCAGGAAGGGAACTTCGCGGAACAGACTAAGTGCCTCTTCCGGCTTTGCGAATAAGTCTTGGTAGCGATAGAACGAATGAACAAGGTGCTGATTGCTGTACCCATTCGATACTGATCGCCATTTACGGGTTTCGCCCTGTTCCGTGTTTAACGTAGCAAAGAAAAGGTTTTGGAGAATCGCTTTATAGTAAGTTGTTTGGCCTCTTGACTCGGTTGAACATGGATCCTCCTTGAGAAGAGATCTGACTCGATCATGCCTAAAGAAATCTTCAGGTACAAGACCTTTCTCTTTGATGAACCAAACAAATATGAGCCTGGTAAGAAGGCGAATAACTGCAACGGACTTCTGGTCGTCTCGTTTCCCAGGGTCCTTCTCCCAAACCTGGCCTTTGGGGAATTCACATTCCTTTACAGACCACCAATACCAATCGTAAAGTTCGTTGTAAAAGCGTTTGTTAAGCTCTTTGACATTCAAGACTTTGATCCACGCTTCGTAAAGATCTCTGAAGTTCGTCGGCGTGTGCCTTGCGTCCAGGTTTCTAAACGTGAAGTCGTTGAGGATTTCTAAATGAGCCCGATGTGGCTTGTCAAGAACGATGTCTTTGATGACGGCGATGCGACGACTGTCAAGAACATCTTTGGAGGCATCACGCTTACTGGTTCGCCTGTCTATCACCGCAATCGAAAGCTTTGGTCCATGCCTAAACATAACGATGGCAGGCATCGGAAACCCCTTGTTCAGCTCTCGTGTTATTTGGGCGAGCTTCGTTCGAGACCACTCCAGCCCTCTGTCATCAAGCTCTGTGAGCTCGATTACGAGGAAAACAAAGGACTCGATCATCCCTTTTTGGTAGCCGTTGGCGCCAGTTATTAGGGCCTTCTGCCCATAGGCCAAACTTGGGATTTCATCGTTGCTAAGTTGGAAAAGACTATGAACAGTCGTCCAGTTGTCTATCAACGCTGACCGCTCACTGGTATTGACCGAGGGGCGGGCGACGGTCTCCCAAAAGCTCTTTGGATCGGTTGGAGCTTCAATGGACTTCTCGCTTTGGTAGCCGAGCTCTTCCAGGAATTTTGTTGCGGCGATGCCCACCGGCTCCTTTAGGAACCGCTTGAGCGCAATTCCGAGTATATCGAGACGTTCCAGAGTCGCAGCCATTACGTGACCTCTCTCAAGAGGACGAACCATGTGACGAGCTCGAAGTCGTCTGCGGTTTTGGCTCGTTTTGAACTTGGCGTCAGTTT
>Ga0206951_1183_pt1 | contig 13219 bp, 10 predicted proteins | sample Alteio_BWOrgHeat_38_FD_152974 | JGI IMG/M metagenome (GOLD analysis project Ga0206951, IMG submission 152974) | Enriched cells from forest soil in Barre Woods Harvard Forest LTER site, Petersham, Massachusetts, United States -... | ecosystem: Environmental > Terrestrial > Soil > Temperate forest >... | reverse complement strand
GGTCGTCTTTCTGGTCGGCGAAGCGGGCGGCCTCAAAGGCGGCCTTGTCCTTCTGCCCCAGGCGGCGGTAGAGGATGGCGAGGTTGTAGTGCGCGGCCAGGTCGTCAGGGTCGACGCCCTGCAATTTCTCGTACATATCCATAGCCTGCGGATAGTTGTGCTGCTGGTAGTAGCTGAAGCCGAGCTCGCGCAGTGCGTCCTTGGAGCGGGGATATTTGGCCAGCACCGCTTCGAGATCGCCAATGGCTTCCTTGACCTGGCCGCCGTTGCGCTCAACCAGAGCCCGATAGTACAAAGCACGCGGATCGTCCGGCAGCAGTGCGAGCGCCTTGGCGAGGTTGGGGCGGGCGTCGTTGTATTTTTCCCAGAGGATTTCGACGACGGCCATGTTGGTGAAGGCGTCGGCGTAGTCGGGGCGCAGCGCGGCGACCCTCTCAAAGGCATGGACCGATGCGGCGTACTGCTGTGCGTCGAGCAGGCCGATACCGTAGTTGTTCCAGCGCATCCACTCCTTGTTTTCGTCGGGCCCCGGCTTGACGGGAGAGTTGTCGCCGATCGTAAAGGTGCGCGTCTGGGCGGCCATGTCGATGACCGGCTCGGGATAGTGCTTCTCTTTCATCGCGTAGTCGATGAAGTGCTGGTCGAAGCGGCGGTACTTGACGGTCGCCGTCACGCTGAAGGAGCCGGTGAGGTCTTTGGGAACGCGGAAGCGGTAGCGCACAAGCTGGCTGCGGCCCGACTGGATGGTGTTGTTGTAGGCCAGGACGCGGTTGTGCCAGATCTGGTGGAGATCGTTGAATTCGCCCTTGTTGTTGATGATGCGGTTGGTGAAGGAGTGGGCGGAGGGATCGAGATAGCCGTCGGGCTTGAGGAATCCGCTCTCGACGAGGGTCTCGCCGGCCTCGTCCTTGACGGTGAAGTCGACCCAGGACTCGTACATGTCGCGCTGCTCGGGGACATGCGAGTGCGCGGCGCCCTTGTTTTGAATAACGACATCGGCGGTCAGGGCTTCTCCGGCAGCGATGGAGAAACTGGTGAGGCCGAGTGGGGCGATGAGTACCGAGTCGGCGGCGGTTGCGGCGGCGTTTTCCTTCTCCAGCGCGAAGATATCGACATTGAAGACGGCGTTCTTCAGGAAGGCCGCGGTCTTCTCCGCCTGCTCGTCGAACTTGTAGTACTGCGGGATAAGGGTGTTTCCGCCCAGCCAGCGATGGCTGACGAGCTTGCCTTCCTTGGCTCCGTAGTCAGAGGCGGAGGCAGGCATTGGCTCGCGCAGCATGTGGCAGGTCTGGCAGGTGGAGACTACGTCTTTTCGATAGAAGGGAAGCGGCGATTGCCTGGTGAAGCTGGCTGCCTGCCATTCGTCGTAAAGGCCAATGGCGCGCAGCCATTTGTAGTCGTCGAGGCTCTTGGGGATTTCGGCCTTATGGCAGGCGGCGCAGAACTCCGATGTATGAAGCAGCGGTCGCATGACGGCTTTGGAATGGCGGTCGAGGTGGGCGAGGATTTCGCTGTCTGCGACGGGACGGGTGATGGGCTGGCCGCTTTCATCGACCAGGACCGCGGGGATGCCCATGACGTAGCTGCCGGTGCCGTAGGTGGTGGTCGAAGCGATGGAGTGGCAGGTCATGCAGGTTACGCCCTCGTCTTCAAAGGGGCGCTTGCGGGGCATGCCCTGCGAGAGATCGCCGGAGAGCAGCGCGACGGGGTTGTGGCAGCCCTCGCAGTGGCGCGAGTACTGGACGCCCTTCTCGTCGATGAGCGAGTTTACGTTCTTCAGGTACCAGGGAGCGCGGAAGCTGTTGGAGTGGGCGGATTGACGCCACTGGCGATAGCTTTCCTGATGACAATGGCCGCAGTATTGCGCGCTGGGAAAGCTTTTCGGGCTCATGAACTCGCCGTTGTAGCTGGTGGCATGAGAGGGCAGGAAGGGCGTGTCCTTGCCGAAGGCGTAGTTGTACTTGGAGGCGACGTGCTTGTGGTACTCGGTCGGCGGAACGCTCATCCAGGGGGCGACGGTGGGTACGGCGGCTCCAGGGGCGCTGCCGAAGGTGCCTTCGTCGCCGGCCGCAGGCTGCTGGGATGTGCCTGGCGCCGGAGCGGGAACCTGAGCCGGAGTCTGGGCCGGAGTCTGGGGCGGAGCGGGCTGCTGCCCGGCGTGGACGGGACTGAGCGGACCAGCCAACTGGAAGGCAGAGAAGGCAGTTCCGAAGGCCACGGATGCAAAAAGGATTGCGGTCGAAACACCGGCGCGGCGAAGCCTGGAACCCAGGAGCCGGACTGCGTGTCGAAGTGAGAGGTCTTGCATCGGCTTTTCGGTCTCCCGGAAAAGGGCGAAACCCGCGCGCATCAGACAGGAAAGTCGCGGTGATCCCCACTGCAAACGATATCAGGAGTGAGGTGTTGGCTGTCATCCACCGCAGGGTGGAGAAGATAGGCGCGGAGTTCCTTTTTCGAGTGGCTCGCAAAACGGGAGCGCCCGCCCATGATGTGGGACTGTTTGAGGAGTTATGCGGCGCTCTCTGTGGCGCAGCGAACGGTAAATAAATTACGATGAACTGCGAAAAGCGGGCTTGGTTTGCGATGTGGGACACCGCTGCTTGCCTCCCGTGGCGGGTAGGCTGCTAGGGTAGGAAATAGCGTTTTCGCAGAGCTTTTGCGCACTGAGATCATGGCCTCAAATCCTTATTTCCCATTGGTAGTTCTGTTTGTTGCGGCGCTTGGCTTTGGCCTTGCTCCGCTGGGGCTGGCTTGGGCCTGGGCCAGGCTGTTTTCGCCGGCCAAGCCGAACGCGGTGAAGAACGCGATTTATGAGTGCGGTTTGGAGTCGCGCGGAGACGCCTGGGTGCAATTCCGCTCGGCCTATTATCTATACGCGATCATCTTTCTCATCTTCGATGTGGAAGCGGTTTTTCTGCTGCCGTTTGCCGTGGCATTTACCGGCCTGGGCATGGGCGCGTGCGTGGCGATGCTGGTCTTTGTGCTGCTGCTGGCCGAGGGGCTGGCCTGGGCGTGGGCCAAGGGCGTGCTGACCTGGGCATAGCGCTCCGCGTTTTTGATTTTTGTTGTGGCCTGTGATGGAAAGTTTTACGGGAGTTTTGGAGCGAGTGGATGGCGGTTGAGCCGGACTTGAAGATCGAACTCGGCAAGCAGGGCGTCTTCGTGACGACGGTCAGCGAGATCTACAACTGGGGGCGCAAGAACTCTGTGTGGCCGATGCAGTTTGGCCTCGCCTGCTGCGCCATCGAGATGATCGCGACCACGATGGCTCGCTACGATCTGGCCCGCTTTGGCGCGGAGGTCTTCCGGCCCTCGCCGCGACAGGCCGATCTGATGATCATCTCAGGGACGATCACCAAGAAGATGGCGCCGCAGGTTGTCCGGCTCTATAACCAGATGGCAGAGCCGAAGTATGTGATCGCGATGGGTGCATGCGCGATCTCCGGCGGGCCGTTCAAGCAGGGCTACAACGTGCTGAAGGGGATTGATCGATACATCCCGGTGGATGTGCATATTCCGGGCTGCCCGCCGCGGCCTGAGGCGTTGATTCATGCCTTCATGACGCTGCAGGCCAGGATCGACGCGCAGCCGCTGACGGGCGCGGAAAGGCCGCGCCATCTGGACGCTGAAGCGCAGGGCCTGTTTCCGGTTCCCGAGCAGGGCGCGCATGATCTGGAGCCGCCGGTGAATCGCCTGGTGTGGCCGCTGCCTGCTCCCGCGGCTGCCGCGGAGCCGACGGAGAAGCACGGATGAAGACTGCTGAAGAGATAGTGGCGGCGATCAAGCTGGCCTTGCCCGATGCAAAGGTGGAAGCGGTGCTGAATCCCAGCCCCAGCGCGCAGCACTCTCTGCGTGTTGTGCCGGGCGACGCGGTTGCTGTTGCCGGGTTTCTTCGCGAGGATCCGCAGCTTGGATTGGACTATTGTTCGAATGCAACCGGAGTCGACTGGCCGGATAAAGAAATTACTGAAAAGGTGAAGACGACTAAGGTTGTCGATGGCGTGGAGACGGTTGTAGAAGAGACAGTCAAGCGCGTCGAGCCCGGCTATCTGGAAGCGGTTTATCACCTGTTTTCGATGAAGCATGGGCCCACGGATCCAGCGGGACCGGTGGTGTTGCGGATGCGCACCATCAACCGCAGCGACCAGGTGGAGCTGCCATCGCTGACACCGGTGTGGCGCTCGGCGGAGTTTCAGGAGCGCGAGATATTCGACCTCTTTGGGATCGTATTCACCGGGCATCCGGACCTGCGGCGGATCTTGATGTGGGATGGATTTGAAGATCACCCGATGCGGCGCGATTACGTCGATCCTGATGATTACGAATATGAGCCGACAGCGCATGACGAAGTGCTGAAGCGGGCCGCGGAGCAGAAGGCTCACGCCGGGGTGGAGGCGTGATGGCGACGGCACTGAAGAGTTATCGGCCGCCGGTGATTGAGCCTTCGGAAGAAGGCGACGAGCTGCTCGAAGTGGCCATGGGGCCGCATCACCCATCGACTCATGGGGTCTTTCGCATGGATGTGGCGCTCGATGGCGAGCGGGTGATCCGGCTGAAGCCGGTCTTCGGATATCTGCATCGCAATCACGAAAAGATCGCGGAGACGGCCAGCTATCTGGCTGCGATGCCCTACACCGACAGGCTGGATTATTTCTGCTCGCTGACCAATAACTGGGCCTATGCGCTGGCGGTCGAAAAGCTCGCGGGCATCGAAGTTCCAGAGCGCGCCGAGTACATTCGCGTCATTACCGCGGAGCTGACGCGAGTGCAGAATCATGCCAGCGCGATCGGATTTCTATTGCAGGAGATGGGCGCCAGCGGCACGCCGCTGATGTATGCCTTTCGCGAACGGGAGAAGATTCTCGACTTGTTCGAAGAGCTGACCGGCTCGCGGATGATGTGCAACTATATGCGCTTTGGCGGATGCCGCGTGGAGCTGCCGAAGGGCTGGCTGGAGCGGGTGAGGACTCTCGTCGACGGGCTGCCAAAATTCCTCGACGAGACCGAAGCGCTGCTGACCGGCAATGAGATTTTGATGGCCCGCACGCAGGGCGTCGGCGTGTTGAAGCCCGATCTGGCAGTGAATGCAGGAGTGACCGGGCCGATGCTGCGCGCGGCCGGGGTTAACTACGACATTCGCAAGGTAGATCATTACGGCATCTACGACCGGTTCAAGTTTCGCGTGCCTCTGGGCGATCACGGCGACATCTATGACCGCTATATGATTCGCGTGCTCGAGGCGCGTGAGTCGATTGAGATTTTGAAGCAGGCGCTGAAGGATGTGCCGGCCGGGCCGATCATGGATCCCAAGTCGAAGATCCGTGGCTTTCGGCCCAAGGCGGGCGAGGCTTACGGACGCATTGAAGCGCCCAAGGGCGAGTTGGGTTTCTACCTGATCAGCGACGGTACGGGCAATCCTTATCGGTATCGCGTGAGGCCGCCTTCGTTGATCAATCTCACCGTGCTTGAAGATATGTGCCTGGGACAGAACGTAGCGGATGTTGTGCTGATCTTTGGCAGCGTGGATATTGTGCTGGGCGAGGTGGATCGCTGATGCGGAGCATAAGGGAGACGCGATGTTAGGCGAAGGGATGCTGAAGGGGCTGGCGGAGACGGCAAAGAATTTTGCCGGCAGCTTTGTCTCGAAAGAACGGCTTACGACGGTGCAATATCCTGAGGAGCGAATCGCGCCGATCGAGAACACGCGCGACTTTCCGTTTCTGGTGTATGACGGCGACGATGCGATGGCCGGACTGCGCTGCGTGGCCTGCCAGATATGCGAAAAAGAGTGTCCGCCGAAATGCATTTACATCGTGAAGTCGACCGACAAGAAGCCGGATTTCGTGGGCAAGATGCAGATCTATCCGGCGCGATTCGATATCGATATTTCGGTGTGCATGAGCTGCCAGATCTGCGTTGAAGTATGTCCCTTTGAAGCGATCAAGATGGATACGGAGTTTGAGCTGAGTACGACGGATCGCTTTGGCGGACTGCTGTACGATCGCGAGCAGCTCTCCAGGTCGAACGAGCACTATCACAAGATTCATCCGACCGAAGCGGCGGAAGTAGACGCGCGGCTGGCGGAAGAAAAGGCCAAGGCTGAGGCCAAGGCCAAGGCTGCGGCCGAGGCTGCTGCAGCGAAAGCAGCAGCAGCGCCGGCGCCCAAAGAAGCTCCTGCAAAGGAGCCTGGCGCGTGAGCCTTACTGCAAAACTGGATCAGATCTTTGTGCTCTTGCAGCATTGGATTTCCGGGTTCTTTCCGCTGTGGCTGCAGCCGGCTGTTGGGACCATCCTGGCCGTGATTGCAATCGTTGCCACCTTCCCGGGAATCTTTGCCGTGACCACGGTACTGGAGCGCAAAGGCCTGGGCCGTATGCAGAATCGCCTGGGCCCGAATCGCGTTGGACCGCTGGGACTTTTGCAGCCTGTCGCCGACGGCATCAAGTCGCTGACCAAGGAAGATATTGTGCCCGCGAGCGCGGATGCCGTGGTGCATTTTCTGGCGCCGGTGGTGCTGGTGGCGGCGATTTTCCTGGGCTTTGCGGTGTTGCCGGTGGGGCGCAACATGGTGCTGATGAACATGGATGCGGGACTGCTGTTTTTCTTCGCCATCGGCGCTTCGACGGAGCTGTCGATCTTCATGGCGGGGTGGTCGAGCCGCAACAAATATTCCCTGCTGGGTGCGATGCGCGCCGTGGCGCAGATGATCAGCTACGAGGTTCCACTGCTGCTCTCGAGCGTGGTTGCGGTGATGATGACCGGCTCGCTTTCGACTGTAAAAATTGTTGAAGCGCAGAGCGGGTTTACGGGAATTTTTCCGCACTGGTATGTCTTTACTCCGTGGGGATTCGCTGGCTTTGTGCTGTTTGTGATTGCTGCCCTGGCTGAGACCAACCGGTCTCCATTCGATCTTCCGGAAGGCGAGTCGGAGCTGGTGGCTGGATACTTTACCGAGTACTCGGGCTTCAAGTTTGCGCTGTTTTTTCTGGGCGAATATCTCGGCATGCTTTCGATTGCCGGGTTTGGCATTACGCTGTTTCTGGGCGGATGGGGCGCGCCGTTTTCCTTCCTCGGATTCGTTCCTTCGTGGGGCTGGTTTTTCGTGAAGCTGTTTGGTGCGATTGCTTTCTTCATCTGGCTGCGCGGAACGCTGCCGCGCCTTCGTCAGGATCAGTTGATGAACTTTGCGTGGAAGTTCATGTTGCCGATGACGCTGCTGAATCTGCTGGTGGCCGGGGCATGGCGGTTCCTAGGCGAGGGATGGTCACGCTGGGTCGTTTGCAGTGCGGTTCTACTGCTGGCCTATGTACTGCTGGGGCGGGTGCTGATGCGGAAACAAAATCTTGGTCCCAGGAGCTATCGCTATGCGGATTAGACCGGATTGGAGCGCGACCCTGTGATCGTTGGCATTGCTTTTCTTCTGATAGCCGCGTTGACTATTGCGGGCGCGGTGGCAGCGGCCGTGCTCAGGAATCTTGTGCACTGCGCGCTCAGCCTCACCGTGACCTTTGCGGGGCTGGCGCTGCTTTATTTGCAACTCGATGCGCAGTTCGCGGGGTTCGCGCAGATTTTGGTTTACATCGGCGCGGTCGCGATACTGGTGGTCTTTGCGATTCTGCTGACGCGCGGCGCGGGGATTCCAGAGTACCGCGGTTTTTCGTCAGGCTGGCTGCTTGGACTGGTGATTGCAGCGGCAACATTTGCGTTGCTGGCGTGGGCGGTAATCAAGAGCTTGCCTGCGCAGGTTGCCACAGGTGCTGCGCCGGCCGCAACCGTGCAATCGATCGGTGCGGCGCTGATGAGCAGTTATGTGCTGCCGCTGGAGATCGTTGCGGTGCTGCTCACGGTGGCCTTGATTGGCGCGGTGATTGTAGCCATGCCGGAGTCCACGACGCCTCAATCCAAGGCAGAAGATGGCGGTGGTCGATGACCCCTCTTGCCGCTTTTCTGATTGTTGCGGCGCTCGTTTTTGCGATTGGCCTGGCGATATCGCTGACGCGTCGTAACGCGATTCTGGTGCTGATTGGGATCGAGCTGATGTTGAACGCTGCGAATTTGAACCTGATTGCCTTCTGGCGATTCGGTCCGCACGCGGGACACAGCGACGGCCTGACAGGCATGATGTTCGCGATTTTTTCGATTGCTGTAGCGGCGGCGGAAGCCGCGGTGGGACTAGGGCTCGTGATTGCCTACCATCGCCATTCCAAGACGACCGATCTCGATGCCATGACGCGGATGAAGGGATAAGCGACGAATGATTGCATGTAGCGCATCCCTGATTGCATCCTGGCTGGCACAGGATCAAGCCTCCAATTTCACAGTTGCCTACGTCGATGGAAATCCAGCGACGATTGTAAGAATTCTCTGGCTGATTCCTGCGATTCCCATGTTGGCGGCGGGACTGATCGCTCTGCTGCGGCAGCCGCAGCGCAGGCTCGCAGCAGGCCTGGCGATTGGATCGCTGGCCATTTCGCTGCTGCTGGCGATCGGCGCTTTCACTCATGTGCTTTCGGTGTGGGGGCAGGGAGGCGCTCCCCGCGAGGTTATCAGCTTCAACTGGATTGATCTCGGCACAACGCATCTTCAGTTGGGATGGATCTTAGATCCGCTGGCGGCTGTGATGCTGGTGATGGTGACCTTCGTCGGATTGCTCATCTTCATCTACTCCACCGGCTACATGGCGCATGATGAGAACTTCACGCGCTTCTTCTGCTTCCTGTCGCTGTTCGCCGGAGCCATGCTGGGCGTGATTATTGCGAACAGCCTGCTGTTGCTCTTCATGTGCTGGGAGATCGTGGGCCTGACTTCGTATCTGCTGATCGGCTTTTGGTATCACAAGCCGAGCGCGGCTGCGGCGGCGAAGAAGGCGTTCCTCACCACGCGCATCGGGGATATCTTCTTCCTGCTGGGCATCGTCTGGCTCTTCGCGCAGACAGGGACGCTGCTCTTCTACAACCACGGTGCGGGCGCGATAGAGCCAACAGCATTGGCCGCGCTGTTGAGCCAGCCAGCTGCGTTGGGATTAACGGCAGCCGGAGCGATTGGGCTATTGATCTTTGCCGGGGCTGCAGGCAAGAGTGGTCAGTTGCCGCTGCATGTCTGGCTGCCCGATGCGATGGAAGGTCCGACGCCCGTTTCTGCATTGATCCACGCTGCGACGATGGTGGCCGCAGGCGTGTACCTGATCGCGCGTGTCTACCCGCTGATGAGTGCGGGCGCTGTGGCGGGTGGATCAACGGTTTCTCTTACGGTGGTTGCGTGGATTGGCGCGCTCACGGCATTGTTTGGCGCGCTGGTGGCGGTTGCGCAGAACGATATCAAGCGGATTCTGGCGTACTCGACGGTTTCGCAGCTAGGCTACATGATGGTGGGCCTGGCGACGGGCGGCGTGGCTGTCGGCATGTTTCATCTCATCACGCACGCATTCTTCAAAGCGCTGCTTTTTCTCGGCGCGGGCTCTGTGATTCACGGCTGCCATGAGGAGCAGGACATTCGCCGCATGGGCGGACTGCGGCATACCATGCTGGTCACCTTTTTGACCTATGCGGTTGGCATGCTGGCGTTGAGCGGCTTCCCGATTTTCTTTTCAGGCTTCTGGAGCAAGGACGCGATTATCGGCGCGGCGCATGGATGGCCGGTTTCACAAGGACCGTTTGTGCTGCTGCTGATCGGCGCGCTGTTGACTGCGTTCTATATGACGCGGCAAGTGGCCTATGTCTTCTTGGGAAGCTGGCGCGGCCCGGAGCATACGCATGCGCATGAGAGCCCGCGTGTGATGACATTGCCGCTGTCGATTCTCGCGGTCTTTGCAGTCGGCCTCGGCATTTTTGGAACGCCAGCGTGGCCGTGGTTCACGAGCTTGATTGAGAGCCGGCCGCTGACGCTGGAGATGCAGGCCTTCAGCGAGCCGGGGCTGTTGCCGCTGATGGGCTTCGCGACCCTGTTAGTCTTCGCGGGGCTCGGTGCGGGATGGTGGCTCTATGCCCGCAAGGCGGTGCAGAGGCCGGTGAGCGCGCCGGTGCATCATCATACGCAGGAGCATGGAGATGAGCCGCAACACAGAGCCGGCGATCTGGTGGATGTTCTCGAGTCTTCCAGCCCGGTGGTGTGGAGGTGGCTCGCCAACCGGCTCTACTTTGACGAACTCTACGCGGCGACGGTGCTGCGCTGGTACGCGGCATTGGCGCAACTTTCGGATTGGCTTGACCGGCGCGTGTGGGGCGGGCTCGTGGCAGGCGTCGCAACTGCATTCCGCGGTCTCGGAGCGGCGAACAAATCCCTCGATTCGCAATGGATCGACGGGGGCTTTGACAAGGGCTGCGAAGAGTTGGTGACGGGCGGCGGAGTGCTGGCGTGGCTGCAGGCGGGGCGCGCGCCGGGATATCTGCGCATGTTGGCATTGGGTGTGCTGGCGCTGGTGGGGCTGGCTCTGGTTGTCGGCACAATGACAGGGCAGGTGCGGCTATGATGCCTGTGCTTACTGTCCTGACGGCAGTTCCTGCGGCAGCCGCGGTGCTTGCTCTATTTGCCGGCAACCGGGCCAGCGTGGCCCGTGCGATTGCATTCGCCGCAGCTCTCGCATCCCTGGCTATGTCGCTCTGGGTCTGGCTCGGCGTGGGCGCCGAGGGCGCGATGAAATTTGTGGAGCGCGCGGACTGGGTGCCTGGCCTGGGCATCGAGTACCATCTGGGCGTCGATGGACTGGGCGCGTTGATGGTATTGTTGGCGGCCATCGTATCGCTGATGGCCATCGCGGCATCCGGCAAAAATACTACGCGGCCAGGGCTTTATTTTGCATTGATTCTGCTGTTGGAGTCGGGGCTTTTTGGCACGTTTACCGCGCTGAATTTCTTCCACTGGTTCTTGTTCTGGGAGCTCAGCCTCATACCGGCGTTCTTTCTGATCAAGCTGTGGGGCGCGGAGGGACGTGGACGGGCTGCGACCCAGTTCTTCGTTTACACGATGGTCGGTTCGGTGGCTTTATTGCTGGCATTTCTGGCGTTGTTTTTGGCCACCGGCAGCTTGGACTTTGAGGTACTGGCGAGGATGGCCGCAAGCGGCGAACTGGCTTCGCTGATCCAGGCGCATTTGGGGCCTATCGCGTTGTGGCTCGCGCTCGCCGTGCTGCTGGGTTTTGCGGTCAAGGTGCCGCTGATGCCGTTCCATACGTGGCTGCCGTCGGCCTACTCCAAAGCTCCCACTGCGGTGACGATGTTGCTGACTGGAGCGATGTCCAAGATGGGCGTCTATGGATTGCTGCGGCTGGCGCTGCCGATCTTCGGCCATGAGCTTGCGCAGGTGCGCACGCCTTTGCTCGTGCTTGCGACACTGACTGTTGTTGCCGGCGCGTGGGCGGCAGCGGTGCAAAAAGATCTCAAGCGCGTCTTTGCATACTCCTCTGTGAACCATCTCGGCTATTGCCTGCTTGCGATATTCGCCATCGCATTACCTGCGACATCCGATGCAGCAGTGCAGTTGAGCCAGACCGCGGCGCTCGATGGAGTGGTCCTTCAGATGTTCAACCATGGGCTTACGGCAGCGACGATCTTCTGGTTTCTCGCACTGCTGGAAAAACGCTCCGGCGGAGTTCTTGGCATCGATGACTTCGGCGGTCTGCGCAAGCCCGCGCCGGTCTTCTGCGGGCTCATGGGCATTGCATTGTTCTCTTCGCTGGGGTTGCCGGGATTGAATGGATTCGTTAGTGAGTTCCTGATCTTCCGAGGAGTCTTTCCGCTGAGCTGGGCTTCAGCGACTGTGTCGGTTTTGGGCCTGCTGATTACGGCGGCTGTGATCCTCACTGTGATTCAGCGCGTCTTCAGCGGACCGCTGCCGGAGCGATGGAAGTCCTTCCCGGATTTGACGACGGGTGAGCGTTGGGCCCTGGCGCCGGCGCTGTTGCTGATGGCTGTGCTGGGCCTGCTGCCACAGCTGGCGCTGGGCACGATCAATGCAACTATGACGCACCTGCAAGCGGGGTGGAGATTCTAATGCTGGCCCTAACGATCTACCTATCATTTGCCGGGGCGCTGGTGTTGGCGTTGTTCCCTCGAAGCTGGGCGCGCGCAGCTCGAGTCTTCGCTTTGGCGGTGGCCGTGAGCGGGCTTGCGGTCGCCTTGGCGGGCTTTGTCTTGGCCGGCTCGCGGGGCACAGTTGCTGTCGCGGATATGGCCTGGATTCCGGCGATGGGGATTCACTACACGCTGGCCGCGGATGGCATCAGCCGCGTACTGGTGCTGCTGACGGGCCTGGCCGCGGTTGCGGGAATTCTATTTTCGTGGAACATCGGCGATAAAGAAGGCGACCGCGCCGGCGAGTTCTTCGCTTTTTTTCTGGCGCTCATTGGCGGAGTCTACGGCGTCTTTCTTTCCGTCGATCTCTTTCTGCTGTTCGTCTTTTATGAGATTGCGATTGTGCCCAAGTATTTTCTGATCGCGATCTGGGGATCGACGCGGCGCGAGTATGGCGCGATGAAGCTGGCGCTCTATTCCTTTGCCGGTTCGGCGATGGTTCTCATTGGACTGCTTGCAGCATACGCAGTCGCGGGAAGCCATACCATGAATCTCTATGAGCTGGCCCAGTATCCCTTCCCTGTGAGCTTCCAGATGTGGGCGTTTCCACTGGTGTTTACAGGCTTTGCGATCCTGGCGGGCATGTGGCCTTTTCATACCTGGGCGCCGACCGGACACGTAGCCGCGCCTACCGCGGCATCGATGCTGCTGGCCGGCGTAGTCATGAAACTTGGCGCCTATGGCTGCCTGCGTGTGGCGATGACGCTGTTTCCGCATGGGCTCGATCCATGGGGATTTTCGTTCCTTGGCATTGGCTCGTGGCGGACGGTCTTTGCGCTCTTTGCGGTGATTGGCGTGGTCTATGGCGCGGCGGTGGCGCTGGTGCAGAACGACTTCAAGTTTGTCATCGGCTACTCCAGCGTAAGCCACATGGGACTGGTGCTGCTTGGCCTGCTGACGCTGACGCAAATCGGCATCGATGGCGCAGTGCTGCAGATGTTCTCGCATGGAATTCTGGCTGGGCTGCTCTTCGCAACCGATGGCCGCATCGCCGGCGTCGGCAATGCGTTCCTCGCTGAAAAAGGCGCGCTGCATCGCCCGCCATGTATAGGCCACTCCAACCACGATGCCCACGCCGGCAACTGCCGCAAACCATGGAAACGCTTGCCACGCGCCAACCAGCACCTGCACCTCTGCGATGAATCCGCTAA
>Ga0206951_1182_pt1 | contig 13222 bp, 6 predicted proteins | sample Alteio_BWOrgHeat_38_FD_152974 | JGI IMG/M metagenome (GOLD analysis project Ga0206951, IMG submission 152974) | Enriched cells from forest soil in Barre Woods Harvard Forest LTER site, Petersham, Massachusetts, United States -... | ecosystem: Environmental > Terrestrial > Soil > Temperate forest > O... | reverse complement strand
ATAGCCAAAGATGAGGTAATTCAAATGGATGAGCTGGTATTGGCCCGGCTCGATCATTACTCGGTTTTTGCCGTGTTAAAGAAGCAAGAAAGGCTAAAGGTCGAAAAAATGTACCTTCTTAAACTGTTTGTGCAAAATGCAGCACAAGCTATACGGAATGCCGAACTGGACGAGAAACTGGCACAAAAAGAAAAACTTTCAGCTGTTGGAAACGCGGTTGGCATGGTAATGCACGACCTGCGCTCGCCCATTAAAAACATTAAGCTGGTTACCAGCTTAATGCGCGAAGACGGGCAACAAGGCGACCTGTTGGATATGATAGACCAGTCGGCAGAGCAGGCGTCAGAAATATTTGACGACTTCCTTGATTTTATCAGGCAAACACCGGTGAAAAAATACCCGGTAAGCGTAAATAAGATTGTTGACGAGGTAATTGCACAAACTGAATCGCGTGAGGGGATTCAGAATATCATCATCCATAAAAGTGTGCCCGAAAAGATGGTTGTATCGGGTGATGAAAGCAAATTAAGGCGTTCGCTGATCAATATAGTGAACAATGCCGCAGATGTGCTGAACGACAGCAAAGTTCGTGGTGCTTATATTGATATTACTGCTAAGCCGTATAAAGGCGATAAGATTTTGATCACGGTAACGGATAACGGGCCGGGCATACCTGCAGAAATAGCGAAAACTTTATTCGACCCATTTGTTACCAAGCAAAAAAGTGGTGGTACGGGCCTGGGACTGGCCATTGTAAAACAATTTATTACTGCCCACGGCGGCGAAATATGGGTTGAAAGCAAAAAGGGTGCAGTGTTTTTCATTTTGTTGCCCTTGTAAACCAATAAGGGCCCTATTCATTTAACCCATTAAAATGAAAAATACCAATCAGAGTAAAACGGGCCAATTGATGGAAGCTGCGCCTTCAGCGACGGATGACCTGAATAAGGAATTAGAGAAATATAAAGCCCTGATCAACGCCTCGAATACAGGCGCGTGGGAATACCGGTTATCATCGGAATCGCTGTGGTGCAATGATATTTACTTTTCGATGCTGGGCAGGGATATCCATGATTTTGATACCTCGGGCAATAAAAACCTGAAAGATGTTTGGGCAAACCTGCTGCATCCCGATGATAAGGCAACTGCTGTTAAATGTTTTAGCGAATACTTAAGAAAGCCTGAAGGGATGTACGAAAGTTATTTCAGGATGAGCCATAGCGATGGAAGTTGGGTATGGATATGGTCGAGGGGTAATTTTTTGCGCGAAGAGAAAAATGATGCTATTATAGGCACACACGTTAATATTACCCGCCATAAACTGGCCGAAGAAGAAATTCAGCAGGAGCGTATATTGTTGCGAACGCTGATAGATAGTTTACCCGATGTTATTTATGTAAAGGATGCACAAGGGCGCAAAATAATTGCCAACCCGGCTGATGTGGTTTCGATAGGCAAGACATCGGAGGCCGAGGTGATCGGTAAGAATGACCTGGAATTGTTCCCAAATGAGATCGGGATGCGAGGGTATGAGGATGATATGGGTGTAATAAAAGCCGGTAAAGCAATACTGAACAAAGAGGAGTTCTTTATAGATAATGATGGCAAAAAGCGCTGGCTGCTCACTTCAAAAGTGCCCGTTAGGGATGATACGGGTACGGTTAACAGACTGATCGGTATCGGGCACGATATTACGGCGAGGAAAGAATCTGAAGAATTGCTGAACAAACTGAATGGAGAGTTGAACTTGCAATCGGAAGAGTTAAGCAAACAGGCCGCTGACTTGAAAATACTGAACGAGGAGATCAGGAAACAAAAAGAGCAGGAATTGGAGAAAGCTATAGCACAGGGCAAGTTCGAGATCGCATCGGAAGTGCTGCACGATATTGGTAATGCCATGGTGGGCTTTGGTTCGCATCTGAACCGCATAAACCGGAGCCTCGAAAAAAACAATGTGGAGACGATTAAAAACTTAGCTACATTTTTGAAGACGCAGCATGCGGCTATAACCGGGACGTTGGGAGCAGACAAAGCCAATGCGCTGGTGACCATTACCGAAGGCATAGCCAAAGCACAGGGTGATAACCGGGTGGAAATCGACGCGTCTATCACTGAGTTGTTTAATATCATCGGCCATATCCAGGAGATATTGAATATTCAACGCCAACTTGTAAGGGGGCATAGCGGAACACATGAAAGAAAACCGGTTAACCTGGTAAACATTATAGACGATTGCCGTTCGATGTTATTTGCATCGTTTGATAAACAAGGCATCAATTTTAAAGTTGAAATTGATCCCGGCACTTATGTGATAAAAGGCGACCATACTAAGCTGATGCAGGTGATATTGAATATCCTGAAAAATAGTGTGGAAGCGATGAGCCTCGATGCACCAGAAAAACACATTACCATGAGCATGCATTCGGATGATAAAGTGGTTGAATTGTTATTGATTGATAACGGCGTTGGCTTCGATGCTGCAACCGGCGGCCGCTTGTTTGAACGTGGTTTTACCACCAAAAAAACAGGTACAGGTTTGGGTTTGTACAATTGCAAATCGATAGTGGAGAGCCACACGGGGTCATTCGATATTAAGAGCAAAGGACCGGGCCAGGGCGCGGTAACCACTATACGGTTCGCCGTTAATTGATCAAAAAGGCATCCATTGCTGTTGTGGGCCTGCCCGAGTTATCAAATGCGCCCATCGAATAGTTTTGCCAGTTATATGCTTCCGGTTCCCAATAAAACACACCCAAACCATTGCCATTGGGTACCGAGTTTACTTTGGTGATGATATCGGTGATGAACGAATTGGCTATAGCAGGCGAGTTGACATCCATGCCTATTTCGCATACCATAACGGGTTTGCCGTAACGGCTTACCATATCGTTCATATTGGTGAGGCACTGGCCATCCAATGTTGTCCAATTTGATGTTGATGGGTACAAGGACATCCCGATGATATCATAATTGGCATTGTTGGCCTTTAAGCCATCGAACATCCATCTGAACAAACTGTTGTCATAACCATTTGAAATGTGGACGATTACCTTTATCGAGGTATTGACAAACTTTACCGCGTTATACCCTGCATTAACCAGCAGCGCGAAGTTTGCCATATTGGTTGAGGCACGGCCTTCTTCCCAAAGCATACCGTCGTTGGTTTCATTACCAACCTGAACCCAAACCGGGGTGATGCCATTGGTTTTTAAAGTGGATAATACATCGACTGTATGGTTGTAAACAGAAGTTTGCAGTGTGGCGATATTTTGGCCTACCCAGGCGGCAGGTTTGGTTTGATCGGCGGGATCGGCCCAAACGTCGCTGTAATGAAAATCGATCATGATCTTCATGCCCAGGTTATTGGCGCGGATGGCTTTGGCCAATACGTCGGCCTTGTTGCACCAGCCGTTGGATGGGTTTACCCATACCCTCAGGCGAATGGAGTTCATGCCCTTATCTTTCATCAGTTGAAAACAGTCTTCAACCGCACCTGAGTTATTGTAAAACTTATAGCCAGCCGATTCCATTTGGGTAACCCAACTGATATCGGCTCCTTTGGCAAAACTTGCGGGCAAACCAATAGTGGTAGTCGTGTTCGTGTCAGTCGAGCCGCCATCGCCGGTTGACCCTCCTTTGCTGCAACCTGTTACCACAAACAATACAGCCAATATGCTGATATATTTAAAGTTTATCATGGTTATAATTGGTTTGGTCATTCAAATATAGGGCTTAATTGTGTAAGATATAAAGCGCCGTTGCCGGGATGATGAGCCCTTTATTTATCCCTTTATTTAACGGATTTTCCTGCACCTTGTTTTCATTAGCTACCAAATCCCAGTTACCCGGTGGCAACTTAACCGTTTGCGCAGTGGTATTGCCATTGATGATGACCAGTATATCCTTCCAGGTATCGTCGTTGGCATGATCCTTTAACCGATACATAATCAAATTAGGATTCGCTGTATCAATAAACTCCAAATGTCCGGCTATCATTTTCGTTGAGGGCATCCTGAAAGCCGGATGACGCCTGCGCAGCCAAACCAAAGCCTTGTAATAATTAAATACAGCCTCGTATTTGGTTTTGCGGCTCCAGTCAATCTCGTTGATATTATCCGGCGATTTGTAAGAGTTTGCTACCCCTTGCTTGGTACGCAACAACTCTGCACCCGAGTGCAGGAACGATACCCCCTGCGAAGTGAGTACCACGGCATTGCTCAGTTTATCCATTTGTATCAGCTGGGCCTCGGTAGCATCAGGGTTGCTTATTTTAAGACGGTCGAACAGGGTATTGTCGTCATGACAGGATACGTAGGTAATTGTTTGATAGGGTTCGGATGCCCAGGGTGCTTTTGAGTAATTTACCAGCGCATAGTTTACCTGCGGGTGTTGGGTACTGGCAACAATGCCAAATTTTATGGATTCGGCCATGTTGGGCGCACCGCTTACGAAGCCTTTGGCTTTAACGTTGCTCCAACCACCTTTTAAGGCATCGCGCAGGTCGTCGCTAAAGGCGGCTATTTTGTTGAGTTGCGGTACATTCTTTTTTATAGCACGCTGGTTTTCGGGCAGCGGGGTTGAGCCTGCCGTCCAGCCCTCGCCATAGATAAATATGGTGGGGTCGATCTTATGCAGGGTGTCGCTGATGGCGTTCATGGTTTCGATATCGTGCACACCCATCAGGTCGAACCGGAAGCCATCTAAATGATACTCCTTTGCCCAATACACTACCGATTGTATCATAAAACTACGCACCATGGCACGCTCGGAAGCAACTTCGTTGCCGCAACCTGTGCCATTGCTGTAGCTGCCGTCGAGGTTTGTGCGATAAAAGTAGCCCGGTACAAACTGGTTAAAGTTGGAATGCTGCACATCACTGGTATGGTTATAAACTACATCCAATATTACGCGCAAGCCATTAGCATGCAGGGTTTGTACCATCTGCTTAAACTCTTTGATGCGTACATTACCATCGTAAGGGTTGGTAGAGTAGCTGCCTTCGGGCACGTTATAGTTGAGCGGGTCGTAACCCCAGTTGTATTGGTTGTCCGTTGGTTTAGTCTCGTCTACACTATTAAAATCGAACGACGGTAAGAGGTGTACATGTGTTATGCCGAGTTCTTTTAGATGGTCGAGACCGGTTGACTGCCCCGCATCGTTTTTTGTACCCGTTTCGGCCAAACCCAAAAACTTACCTTTGTTTTTGATGCCCGAGTTGGCACTTACTGAAATATCACGAATGTGGGTTTCATAAATTACAATGTCGGTAAAGTTTTTAAGCGGCGGGCGTTTATCCAGATTCCAATTTATCGGGTTGGTGGCTTTCAGGTCGATCACCATGCCGCGTTTACCATTTACACCAACCGCTTTGGCATAAATATCAGGTGCTTCGGCAAGCCATTTGTCATCGCGGTTTACCTGGAAGGTGTAGTATTTATTTTTGATATCGGTTACTACGCCTATTACCCACACGCCTTTATCATTTCGGGTCATACTTTCGTTAAAGGTGGCCTGACCTCCTTCACCTGTGTCATATAATCTGAGCCGCACCTCCGTAGCACCGGGCGCCCATATTTTAAATTCTGTTTTGGCAGGTGAATACGTAACACCCAAATCCTTGCCTGTATAAACAGGCACTTCATTGACGACGGACCTTTGGCGGAAAGGCCCTATAAAGAAATTGAGAAATGCTAAAATCAATACTACTCTGGTCATGTTATGCCGATATTTATAAAACCCAGGTTTTAACCGGCTGTTATTTTAATGCTGTTGTGCTGTATACGTGGTATTCGCCGGGTGCAAGCGTTATGGCATACGATGTTGATGCCGGAACGGTAATGCTGGTACCGGTAATGTTATCGTAATACGTACCCCCAGCCGGAAAGTTGATACTGGTTGGCTGCGAAACCACATCGAAATTACCCACTACCTCCACATTGGTTGATGGGTCTAACAATTGTATCCATTTAACCGGCCCAGCCAAACTATAGCTAAAATTGGTAGTAGCAAAAACGGGATTATTGATCTTCCATTTTATCATTTTGCTGTAAATGGTTTGCAGGTGTTTGCGGTTAACATCCGATGTATAATTCCAAACGATTGGCTTATCGCCCAGGCGGCCATTGTAATTTATACTGTAATCGTAGCCCAGCTCGCCAAACTGCCAAAGCATTTTTGGGCCCGGAGAAGAGAACATGAAAACTGCACCCATTTCATTACGCTTTAAACCTGTGGGAATATCCTTAGTACTGTAAGAGCCGGAAACATTTCCAAACTGCTCATTCTTATACATCAGTCGTTCCTCATCATGGCTTTCAAAGTATGATACGAGTGCATAAGGTGCTGTAAAACCAAACTGGTTATAAAACAGGCCTGATATATCCCAGGATGGGTTGGTAGCATAACCCATGGTAGCCTGCTCGCTGCTGCCGCTTAAATTATTCCACATCATCATTCCTGCGTTGGCCAAAACTGTTTCTTCGTTGTTGGCCGAAAACATTTCCAATATCACATAAAAGTTGGGGTCGATACTTTTCATGTAAGTGTTATACATATTCCATAAAGCCACACGGCTGGCATCGTAATTAGCCCAGCTTGCCTCATCGGCCGAATAGGTTTGTGTATAGCCTTTTGCCTCATCAAACCTGAACCCGTCGATATGATATTCCTGCATCCAGTACTTCATTACCCTTTCGGTATAATACTGCGTGTACGTACTTTGGTGGTTTAGCTGGTAACCTACCGCGTCAGGGTGCATGTTGGCGACATCAAACCAGGGGTTATCGGAAGTGGGTACACCGTTGGCATCGCAATACATCTGTACCATTGGCGATGAGCCAAACTGGTCTTCCAATACAATATCCTGTATTACCGCTATACCTTTGGCATGACAAGCATCAATAAATGCCTTATAAGCATTTTTGGTACCATAATATTTATCGAGGGCCGTACCAAAATTGGTATTATATCCCCAGCTATCATTGCCTTCAAACTCGTTAACGGGCATCAGTTCGATGGCGTTAACGCCAAGGTTGGCGAGATAGCTTATCGTATCTTTTAAAGTGCTGTAGCTGTGCGTGGCCACAAAATCGCGCACCAACAGTTCATAAACCACAAGGTTTTTAGGAGCAGCGCGGGTGAAGTTAGTGGTTGTCCAGCTATAAGCAGGCTGTACAGGTTGTACAATACTTACTATACCTGTTTGCCCAACAGGATATGGCTTCAGGTTAGGATAAACGCTGGCCGGTATACCCGGGTCGTTTGCCGGATCGAGCACTTTCTCCGTGTACGGATCGGCAACCTTTATGGTACCATTGACGAGGTATTGATAAGCGTATTCGGTAGTGGCGGTTAGGCCGTCTACCTGTATCCACCAATGTGTGCCATCGGGTGTTGGAGTCATGGCGGCGGGTTGCCAGTTATTAAAATCGCCCATAATGCTAACCGAAGTTTTGCCGGGAGCGGTGAGGTCGAATATAACCGAGGTGCCTGAATTTAATATGGTAACACCATCGGCAACACCCGCGGGCAGGTCTTTACCATTTGGGAAAGCTACTCCGCCTCCGCCTGAACCCGGGTCGACGCTCTTTTTGCTGCAGCCCAAGCTCACCATTAACGTGGCTGCAATCATTAATAAATATATCCTTTTCATTATGTTTTTTATTTAGATAGTATGCTGTTCGATATTTTTGGCTGCCTCAAATGTTTCAACCGGTTCTGGTTCAACGGTTTCTACCGGTAAAAATTTTATATCCTTATTGTCCTGTACATACAGTACGGATACTGCCCCGCAAAGCATAAATATGCCCGCCAAAACAATGGCATAAATTGCCTGGCCGCCAAAAATGCTTTTCACTATCCAACCACCAAAAAAACCATTGATGATTTGCGGGAAAGTGATAAAGAAGTTAAATATGCCCATATAAACGCCCATTTTTTTGGCCGGGATAGAGCCCGATAAAATGGCGTAAGGCATACCCAGTATGCTTCCCCAGGCAAGGCCGATGCCTATCATCGACAGGATAAGCATATTGGGGTTTTGGATAAAAAAGATAGAAAGCAAGCCTACGCCACCTGCTATTAATGAAATAGCATGGGTTATTTTACGGCTGGTCAACCGCGCTATCGTCGGAAGCAATAAGGCAAAAACAGCAGATATGCCATTATATACACCGAAACATATCCCAACCCAGTTACCTGCGTCCTGGAACTTTACCGAGGTGGTATCGCCGGCAGGTATATGGTAAATATGTTGCGCCACGGCTGGTGCAGCAAACACCCACATGGAGAATAATGCGAACCATGAGAAAAATTGCACCAGGCCCAATTGGCGCATAGTAGCCGGCATATTCTTGAAATCAGTAAAGATGGTCAGGATACCTTTTTCTTCTTCGTGTTCAGGCTCATCCGGATGGAACGTGGCGTATTGGGCAGGACTGTATTCTTTGGTGGTAAAGATGGTCCATGCCAGGCAGCCGATCATTACGATAGCGCCAACATAAAATGAGTAAATGATATTGTGTTGAACATGGCCAGGCAATACTTTTTCAGGTGCAAGCACGTGCGCCAATACCCAGGGCAAAATTGAACCCGCAACAGCGCCTACCCCAATAAAGCAGGTTTGAACAGAAAAGCCTAAACTGCGCTGGCTATCGGGCAAATTATCGGCAACCAGGGCGCGAAATGGCTCCATAGCCACATTGAACGATGCATCCATGATCATTAATACACCCGCGCCAACCATTATAGGCGACAGGAACAGCACCAGCGACGCGTTAGGCATAAACAACAAAGCGATACACGCCAATATACCTCCCGTTAAAAAGTATGGTTTACGCCTGCCTAAACGGTTCCAGGTACGGTCGCTGTAATGACCGATTATGGGTTGTACTATCATACCTGTAATAGGCGCGGCCAGCCAATATAGCGACAGGTGTTCCACATCGGCACCGTAGGTTTGCAGTATATGCGAGGCATTACTGTTTTGCAGGGCAAAGCCAAACTGGATACCCATAAAGCCGAAGCTCATGTTAAAAATTTGCCAGAAGGTTAACCTGGGGCGTTCTACAACTTTTCTCATCGTCATATAGTCTAATTATTTACCCAGTTCGAGCACCAGGGCGCTTTTGCTGTTTATATTAATGTTTGCTATGGCCGACAATTGCTCGCCCGTCATCACATTTTTTGCTTTTGTAAAACCAGCCAAGCGCTCAACAAACCTGTCGGTAGCAAGTGCTGCATCTTTATCGCCGCTGTTATAAATTACCATCACCGTGCTTTTGGCATCATACCTAAAATAGACGAATATGCCTTTTTGGGGTATGTACTCCATCATTTTGCCGGTTTGCAAGGCAGTGGTGTTTTTACGGTAATTTGCCAATGTACGTACATAGTTAAAGGCTTCGTTCTCCCTGTCCGTCCTGCCTGCGGATGTAAACTTGTCCACCTTGTCGCCCGGAAAACCGCCCGGGAAATCAGACCGTACCAAACCATCGGGGCGCGAACGGTTTTTCATCAATATCTCGTCGCCATAGTAGGTTTGCGGTATGCCGCGCAGCGTGAGCAGCATGGTTATCCCAACCTTGTATTTGTTGAAATCCTCGTCGACCACCGAAAAGAACCTGTCCATATCGTGGTTATCCAAAAATACTACGTTCTTCGTCGGGTCGTGATACACAAAATCCTGTGCCAAAATGCTGTATAAACGATTTACACCGTTATCCCAGCTTTCTTTGCCATTCAGGGCCTCCGCAATGGCGTCTTTAACGGCCGCATCGGTAATGCCAGGCAAATGGGTATCAAAACCGCGATTAACCGTATTGCCTTCCTCAAAATAGGCCTCATTTACCGGTGCCTGGTCTAATACTTCGCCAAAAATGGAGAAGTTGGGGTATTCGGTTTTTACTTTTTGGGCCCAATCGGCCATATAGCCGGCATCATTATAGGGATAGGTATCCAGTCGGAAACCGTCCACACCGGCGTATTCTATCCACCAAATGTGGTTTTGGGTCAAATAATTTTGAACGTATGGGTTGTTCTCGTTCATATCGGCCATATGGCGGTCGAACCAGCCATCGAGCATCTGTTTGGTATCTGACGGGGCGGCATGCGGGTCGGTAACCGCACCATACCTGAAGTTGGAATTGGTATATTTTGGCCATTGGTGTACCCAGCTTTTCATCGGCATATCGCGAATGAACCAATGCTCGGTGCCTACGTGGTTATGCACCAGGTCTTTGATGACTTTGAGACCCATGGCGTGGCATTTTTCAACGTATTGTTTATACAACTCATTGGTGCCATAGCGTGGGTCGGTTTTATAATGATCGGTTACCGCGTAACCATGATATGAAGCACGGGGCTCATCGTTCTCAATTTCGGGAGTCATCCAGATGGTAGTAACACCAAGGTCTTTCAGATAATCCAAATGATTCATCACCCCCTGTATATCGCCGCCGTGACGTGAGTACATCGAATCGCGGTTAACGCGTGTTTCGCGCATACCGGGCTGTGAGTCATTAGCCGGGTCGCCGTTCGAAAAACGATCGGGCATAATGAGGTAAATAAAATCCTTATCGGTTACGCCCTGGGCACGAACGGCATGATCGCGTTTTAAAAGGTTATAGGTATAGGTCAGGTTTTTATCGCCTGCTTTCACAAAATTGATGGTGAACGAACCATGCTTTGCTGCATGTGATATATCCAGATCGAGGAACAGGTAATTCGGGTTTTCAACTTTGTGTACCTGTACCAGTTTTACACCGGCATAATTCATTTTAACCGAACGCCCGGCAATATCATTGCCATGAACAAGAAGCTGCAGTTTGGGATTCTTCATACCTACCCACCAAAACGAAGGCTCAACGCGTTCGAGTGGCGGCACTTGTGCAAAAACCGTTGCCGATAAAAAGAGCAACCCTGCTATGATATGTATTTTAAACTTCATTTTTAACATGCTTAGTAACTGATTGAAAACTGTGCGTTATCGTTTTTTACAAAAGCGCTTTTTACCCTGTCGCCCTCCACAGTATGGGTATCACCCTGTGGATCAAACTTTGACACCGGGCTGAGGTACGATACAAAATCGTTATTAAATGCCGCTGCTTTATTGTTTATCTTAAACGATGAATTGCTATCGAAACTGTGCATTACCAATTTAATGGTGTTGAATTTAGATTTTAAAGAGCCTTCAACGGCCCCAAAAGTGATGCTGCGGTTGGCGGCATTATAACTGATGGTTCGTTTAAAATATGCGCCATTCTCATAACCAAAGCTTTCGCCATCATCTTCATAATACACATATTGGTTATTTACACCCCCATTATAAATGTGAACAACCAGGGTGTCGGTTGGTAGTTGGGCAGTAGTTTGTACCAGTGATTGCATCGGGATGATGCTGCTTTCCTTTACGTAAACCGGTAGTTTGTGCGCCGATAATTCGATGATCTTTGGCTGCCCTCCATTTTGTACTTCGCCGGTGTACAGATCGTACCATTTACCTTGCGGGAAATATACCTTGCCAAAACCTGCCGTACCATCAAAAGGTGCAACTAAAAATGCACTGCCAAACAGATACTGCGTTTGGAATTGTTTATTGTAAATATTGGCATCGAAAGTATAATCAATAGCCAGCGAGCGCATAATGGGGTGCCCGTTTTGCGTTGCTTCATAAAATGCCGAGTACAGGTAAGGCATGAGCATATAACGCAGGTTTACGTAGTTGCGCGATGTTTCGAGCACTTCTTCGCCAAAGGTCCAGGGTTCTGCCGATTTGGTATTGACCGCCGTGTGGTTACGAAAATAAGGATTAAATGCCCCTATCTGCATCCAACGGCCAAATAACGCAGGCGTTGCATTACCTGTAAAACCACCGATATCCATTCCCGTAAAGGCAACACCGCTTAAGCCCAAACTGTTTAATAAACGAACGCCTAACAGCATGTGGTTGTCTTCGGCGCGGTTATCGCCTGTCCAAATGGCCGAGTAGCGCTGAAAACCTGCATAGCCAGCCCTCGTCAATATAAATGGGCGTTTGCCAAATGCCGCTTTGGCCCCCTCATAACTGGCACGGGCCATTTGCATGCCGTATACGTCGCGGGTTTGCAGGTGTGATGCCTTATGGCCTTCATAATCAAATATAACGTTGTCGGGCATCTTTTGGCCCCAGGTGGCTATTTCGTCCATGTCGTTCCATAGCCCGCTGATACCGTCGTCGCCATACTTTTTTATTTCGCTTCCCCACCAGGCGCGGCCTTTAGGGTTGGTAAAATCGGGAAAGTTGCACCAGCCGGGCCATACTTCGCCTTCATAATTAGTACTATCGGGATATTTTGCGAAGATGTTTGCTTTTAACCCCCTGTCGTAAACGCCATAGCCGGGTTCTACTTTAACGCCGGGGTCAACAATTACGGTTAGTTTAAAGCCCATGCCCTTTAGCTTAGCCGTCATGGCTTTAGGGTCGGGAAAGCGGGTCTTGTCCCAGGTAAAAACTTTGTATTTATCCATGTAGTGGATATCTAAAGTAATGCCATCAGCGGGTATCTTTTTTTCCCGTAAGGTTTGCGCTATCCTGAAAACTTCCGTTTCGGGATAATAACTGTAGCGGTTTTGCTGATAACCCAGGCTCCACAGCGGCGGCATTTTCATGCGACCTGTAAGGGCGGTGTACGATGTGATGATATCGGCTATATGTTTGTTGTAGATGAAGTAATAGTTCATTTCGCCGCCACGTGCACCGAAAGATGAGAAACGGTTATTACTTGCACCAAAGTTGAAGTCGGTTTGATAAGTATTGTCTAAAAATATACCGTAATTTAAGTTGTGATGTATACCGATGTAAAACGGTATGGTTGAATAAATAGGGTCCTGGGTATCTGTATACCCAAAAGCATCGGTATTCCAATTGGTATAACCTGAGCCCCTGCGGTCGAGGTTACCGGTTTTTTCGCCGAGGCCGATGAAGCGCTCGCCATCCTGCATTTTCTTATAGGTAGTAACCGATTGGTTGACCCATGAGGTGGTCAAGCCGGTTTCATCCTGGTTAATGAGTTCGCCATCTTTGGTATAAAAGCTAATCGAAAACGGACTTTTTTTGATGACGGCTTTGAGCGAGTCGGTAACGATGGTCACCTCCTGGTCGTTTTGGCCGATCTGGGTATTTGTTTTTTGCGGCGTTGCTATTACCGCGTACGAAAAATCATCTCCTAATTTCTGTTTATCTATC
>Ga0206951_1180_pt1 | contig 13279 bp, 10 predicted proteins | sample Alteio_BWOrgHeat_38_FD_152974 | JGI IMG/M metagenome (GOLD analysis project Ga0206951, IMG submission 152974) | Enriched cells from forest soil in Barre Woods Harvard Forest LTER site, Petersham, Massachusetts, United States -... | ecosystem: Environmental > Terrestrial > Soil > Temperate forest >... | reverse complement strand
AACTGTTTTATATAGAAAGAGAGAAGGCGATGCGAAAGATTAACCCGACGATGGAGGAGAAGCTGGCGGCCTTGGTGACCACCCTGGGCTATGAGTTCGTTGGCTATGAATTTGGCCAAGAGAACCGCCGGGCAATCTTTCGTCTTTTTATTGACAGACCGGGCGGCGTGTCGCACCAGGATTGCTCCAAGGTGAGCTACCAGATCAGCGCCATGTTCGATGTCGATGACCCGATCGAAGGCCAATATCGGCTGGAAGTGTCTTCGCCGGGCTTGAATCGTCCTTTGTACGCGCTGGCTCACTATGAGCAGCAGGTGGGTCAACGCATTAAGGTGCGCTTACACACACCTTTGATGCAGCGTAAAAATTTTGCGGGCGTTTTACAGCGAGTTGAGAATGGGCAGATCTGCCTCTTGCTCGAAGAGGGAAATGAAGTGATGTTGCCGTTTTCCGATATCGAAAAGGCGAATGTCATTGCGGATGTCAGCTTAAAAAGCTAAGTAAGATGGGGGCTCTATGAACAAAGAAATTTTACTGGTAGTTGAAGCAGTGTCCAATGAAAAGGGCGTGGAAAGAGAAGTCATTTTCCAAGCGATCGAAGCGGCTCTGGAAATGGCGACGCGTAAAAAAGCGACCGATACCATCGACGTCAAAGTCGACATCGACCGCAAGACCGGCGACTATTCAACCTTTCGCCGTTGGACCGTAATCGAAGACGCCGAAGCAGAAACGCTGGGCGACGCTGGCGAATCCAAGTTAACCCTGACCGAGGCTCTGGTTCGCAACCCCAAGATCAAAACCGGCGAATCGATTCTCGAGCCGATGGAATCCATCGAATTCGGCCGCATCGCGGCGCAAAAGGCCAAGCAAGTCATCATTCAAAAGGTGCTGGAGGCCGAGCGCGCCCAGATCGTCAACGCATATAAAGAAAAAGTCGGCCACTTGGTTAATGGTCTGGTGCGCAAAACCACGCGCGATTTCGTCATCGTGGATTTGGGCAACAACGTCGAGGCCACATTGTCACGCAGTGAAATGATTCCGCATGAAGCCATGCGCATCGGCGACCGCGTACGCGGTCTCTTATTCGAAATCCGCACCGACGGTCGCGGCAGCCCGCAAATGCTGTTGAGCCGCACGCGTCCCGAAATGCTCATGGAGTTATTCAAAATTGAAGTGCCTGAAATTGGTGAAGAGCTGATTCAAGTCAAGGCCGCGGCCCGCGATCCGGGCTCGCGCGCGAAGATTGCCGTTAAAACCAACGACGGTCGCATCGATCCCATCGGCGCCTGCGTCGGTATGCGTGGCGCGCGCGTTCAAGCCGTTTCCGGCGAACTGGGCGGCGAACGCATCGACATCATTCTGTGGGACGATAACCCCGCCCAGCTCGTCATTAACGCCATGGCGCCCGCGGAAGTGGCCTCCATCGTTGTCGACGAAGATACCCATGCAATGGACATCGCCGTCAAGGCGGAACAATTGTCCCAGGCCATCGGTCGCAACGGACAGAACGTCAAACTGGCCAGTGAACTGACAGGCTGGACCATCAACGTGATGACGGAAGAACAAGCCAAGACCAAGGCGGAAGCCGAAGATCAAAAAGTCGTGGAACTCTTCAAGGAAAAACTCGGTGTCGACGACGAGATTGCTCAGATCCTCGCCTCCGAGGGTTTTTCCTCGCTGGAAGAAATTGCCTATGTTCCAACCCAAGAACTCCTGGAAGTGGAAGGCTTCGACCAGGAATTGGTAGATGCTTTGCGCGAACGCGCCAAAGGCGCCTTGTTGACCAAGGCCATTGCCGAGGAGCAGGCCCTGGAACAACGCGAGCCTGCTGAAGATCTGTTGACGATGGACGGCATGGACAAGCATATGGCCTATGTCCTAGCCAATCATGGCATCGCCACGCGTGAAGAATTAGCCGAACAGTCGGTGGATGATTTATTGGAAATCCCCGGCCTCGACGAGAAGTCGGCCGCCACTTTAATCATGACGGCGCGTAAAATCTGGTTTGACAGTTGATGGAGCATATAATGACAAAGCGCGATGTCACCACATCGAAAACAACGAAGACGGTAGTGAAGAAAAAAGAAGCTCCCGCCGCCAAGACGGGGGGAATCTCCGTTCAGCAGCTGGCAAAACAAATCGGCATCCCCGTCGAGCGTTTATTGACGCAGCTTCAAAGCGCGAAAATCAGCGCTTCTGGTCCCGAGGACATCCTGGCGGATGACGCCAAGGAAAAGCTTCTGCATTATCTTCAAACCCATCACGGCGCCAAAAGCGACGCTGCGCCGGAAAAAATCGTGTTGCGCCGTGCTAAGACCAGTGAAATCAAAATCACCAGCGGCCATGGCGTTGGAAAAACTGTCTCCGTTCAGGTCCGCAAGAAACGGACCTATGTGAAGCGTCCTGCTCAGGAAGAAGAGCAGAAAAAACAGCTGGAGTTGGAAACCAAGCAAGGCAAAGCGGGCCTTGAAGCCAAGCAGTTCGAAGGTGAGCAGTCCGAAGTGTTGGATGTGCTTAAAGAAGAAACACCGCCAACCCTGGAAGCATCTTCTGAACGTGTTGAAGAAATCGAACCCAGCGTGCAAGGCGAAGTCCCAGCGGGAGAAACGGCTGCTCCAGAGGTTCCCGGTCAGACGGAAGCGGAAAAAGCCAAAGCCGGCGAAGTCAAACGCAAAGAAAAGCGCGTGGGCGATGAATTTGAGCTGGAAGACAGCGAGGAAGAGCGTCGCAAAAAGAAAAAGAAAGCCCGGACCGCGACGCGTAGCCCGACCACGGGCCCCGCCTTTGAAAAATTACTGCGGCATGGCGGCAATTTAAAAATCGTCCTCAATCAAAGTGAAGAAGAAGAAACCGAACATTTTCGCCGCCGTGGTGGCAAAGGTCGAAAAGGCGCTTCATCGCAAGGCGCGGTCCAGGTGCAGGCTTTTACCAGGCCAACCGCCCCCATGATCCATGAGGTGAGCATCCCGGAAACCATGAGCATCGCTGATTTGGCGCAAAAAATGTCGGTCAAGGCGGCGGATCTGATCAAAACCTGCATCAAGCTGGGCATAATGGTGACCATCAACCAGGTCATTGACCAGGAAACCGCGATTCTTGTCGTGGAAGAAATGGGCCACAAGGCCAAAGCGGTAAGCTCCCAAGCGCTGGAAGAAGAATTGATCAAAGATCTGAAAAAGACTGAAGGCGAATTAAAACCGCGTTCACCCGTCATCACCATTATGGGTCACGTTGACCATGGTAAAACGACGCTCTTGGATTACATTCGCCGCACTAAAGTGGCGGCGCAGGAAGCCGGCGGCATTACGCAGCATATCGGCGCCTACCATGTAGAAACCCCGAAAGGCGGCATCACCTTCCTCGATACGCCCGGCCACGCAGCCTTCACCGCGATGCGTGCGCGCGGCGCCAAATTGACCGATATCGTAGTTCTGGTTGTCGCGGCGGACGACGGCGCCATGCCGCAAACGGTCGAAGCGATTCAGCATGCCAAGGCAGCGAATGTGCCCTTGGTGGTCGCAGTCAACAAAATCGATAAGCACGGCGCGGATCCTGATCGCATTAAGCAGGAACTCAGTAAGCACGGTTTGTTGCCGGAAGAGTGGGGTGGCGACACCATGTTCGTTCCCATTTCCGCAAAAACCGGACAAAACGTCGACAATTTGTTAGATGCCGTTTTGCTACAGTCTGAAATGATGCAATTGAAGGCAGTGCCTGAAGGGTACGCCAAGGGCGTGGTCATTGAATCCCGCCTCGACAAGGGACGCGGCCCGGTGGCCAGCGTTTTAATTCAGCAAGGCGTCTTAAGCAAAGGCGATATCGTGCTGGCTGGTTTTGAATATGGCCGTGCGCGAGCGCTCTTTGACGAATTAGGCAAGCAGGTCGAAAAAGCCGGACCCTCCATCCCCGTTGAAATTCTCGGCCTTTCCAGCACACCGCAAGCCGGCGACGACTTTATGGTGGTGCCGGACGAGAAACGCGCCCGCGAAGTGGCGGCCTTCCGACTACAGAAACACCGCGAGGCGCAGCTGGCTAAACAAGGCACTCCCAAGCTGGAAGACCTGATGCAGCGCATGGGCGAAGAGAAAGAAGAACAAGTCCTCAACCTGATTTTAAAAGCCGATGTGCAAGGTTCCGTCGAAGCCCTCCAGCATGCCTTATCGGAATTGTCGACGCCCGAGATTCGCGCGAAGGTGATTTCCTCCGGTGTAGGCGGCATCCGCGAAACCGACGTCAATTTAGCCATTGCTTCCCAAGCGGTGATCATTGGCTTTAACGTGCGCGCGGACATTGAAGCGCGCAAGCGGATGGAAGGCGCCAACGTGATTGTGCACTACCACAACATTATTTATGACGTGATCAATCAAGTGAAACGGATCATGAGCGGTTACCTGGCTCCGGACATTCAGGAAAAGGTCGTTGGCGTCGCCGAAGTGCGCGAAGTGTTCCGCTCCTCCAAGACCGGCTCGGTGGCCGGCTGTATGGTGCTGGAAGGCGTGATCAAGCGCAACCAACACGCCCGCCTGTTGCGTGACGGCGTCGTGGTCTACGAAGGAGGCTTGGAATCGCTGCGCCGCTTCAAAGACGACGTGAGCGAAGTTCGCAATGGCCTGGAATGCGGAATTGTTTTAAAAGATTTTAATGACGTCAAAGCAAGCGATCAAATTGAAATCTTTGAAAGGACTGAAATAAAACGAGAAATCGCCTAACTGAGTTAAAAGCCTAGCTAAGTTAAAAGCCTAACTGAGTTAAAAGCCTAGCTAAGTTAAAAGCCTAACTGAGTTAAAAGCCTAGCTAAGTTAAAAGCCTAGCTAAGTTAAAAGCCTAACTAAGTTAAAAGCGAAAGCAAGTCCAAAGTCCCCTCTCCTCCACGCTTTTGGTGGAGGAGAGGGTAAGGGAGAGGAGGTAAAACCCCTCCCCCCTAAACTTACTAAAGAACCCTAAAACAAGACAAAGACCAAAGACAAACCCAAAAACAAACCAAGCCAAAGCCAAACCAAAGCCAAAGCAAGCCAAAGAGTACCCCACCCATGCCCAAAGATTTCCGCATACAACGCATCGCCGATTTAATCCGCACGGCCCTCTCCGAAATCCTGCTAGAGGACCTGGAAGACAAACGCTTCCACGAGGTGACCATCACCCGCGTGTCCGTTTCACGCGATTTAAACCACGCGCGGATTTATGTCAGCTTTATGCCCGAAGTGGACACCCAAGAAATGACCACCGTGCTTAATCGCGCCGCAAAATCCCTGCGCTATAATCTGGCGCAAGCCATCAAACTGCGCGTCACCCCGGAGCTGCGTTTTTACTACGACGACTCCAGCGTGAAAGGACAAAGAATCGTCGATTTACTAAACAAGGCCTTAAAAAACACGAACAAAGAGTAAAAAAACCAGGAGTTAATAAAAAATGTTGAGCCCACGATCAGCGAAAAAGAACATCAATGGCATTCTCTTACTGGACAAGCCAGCCGGCATCACGTCGAACGGCGCCTTGCAGCAGGTCAAGCGTTTGTACGCCGCCAAGCGTGCCGGCCATACCGGCAGCCTCGATCCCATCGCGACCGGCATGCTGCCGCTTTGCTTCGGCGAGGCCACCAAATTTTCCCAGTTCCTCCTGGATTCCGACAAATACTATTACGTGACAGCCAAGCTCGGCAAACGAACCGCCACCGGCGACGTCGAAGGCGAAGTGATCTCCGAACGCTCTTTTTCCCACGTCACCCGCGCTAGCCTGGAACAAGTACTCCAGCCTTTTCTCGGCAAAATCCAACAAATTCCCCCAATGTTTTCCGCGTTGAAGCACAAAGGCAAGCCTCTTTATGAATTGGCGCGCCGGGGCATCGAAGTGGAGCGTGAGCCGCGCACCATCCACATTTACTCCCTGCAGCTGGAATCCTTGCAGGAAGACTGCTTTAGCTTCCATATCCATTGCAGCAAAGGCACCTACGTCCGCACCCTGGTCGACGACATCGGCGAACTGTTAAATTGCGGCGCCCATGTTTTCCAATTGCGCCGTACCGCCGTCGCGCCCTATAACACCCACCCCATGTATAGCCTGCCTGTTCTGGAAGACACTTTCCGCCGCGAAGGCGCCGAAGGCTTGCAGCGCTTCCTGCTGCCTATCGAAACCTCCGTCGCCGGCTTCCCCAGCGTCAAACTGTCCACCTCGGCGGCCTTCTACATTCGCATGGGCCAACCCGTGCGCGTCACCAACGCCCCCGCCCAAGGCTTCGTCCGCCTCATGATCGGCGACGAACAGCGTTTCCTCGGCATGGGCGAAATGCTCGAAGACTACCGGGTTAAACCAAAGCGCATGGTGGTTTAAATCAGTCCAATCGGGGGCGTACCAAGGCGTCCTCGTGCATGCTACACTGGTTTTTAATTGGTGAGGGCCAAGCGGAATGGACCCACAAAACCGGGTAAAAAGGACAAATAAAAGCAGGCGCGACATGAAAGTTACGCATCTTTCGACGGTGGACACTTTAAATCCTGACGCCCTGTCAGGAACACAAATGTGGATTTCAAAAAGTTTAAGAAACCAGGGACTGGATTTTAGTGATGTGAATCTGACGCAGCTTGAAACCTTGCTGCCGCCACTGGAAGAGCTGACCTTTCAAATCAAACGATGGTGGCAAAGTGTGACCCGAGGACTTCAAAGGCCGCACGCGTGGTATGCCAAGCGCTGGGAACAGGCTTCCACGCGGATTGGACAAAAGCTTAAAAAAAGCAACCCGGATGTTATCTTGACCTCCATGACGCCTTTAGCCACGGCGATGCTGGAAACCCAGGTGCCAATTGTTTACTGGACAGACGCTACCTATCAGATGGTTCTCGGCTTTTATCCTGAATATCTGTTTCACGACACCCAGACCCGACGGGACGGTTGCGAGCTTACCGAGCGCTGTCTGCAGCGGGCCGCACGCTTGATTTTTTCCTCCCACTGGGCGGCGCGCGCGGCAACGGAACTTCATGGTATTCCGGTGGATAGAATCCGCGTGGTTCCCTTTGGCCCTAATCTGGATATTTCTCATTCTCTTGCCGATGTGCGAGCCATGATAAAAGCCCGCCCCAGCAGGCCCATTAAACTATTATTTGTGGGCAAGGACTGGTATCGAAAGGGTGGACAGCTGGTTTTAGACGTGGCGGCCACGCTTCACGCCGCTGGCTTGCCGGTCGAATTGACCCTGGTTGGCAAGTATCCCGACCTCAAGCCACTGCCATCCTATGTGCGCTGTGAAGCCTATCTTTCAAAGAAAGATCCTGCCGCGATGGACAAATTAAAAAAACTCTATCGCGAGGCTCATTTTCTGGTTCTTCCCACAATGGCGGAAACCTTTGGCATGGTCTTCTGTGAAGCGAGCGCTTTTGGCGTGCCCAGCCTCACCACGTTCGTGGGCGGTATTCCCGACGTCGTTAAAGACCACGTGAACGGCATGAAATTTTCCCTGGAGGCGACCGCCAATGATTATTGCGACTATATAGTCAAGTTAATGGATAACTACGAGCAATACGAAGCATTGGCTCTCTCTTCTTTTAATGAATACCAAACCCGCCTCAATTGGCAAAACGCCGCTTCTCAGGTGAAGACGATTTTGGAAGAAGTAAGTGAAGGCTGCTTTGAACCCTCAGGTTAAACCGATGCGCAAGGTTGTTTTGTTTAATCCAGTCGAGATGCTTTCAACAGAGGGGCTAGATTCGCCATCGCGATGGCTTGATTCATGGCGTTGCTTGCCGCATGGTAACGGCGAGGAAAAAATTCATACCAGAACTTACGCTCTTCATTCCCTGCGTCAACCGTGGTCTTATCGAGCGGACTCTTTGCCCAGGTGAGGCTGTTTTTATGCACTAATTTGAAATCGATAAAATCACGCGTTTCCGCCAGCATTTTCATGCAGGTCATTTGCAGGCCGTGATCTTCATATTCCAGCAGAAAAGGCTCACCGAGGCTTTCTTGAAGACGGATAAAATTGATCACGTGCGTGAGTCCAAAGACAATCACCAAGGCTAGATCCTGATCTTGAACCTGTAAAGCATCGCGCGTCGCTGTTAATTTGTGGAATATTCCGCCAATGAGTTGATCAATATGATTCAGGTTGTTGAAAAAAGCCCTGAAAATCCGGTCAAGCTGCTCCCGATTCTTCTTGTTGGCGGCGAGTATCAGGTCATTATTAAAATTCGCTTGGGCAAGATTTTCGTAACCCAGGAGCTTTCCAAGGGGAGGGATAAGCCGGCCATAGTAGAAAGGAAAGGCCGCGGAATGGAGGTTATTGAAAACAGCGGGAGAGGGGAGATCTAAAATTTCAACATCCGTGCAATCAAAGTAGCAGGTGACAGAGTTTGGGTAATTGTCGGGGAATTCCTTGAAGAGCAGATAAAAACGCAGGATATCGGAAGCGATGCAATAAAAAAACTTATTGTCCGCGTTCCCGAGCATAAGACACTCTTTAATCCAGCCATACAGTTTTTTAGAAATGGGATCCCGGGGTTTTAGCCGACAAAAATCTTTAATCACGACGCCATGACCTTGCAAGGTTTTTCTGGCGCTGGCTTGAAGTTTCGACTCATCCGTCCATAGAAATAGTTGGTAGTAAGCCCCATAGCGATGGGCGCTGATTTTTTTGGCTAATTGACGCAAATTATGCAGGGCTTCTTCGCCGATAGAGCCGTCTTCCGAAAACCAAATGCTATTGAGGATAATTTTTTTTTGGGCGAGGGCTCTTTTCTTGGTCCAAACGACGGCGATCAAAATCAATAAGAGAAAGACCAGCTGTTTGAAAGAAAGCACCGACAACAATAAGGTGTCCATAACGCTATTCATGTTCGAGATGAAGGCTCCTATCGTGCTTCATAGTTAACTGGTACCTGAAATGGTTTCTGAACGCAAGCGCTAATTACATGTTAAACTATGGTCGGCCTCTCTCTTTATGGAGCTAAAAATGTCTGTCGAATCCTTGATGCAAAACGGGCGAAGCAAATTACATCGCAAGCGTGATCCTATTTACTCCCCAGAAGACTGGTTTACAGAGCATATTGATAACTGGAAGGTGTGGCTCAACAAATTCAAAGATATGCCCGATCTGCAATTTTTAGAGATTGGCTCCTACGAAGGCAGGTCGGCCCGCTGGTTGTTAGAGAATATTCTGACGCACCCCGCTTCCCGAATTTACTGTATCGATGTTTTTGACCGGTTTACGGAGGTCATGACGGAGGTGAAAGAGCGGTTTAACCATAATATCAAACCCTATCAGGACAAAGTTACCGTGTTTATGCGGTTTTCCCAAGAGGCACTGCGAGCGGATCCTAACTTATTTTGTCCCGATTTTTTTGATTTTATCTACATTGACGGTTGCCATGAAGCTTACGCTGTTTTGGAAGATGCCGTGCTTTCTTTTCGCGTATTAAAACCTGGGGGACTTCTTGTTTTTGATGATTATATGCTGGAAACTTTTGGTGACCCCAAAAGAAACCCAAAGCTTGCCATTGACGCTTGGCTGGCTTGCTTCGAGGGTCAATATGAATTGATTTACAAGGGCTGGCAAGTCTGTGTTGTTAAAAAATAAGCGATAGGCCCTAATACGCCGCCTCTTTCGACATTATTTTATGGATCGCCTTCATCACCTCCGGCGTCAGCTTGGTTTTCACCTGCAGCGCTCCTAGATTTTCCATCAACTGCGCAATGTGGGACGCCCCAGTGATCACGGAGCTCACATGCGGGTTCTGCAAGCACCAGGCGATTGCTAATTGCGCTACGGTTCCACCTAGCTCCAGCGCCAATTTAGCCAACTCCTTGACCTGCTCGACTTGTTTATTCAAGTTCTCCGGAATCAGGTGCGGCTCCTTGGCGAAGCGGCTGTCCTTGGGAATCCCCTGATTATATTTGCCGGACAAAACGCCGGAAGCCAAGGGGCTCCAGATGGTTGTTCCCATCTGGTGCTTTTTAAACAAAGGCGAATATTCCTTCTCCAGACGCTCTCGATAAAATAGGTTATACCGCGGTTGCTCCATCGACGGTGGAATACAGTGTAGCTTTTCTGCGATTTGATAGGCACTCTCGATTTGAATGGCTGACCACTCCGAAGTTCCCCAGTAAAAAGCCTGGCCGCCGCGCACCAAGGCATCCATGGCAAGCACGGTTTCCTCGATGGGCGTGTCCGCGTCGGGCCGATGGCAAAACAGCAGGTCGACATAATCCAGCTGCAGGCGCTTCAGGGAATTCTTCGTGCCTTCGATTAAATGCTTGCGCGAAAGCCCTTTGTCATTCGGCCCTTCGCCGCCCCAAAAAATTTTCGTGGAAATGACCAAAGCCTCGCGGCGAAAGTCCTTCAGAACCTTGCCCATTAGTGTCTCCGCGCCGCCGTGAGCATAAGCCTCGGCGTTGTCAAAAAAATTGATGCCGTGATCAAAGGCGAGGTGCATGAGTTTTTTAGCTTCGGTGAAATCAACTTGATTGGCGAAGGTAACCCAAGAGCCAAAAGAAAGCTCGCTGAGTTTAAGGCCGGCTTTTCCCAGGTTGTTATAGTGCATGGTTCATTTTCCTTAAATGAGTTCTTTCCCTAATTTTCTTTCCAAAACCCGCAATGGCGACAGGCGCGGATCTTGCATCGCCTCGACGGGTAAATAAAAGGTTTGCTCCAGCATATACTGTCCACTCATGGCGGCGTGAGAAACGTGGTCTGTTTGCACGATCCAGGAGCTGCCCGGCGGAAAGCGCAGTTCGGTTTGCCGCGCCGATTTTTGGTAGGCGAGATCGGCCTTCATTTGGTCGTGAATTTGCAGCATGTAATGATCGTACAAGGTGCGGAGGCCTTTGGTGAGACCCAAAAGTTGTAGCAGTCTGCTACTGCCCAGCATGGGCTTTTTGAGGCGCGGTAGAAATTGAGCGGCGACGGATTCAAAGGGTTCGCCGATGCGCCAGACCCGGTCTTCGCCCTTGGGATTGATATTGCAAAAAACGCGCAAAATTCGCTTCCCTTGATTGGGAGAGGCGGGAAACGCATCCACGTGTAAACGTTTGTCATCTTTGCGGTAGGAAGTGGGCCGGTGGGTGATTTGAACCGGACGGTAACTGGTGCGCCCCCAAATAAGGGCAGGCTGGTAATGCGGAAAGAGGTTTTCAACCAGCTGGCGCGCGTGCTCCGCAAAGCGACTCAACAGACTTTGCAATGCTTCTGCTTCCAGCAGCGTTGTCTTTTTCGTCCCGTGTAAGTCGTCGGTCATCCGGTTATAGCTGATGTTCTTGCGTTTCCGCGTTGAAAAGCGCGTCGTGAGCAAGGGCATTTCAGCCGGGAATAGATGAAAAGCCAAGTGTGGGAAATAAATGAGTTGCCCTTGTTCCAGAGCCTGGATGGCTTTGGCCATCGTCGTCTCATCAAACCCCGCCTGCCAATTCTCGCTGGCCAGTGTTTGAAAGTAAGGAGAATGTGTCACTTCATAGCTCATGCCTAGCCCCCGGGTTGCTTACTTTATAAGCTAACCATTATAGGGCTTTTTACCCGAAAACGCATCCGACAAATCCTGTATCAAATCGTTGATATCCTCAATGCCCACCGATAGCCGAATCAAATTGTCCTTGATCCCCAGCTGTTCCCGCTGCACCGTGGGAATGCTGGCATGGGTCATGATGGCCGGATGTTCAATCAGACTTTCAACGCCGCCCAGGCTTTCTGCGAGGGTGAAAATACGACAATGCTCTAACACCTTAAGTGTTTCACGCAAACTGCAAGTTAGCTCGACAGAGATCATTCCACCAAAATCCTTCATCTGCCGCTTGGCCAGTTCATGCTGCGGATGGCTTTTCAAACCCGGATAGAAAACGCGTGCTACCTTGGGCTGGGATTCTAGCCAGTAAGCCAGCTTCTGCGCGTTGTAACAATGCCGCTCCATGCGCACGGCCAGGGTTTTAATGCCGCGCAAGACCAGGAAGCTATCGAAGGGCCCGGCAATGCCACCGACGGCGTTTTGCAGGAAAGCGATTTTTTGCGCGAGGTCCGCGTTGTCGCCAACGACGACGACGCCGCTGATCACATCGGAGTGGCCGTTTAAATATTTCGTGGCCGAATGCACGACGATATGAAAGCCGTATTCCAGCGGCCGTTGCAGTATCGGCGTGGCAAAAGTGTTGTCCGCCACCGCGATCAAATTATGTTGTTTGGCAAGCTTCGCGATTTGCTCCAGGTCGATCAATTTCAGCATGGGATTGGTCGGCGTCTCCACCCAAAGCATGCGCGTATGCGGCCGCAGCGCTTTTTCAATAGCCTGAGGCTTGGAAAAATCCATGAAAGTGACTTCAATGCCGGAGGAGCGCTTCAAAACTTTTTCAAACAAGCGATAGGTTCCGCCGTACACGTCGTCACAGACCAGGACATGATCGCCAGGCTCTAGCAATTCCAGTACGGTGGCGATGGCCGCCATGCCGGAGGCAAAGGCAAAGCCGTATTTCCCGGATTCTAAATCGGCCACGCAACGCTCATACGCCTGTCGGGTGGGGTTCAGGGTGCGCGAATATTCAAAGCCCTTGTGCTTGCCCGGACTTTCCTGGGCATAGGTCGAGGTGGCGTAAATGGGCGTCATAACAGCGCCAGTGCTGGGGTCCGGCGCTTGGCCGGCATGAATCACGCGCGTTCCGAGCTGCTGGTTCTTTTTCATTTTACTTTTTCATCCTTCTCCGACTTCTCCGAAAGGCTTTCCAGGAAACCGTGTTTAATCATCCACTGGTCGTCGACAAACTTGGTTAGATAATTGCGAATACCGTCCGGCAAAATAACCAAGCATTTTTGCCCCTTCTTAAGCCGCTTGGCGACTTGCAAAGCACCCCAGACCGCCGCGCCGGAGGAACCGCCGATCAGCAAGCCCTCCTCCCGAATCAGCTGCCGCGCCAGGAGGAAGGCGTCTTTGTCAGTCACTTTGACGTATTCACTAACCAGGCTATTGTCGAGCACCGAGGGAATAAAGTCATAGCCGATGCCCTCGACCAAATAGGGGTAGATATCGGAGCCGCCGCCGAGGATAGAGCCATAGGGATCAACGCCGATAATTTGCATTTCGGGGACTTCTTTTTTCAGTCGCCTGGCAAGGCCGGTAATGGTGCCGCCGGTGCCTACTGTGAGCACGACCATGGCAAGCGCCTGCCCGAAGTCGTCCAGAATTTCCTGCGCAGTTTGCTCATAATGAATCTGGGGATTGGCTGGATTGGCGTATTGATCGAGAATGTAGGAATTCGGTGTTTCCGCATGCAACTTTTTCGCGAGCGAAATATGACTGTCTGGATCGTTCCAGGC
>Ga0206951_1179_pt1 | contig 13346 bp, 11 predicted proteins | sample Alteio_BWOrgHeat_38_FD_152974 | JGI IMG/M metagenome (GOLD analysis project Ga0206951, IMG submission 152974) | Enriched cells from forest soil in Barre Woods Harvard Forest LTER site, Petersham, Massachusetts, United States -... | ecosystem: Environmental > Terrestrial > Soil > Temperate forest >... | reverse complement strand
CGTGTTGGCACCCGGTTCTGATCCTGAGCTTGCCTTCGAATTCATGCTGGGTCGCGTTGAGTATATGATTCACGCGAAAAACCACAGGCGGGAAGACCCCTCTGCCCTGCAGGATGACTGGCTTTTATTGCAGCAGGCATATGATCTTCTTCAACCCGCGCAGCCCATGGGTGGATTGTCGATTATCGCAGCCCGCCGATGAACATCGACAGCAACCATTGTCCGCTATCGAACAGCCAAGGTTGAAAGTGGACGGCCATCTTGCCGCAACTTGTACTTTTATCGGTGCTAACTGGCTGATTCTAAGTCAGAATAGGTATCAATCGATTGGCAGCTTGCTTGCCCACTTCTGGACAGAGGCTTTCACCATGCAATCCATTCTGCAGGATTAATTTGCAAAGAACGAAGGGGCCCCAGCCGAATCTGCTGGCCTATCTACTTTTTTTCGCGTCAGTTGAGGGATGCGGAATGCCACCTATAGATTCCGTTAGCTTGATACTTGCTTCGCGAAGAGCTGCGCGCACCAATTTCGGCGTAGTTGGATCCTCCATGCGAGCGAGATAGGGCACGGTAAGGGCGGCGACGGCTTGGCCGCTCTCGTCGAAGACCGGATAGGTGATATTGATCACGCCGCGAATCTGATAGCTGTCGCGCTCCTCGAATCCCATCGAGCGAATCTTAGCGAGGTGTTCATCCAGGTCTTTGGGAATGCGGTTTCCGGTCTCCTGCTGCCACATCTCCACAGCGCGATTGCGCTGGTCCTCCGGAACGTGTGCCAGAATGACGTGTCCAGTTGCGGCATGCATGAGGTCGACGATCGATCCCGCCTTCACGTAGAAGCCAGGGCTCACGGGCGAATCGGCTTGCGCGACAATGACAACCTGTCCCGCCTCCAGCACTCCCAGATGGCAGGACTGATTAAGCTTGTGCACGAGGGCCTGCATGATTGGCAGTGCTTCCGAGACCAGACGCTTCGTCGGAGGGTATTCGAGCGCCATGCGGAAGATCTTCAGTGTCAGCCGGAAGCGGTCGTCATCTTCCGCCCGACCAATATAGCCACGCTCCTCCAGACACAGGAGCATGCGAAAAATCTCGGATACGGTACGGTTGAGACGGCGGGCAACATCGCTCTTAGTGAGGCCGCCGGGCTCGTGTGCGAACAGTTCCAGAATGTCGAGCCCTTTTTCCAGGGCAGGCGTAGGGTAGCGTCGTTTTACCGTTTTCAAGGAGGCTTCTTCCTGAGCAGTAACAGAGATTGTAAATTGTAAACCGCCAGCAAAATGTACGCCGGCCCGGATCCGCAATACTATTACTCGCTAAAACCATTTTTAGCGTATAAAAGTATGGGGGAAATAACCCTTCTCCTGGAGCACGACTTTGACTGGCCTATCGAAATGGTTCGCTTTCTGCCTGCTGGCTGCCTCCGCCCTTGGAGCGCACGCGCAACAACCCGACAAAAATGATCTGATCTGGCAGCAATCGGTAAAGAAATATGACAAGCAGCGTAACACAGTGCTTGAGTCGGTGGACAAAGCTTCGAAAGAAGGACCATTTCAGCCGGATTGGGATTCGTTAAAGGGATACAAAATCCCGGAGTGGTATCAGGATGCGAAGTTCGGCATCTTCATTCACTGGGGTGTTTATTCGGTTCCTGCATTCGGCAGCGAATGGTATCCGCGAGACTCCTATCGGCAAGGCACGCCAGAGTTCAAACACCAGGTTGAAACCTACGGGCCGCAGACGAAATTCGGCTACAAGGACTTCATTCCCCAATTTAAGGCGCAGAGCTTTGACGCAAAAGCGTGGGCCGCACTCTTTAAGGAGTCGGGCGCACGATACATCATTCCCGTCGCGGAGCACCATGACGGATTCCAGATGTATCACTCTGATCTGAGCGATTGGTGCGCGACAAAGATGGGGCCGAAGCGCGATATTATCGGCGAGCTACGCACAGCGATTCTAGCTGAGGGCCTCCATTTTGGAGCGTCTTCGCACCGCGCTGAGCACTACTGGTTCATGAATGGCGGACGGCAGTTTCCGTCCGATGTACAAGACCCGAAATATGCTTCCTTATATGGCGCCGCGCATATCGGAATCGATCCGGGAAAGGACGGCACCGGGCATCCGGACGCGGCGTATCTGAACGACTGGCTGGCGCGCAGCGGCGAGTTGGTGGAGCGTTATCATCCAGAGCTTGTCTACTTTGACTGGTGGGTAGAGCAGGATACATTTCAGCCTTATCTGAAGCGCTTTGCAGCTTTCTACTACAACCAGGCTGCAAAGAATGGGCAACAGGTAGTGCTCTTCCGCAAAAATAATGCATTTCCTGACGGAACGACCGTGCTCGATATCGAGCGCGGACAACTGGACCAGATTCGTCCGGTTCACTGGCAAACGGATACTTCCGTGAGCCAGAAATCCTGGGGATATATCTCCGGCGACACCTACAAATCGCCGGAAAGCCTGGTATGGCAGCTTATCGATATCGTCAGCAAGAATGGCAACCTGCTACTAAATATCGGGCCTAAATCCGATGGCACCATTCCGGAAGAGGCGCAGTCGATTCTGCAGCACATGGGCGCATGGCTGAAGACGAACGGCGAGGCAATCTATGGCACGCGCTCCTGGACGACATATGGAGAGGGACCAACCAAAGTTGTCGCCGGATCATTCAATGATGCGGATACAAAACCCTATACGTCGCAGGATATCCGCTTCACGACCAAGGGCAAGACTCTCTACGCAATCGCGCTGGGTTGGCCTTCTGATGGCCACCTGGTGATTCACTCACTCGCAGATGCAACCAGCTTCAAAGTAAAAACTGTATCGCTCCTCGGGTCGGATGCGACGATTCACTTCAGTCAGCAGGCTGATGGCCTGCACCTTGAACTGCCAGCTAACGCTCCGGGCCACTATGCTTATAGCCTCAAGCTGACTCCTGAAGGAGAGTGATCCGAAGTGATGGTTTCTGAGTTGGATGCCCGAATACAGCAGGCCCTTGACGATGCAGCTCCTCCACTGCCTGCGCAGCCTCTGCCCATCATCGTCGTGGGAGCAGGTGGCATTGTGCACGATGCGCATCTGCCCGCTTACCGGAAGGCAGGATTTCCGGTGGCAGCGCTCGTAGACGCAAACCGGGATAGGGCGGCGACACTTGCTGAAGCTTTTTCCGTTCCCTTAGCGACCGCTTCACTCGATGAGGCGATTCATTATGCTCCCACAAAGAGCATCTTCGATGTGGCGGTACCTGCCGGAGCCATTCTTGATGTATTGAAGCGTCTGCCAGACGGAGCCGCAGTACTGATTCAGAAGCCAATGGGCAATACGCTCGAAGAAGCGGAAGAGATTCTGTCGCTCTGCAGAAAGAAGAGCTTGACCGCGGCAGTGAATTTCCAGCTGCGCTATGCCCCTACCATGCTTGCCGCAAAAAAAATTACAGATGCCGGGCTGCTGGGGCAGTTGCATGACATGGAAATAGTGGTGAGCGTTTATATGCCGTGGGAGTTATGGACATTTCTATCGACCGCTCCGCGGCTCGAAATTCTTTACCACAGCATTCACTACATTGACCTGGTGCGGTCATGGTTCGGTAATCCGGAAAGAGTTCTGGCGCGCACAGTTCGCCATCCGAATACGGCAAATCTTGCCTCCACAAAGAGCGTCATCACGCTCGATTACGGAGATTGGAAGCGCGTTTATATCGCTACAAACCACGGACATAGATTCCAGGACACGCAGCAGAGCTATGTGAGATGGGAAGGAACTGAAGGCGGGCTGCATGCGGTGATGGGAGTGAATCTGGATTATCCGAAAGGGCGCCCGGACACTTTGAGCTTCGCCAAACTCGGCGAAAAGTGGCAACAGCTATCAACGAAAGGTAACTGGTTTCCCGATGCATTTATCGGATCAATGGGTTCACTGCAGGCATATGTGACCGGTGCGTCGAATGCTCTGCCCACCAGTGTAGAGGATGCGATCGACACGATGCGCACAGTAGAGGCCGCATACACATCAAGCGAACAGAGCGGAGTTCCGCTCATCAGGAATTGATGAAGAGGATTCGGCTGGCATTAAGGCCAGTGCACAACAGCGCATTCTTGCGCAGAGGATTACGTTTCGATGACGGAAAATAAAGGAGCATTTCGGCTGGACGGAAAGCGGGCGCTCGTAACCGGCGGAGCAAGTGGTATCGGCGAAGCGACGTGCAAAGAATTAGCGAACGCTGGAGCCGCAGTTATCGTCGCCGACTTGAACTTAGATAAAGCTCAGTCTCTCGCAGCAGGCTTACCGGATGCAACAGCTGTCCTGATGGATGTGACGAAGCGGGACACCATTGACGCTGTCGCAGCAAAGCTCGACCGGCTAGACATTCTTGTGAATAACGCCGGCATTGCACATGTGGGAGATATCGCACACGTTGAGCCAGATGATTTCGACAAGCTGATGGAAGTAAACGTGAAATCCGTTTATCTGGTGACGCGCGCATTACTGCCATTGCTGCTGAAGAGCCGAGGCTCGATCGTCAATATCGGTTCGGTTGCAGGACAGGTCGGCATTAAGCAGCGATTTGCGTATTGCACAACGAAGGGTGCGGTGCTGGCGATGACGCGGCAGCTTGCGGTTGAATATCCCAAAGAGTTGCGCGTCAATTGTATTTGTCCGGGCACCGTACAGACCCCTTTTGTCGAAGGCTATCTCGACAAGTATCACGCACACGAAAAAGAGAAGATGCGAGAACAACTGAATGCGCGCCAGCCAATGGGCCGGCTTGGCAAACCGGAGGAAATTGCTTCGTTGATCCGCTACGTCTGTTCTGATGAAGCGGAGTTTATGACTGGATCGTTGTTGCCAATTGACGGTGGCTGGACGGCGGCTTAGCTGCCTTGACAAGGAGAATGATTCCGATTGAGTGAATTGAAAATCACAAATGTGCAGGTGATTGATCTACGTTTTCCGACTTCGCGAGAGCAGATCGGATCGGACGCGGTGAATACTGATCCTGATTATTCGGCAGCTTATTGCATTCTGGAAACGAACCACGGACTGCGAGGGTTTGGTCTGACCTTTACGCTGGGACGTGGCACTGAGCTTTGTGTCGAAGCATTGCGTTATCTCTCGCGCTTCGTTATCGGACGAGAGTTAGCTGCGCTTACAGATAACCTGGGTGCGTTTTATCGCGAGCTCACCTCAGACAGTCAATTTCGCTGGCTCGGCCCGGAAAAAGGTGTAATCCATCTCGCAACCGGTGCGTTAGTCAATGCTGTTTGGGATTTATATGCGCGCGTGGAAGGCAAGCCGCTGTGGAAGGTGCTGGCTGATATGAGCGCCGAAGAAATCGTCCGCGCCATTGATTTTCGCTACATCTCAGATGCGCTCACGCGGGAAGAAGCTCTGCAACTTCTACGTGAACGCGAGAAAGGGCAAGAAGCCCGACTTGCTGAACTGCAACAAACAGGCTATCCGGCTTATACAACGTCAGCCGGGTGGTTTGGCTATAGCGATGAGAAGATTATCAGGCTGGCCAATGAGGGCTTGGCCGAGGGCTGGACACATTTCAAATTAAAAGTGGGCGGCGATCCAAATGATGATTTGCGGCGTGCTCGACTCTTGCGGAAAATCATCGGTCCTGACAATAAGCTGATGATGGATGCGAATCAGAAATGGGATGTAGGAGAAGCGATCGAGCGTACGCGCATGCTGGCGGAAGTGGATCCCTGGTGGATGGAAGAGCCTACGAGCCCCGACGATATTCTTGGCCACGCACGCATCCGACGCGAGGTATCCCAGGTGCGTATCGCCACTGGAGAACACTGCCATAATCGCGTCATGTTCAAGCAGCTCATGCAGGCTGGCTCGATTGATGTTTGCCAGATTGACAGCTGCCGATTGGCGGGAGTCAACGAGAATCTTGCTGTCATATTGATGGCAGCAAAGTTCAATATTCCTGTCTGTCCGCATGCTGGCGGCGTTGGCTTGTGTGAGTATGTGCAGCACCTTTCGGTGTTCGATTATCTTAGGGTCTCAGGGACGCTGGAAGATCGCGTGACAGAATTTGTCGATCATCTTCACGAACATTTCGTCGATCCGGTGCGGATTCGGAATGCCCATTATCTGCTGCCAGAGCAGGCGGGTTACAGCGCTGAAATTTATCCAGAGACATTGCGCGATTACAGTTATCCTGATGGCCGTATTTGGAGAGAAGCATGAAGTTAATTACATATTCTGAAGCGAGTGGCGTTACTCGTCCCGGTATCCTTGCCGAAGGCTCTATTGTGGATGTTTCGTCGCGTTTCCGCAGCGTACTTTCTATCATCCATGGTGGTGCAGAGGCGCTGAATACCGCTGAGGATTTACTTGCCGGCGGCGGCTCTCGTCTTCCCCTCGAAGAGGCTCGCCTGCTGACGCCGTTGCCTGACCCACCGCGCATCTTCTGTGTCGGGTTGAACTACCGGGATCACGCAGTGGAATCGAAGATGGAGATTCCCAAGGTGCCAACGATTTTTCTGAAGCTGGCATCTGCTTTAACCGGTCCGAATACTGCAATCGAGCTACCGTCGATCTCTTCACAACCGGATTATGAAGCGGAGTTCGCCTGCGTGATCGGCAAGAGAGGTAGCCGGATCGCACGCGATGATTGGCAGGAATATGTCTTCGGCTACACCATTCTGAATGACGTGAGTGCGCGAGACGTCCAATTGGCGACGACACAATGGACTCTGGGCAAGAGTTTCAATACTTTTGCTCCACTTGGCCCAGCTATTGTGACAAAGGATGAGATCGCCGATCCGCACGCCCTGGACGTGAAACTTTCGATTGACGGCGAGGTGCTGCAACACTCGAATACGCGCGAATTAATTTTTAAGCTGCCTGATTTGATCGCCTATATTTCTTCAATCACGCCATTGCAGGTTGGAGACATTATCAGCACGGGTACGCCTGCGGGTGTAGGCTTAGGACGCACACCGCAGCGCTGGCTCCGCGCGGGCGAGACGGTGACGATCGAAGTAAGCGGATTGGGTACGCTGACAAACCCCGTCGTCGCTGGAAAGTAGCTGCACCATATGGCGGTAACGCGCATTTCTTCATCCTCGACGCCGCAGACAGGCGGTCCGCTCACCGAGCGTCGCTATGTGTTGCCGCTGATTCTAATTACCAGTCTCTTCTTTTTGTGGGCTGTCGGCGTCAATTTGAACGACATCCTTATTCCACACTTGAAGGGCGCGTTTCACCTCACGGACTTTCAATCGTCGTTCGTACAGGTGGCTTTCTTTGGCGGATACTTCCTGGCTGCATGGCCTGCAGGCAGAGTTATGGAAAAGATCGGTTATCAGCGCGGCATTGTCTGTGGGTTACTGATCTGCGCATGCGGTGCATTTCTATTCATCCCTGCGGCCTCCGTGCGCGAATACGCTGTCTTTTTGCTGGGGCTTTTTGTCATGGCATGCGGACAGTCGTTCCTTGAGGTTTCTGCAAATCCCTATGTCACATTTCTTGGGCCGCCGCAGACTTCAGAGCAGCGCCTGAATGTAGCGCAGTCATTCAATGCAGTCGGGGCAGTAGTTACGCCGATTCTTGGATCGACATTTATTCTTTCGCGCGCACATGCTGCTCCTGCTGGGTCGGAAGCTGATGTCGTACGCATGCCTTACCTTGTGATGGTTGGCATCTTTGTAGCGATGGCAGTCATCATCTTTCTTTCAAAACTGCCGGTGATTCAGGAAGAAACAGCGGAAGAGGAATCGCCTGATTTGCCAGGGATTCTCGCATTTCCGCACTTAATAAAAGGTGTTGCGGCGCAGTTCTTCTACATTGGCGCACAAGTGGGTGTCGCCAGCTTTGTCATTCGCTTCGTACAACACACGCATCCGGGAACGCTAGACACGCAGGCCGCGAATTATCTCAAGCTGCATCTACTGGGATTTATGATCGGGCGCTTTACCGGGTCCGCGTTGATGAAGAAGATTCAGCCTGCAAAGATGCTGGCCATTTTCGCTATTGGTTGTGTCGCGTCGGTGTTGCTGGTGATCTTTACGCGAGGATCTTCAGCACTTGCGGGTATCGTGTTGTTAGGATTCTTCCATTCGATCATGTTCCCGACGATCTTTGCGCTGAGCATTAGGCACCTTGGGCCCTATACCAAGCGCGGATCTTCGTTGGTAGTGATGGCCATCCTCGGAGGCGCTGTATTCCCTGCCCTAATGGGGCGCATTTCCGACGCGTCCAATATCCAGGCAGCTTTCTTTGTGCCGCTGGTTTGCTATTTATTCGTTCTCTATTTCGCGACTCGCGGATATCGCGTGAAACATACCACCTAATCTCTGATCAAGACAACATCGAGAATGCGTGGACCGTGAACTCCACGGATGCGTGTCATCTCAATGTCGGCTGTTGCTGATGGGCCGGAAATGAACGTGAGCGGCTCTGCTGCAAATTTTCCCAGTACAGCTATCGCTTCCGGCACGGTTTCGACTACCTGGTTCTCATAAACCACGCAAAGATAGCGGTCGGGCAATAAAGTAATCTGCCGCGATCCTCTGATGATGATGGTACCGGTATGCGCGATAGCTACTTCGCATTCGGAGATCGCACCTTCGATCGTATTGAGCTGTTCTTTTGTAATTTGACTTTCGCGCACGCAATGCAGATCCGCTGGCAAAAACTGCTGCTTGAAACTATCCGCTATCACTGTCGATTTCTGGCTGTGCGTGTTCAGGATTTTGGCAATGGCAGCCGAGATTCCGTCGACACTCGTCTCGGTGACGTTCGCATCGTATTCATGCAGGCGTTCGATGAACGTCCTGATGATAGACGCACGATCCATCGCTGCCGATTGCTGATAGGCGCGCTCGATTGCCTGATACTCGGACACGCGCGCTGCTGCATCTGCGGTAGGATTAGTCACTCTGATCCGGCTGAGGCTCGCTTCTCGCGTGTTAGTAGTGGCTTCAGGCATCGGCTTTCTCCTTTGCCACAGCAGATTTCTTGCGGTCTCGCCACCAACTACGGAATGATTGTTGTGGCATCGGTTGCAAATCGCGCACCGAAGTCCAATTGCCGAGCATTCCGGGTAGATGCTTCACCCATCCTTTCGAGACGAATGGCCATTGGCCGATTCGTCCGAGGCGCTGCGCGGCTTCAAAGCGGCGGCGGCTCGAAAAGATGTTTGCCATGGCCTTCATGCCAATGGCTTCGATATTCGCTCCGCTCTGCTGCTCTCGTACAACGCGGCCGCGCAAGTGAATAAGCACTTCGGGAATATTGATTTTGACCGGGCAGACTTCATAGCAGGCTCCGCATAACGAAGACGCATAGGGGAGCGACTGCGAGTGCTGCATATCGAAGAGCTGCGGCGTCAGGATGGCACCGATAGGTCCTGCATAGATCGAGCCATAGGCGTGGCCACCCGTCTGGCGATAAACAGGACAGGTGTTAAGGCAGGCTCCGCATCGGATGCAATGCAGCGTCTGCCGTGATTCCGGGTCCGCAAGGATGCGCGTGCGGCCATTGTCGAGTAGAACGATGTGAAAGTGTTGCGGGCCATCTCCCTCGTGAACGCCCGTCCATAGCGAGTTGTAAGGGTTCATCCGCTCGCCGGTCGCGGAGCGTGGCAGCAGTTGCAGAAAGATTTCAAGGTCACGGAAACCTGGAATCACTTTTTCTATGCCTGCGACTGTGATCAGCACGTCAGGCAAGGTGAGGCACATACGGCCATTGCCTTCCGATTCGACAACGCACACGCCACCCGTGTCCGCAAGGAGATAATTGGCTCCGCTGAAGCCAATTCCTACCTTCAGAAATTTCTCACGGAGATAGTGGCGGGCTGCATTGGTCAGGTCTTCCGGCTTGTCGCCCAACTCAGAAAGCCCCATCGCCTGCATGAAGATTTCGCGCACCTGTTGGCGATTCTTATGCAATGCGGGCACGACGATGTGCGATGGCTTGTCGTGGCCGAGCTGAATAATCATGTCGGCAAGATCGGTCTCGTGGGGATGAATGCCATTCGCCTCAAACGCCTTGTTGAGGCCGATTTCGTCGGAGGTCATCGTCTTCACCTTGATGACTTCCTTGCCGCCGTATTGCTTTACCAGATCGACGATGGTGCGGTTCGCCTCGTCAGCATCGGAGGCCCAATGGACATGTCCGCCAGCAGCGGTGCAAGCGGCTTCAAACTGCAGCAGGTAGTGATCAAGGTGCCGCAGCGTATGTTCTTTGATAGCGCTGGCGGCGGAGCGCAGCTGCTGCCAGTCATGCTGCTCTCCCACAACGATGGCACGTTTATTCGTAATGACATCGGTAGCATGGCGGACATTCTTGCGCAGCTGCGTATCATCGAGCAACGGCAGAGCTGCCTTCTGGAATGACGGCGCTTCGGCGGCTTCACCTACGCGGATGCTCATTGGGCAGCCTCGTCTTCTGTGGAAGCGAGGATTTCCGCAATGTGTACTGTCTTGACGCCGGTGCGCTGCCGATGCAATCCACCGAAGATGTGCATGAGACAGGAATTATCGACTGCGGTACAGACTTCAGCACGGGTGTTCTCAACACAGCGAAGCTTATCGGAAAGCATGGCCGCGGAGACATCACCATTCTTCACCGCAAACGTGCCGCCGAAACCGCAGCATTGATCCACGTTTTGCAACTCCACCAAATCAATACCGTGCACATTTCGTAACAGTTGCAGTGGCACATCGCCCAGGTGCAGACTGCGCAACGAGTGGCAACTGGCATGATATGTAACGCGATGCGGATAATAGGCGCCCACATCTTCCAATCCCAGCTTGTTCACCAAGAGCTCGCTCAGTTCATAAACTCGCGGCAGCAGTGCATTTACTTTCTGGACCAGAGCTGGATCGCCCGCAGCTTCAGCCATTTTCGGGTAATGGTCGCGGATCATCGCCACACAGGAAGAGGATGGGATGCAGACCACTTCCGCGTCTTCGAAGATTTCGACAAAGCGTCGCATCAACGGCATCGCCTCTGTCTGATAGCCAGTGTTATAGTGCATCTGGCCGCAGCAGGTCTGTTCGAGCGGGAAATCTATTTCGTGGCCAAGCCTTTCAAGCAGGCGAACTACATATTTTCCGGTCTCTGGAAAGAGAGTGTCGTTATAGCAGGTGATGAACAGCGAAATCCGCACTACTTTTCCTCATTCTTGGAATGGCTGTGCTGTGAGCAGCGTTCAGTTAAGAAAATCGCTTTACTAAACCGTATACATCTGTACACTGGTGCGGGAAGTTGCGTGTGATATCTATGAAGATTCGCTTGGTATTGTCGTGTGCAGTTTCATTTTTTTCTCTCGCCATTCTGGCATCCGCAACACATGGTTTCTGCCAGTCTACTCCAGAAAAGCCCGTCTATCTTGATCCATCTCAGCCGACAGAGAAGCGTGTTGCCGACCTGGTTTCGCGGATGACACTGGAAGAGAAAGTCTCGCAGATGCAGGACCATGCGGCGGCGATACCGCGACTGCAGGTGCCGGATTATCACTGGTGGAGCGAGGCGTTGCACGGCGTGGCTCGTGCCGGTTATGCCACCGTTTTCCCACAGGCGATTGGACTCGCGGCAACTTGGGATACAGAGCTGGAGCACAGCGTTGCCGACACCATCTCCACTGAGGCGCGGGCAAAATTCAATGCGGCGCAAGCAGACGGAGATCACGGCATCTATCGCGGCCTCGATTTCTGGTCGCCGAACATCAACATCTTTCGCGACCCGCGCTGGGGGCGTGGGCAGGAGACCTATGGCGAGGATCCGTATCTGACTGGTCAAATGGGGTCCGCCTTTATTCGCGGATTGCAAGGCGATGATCCGAAGATATTCAAAACGATTGCTACAGCCAAGCACTATGCCGTGCACAGTGGCCCGGAATCGACACGGCACAGCGCAAATATCGAACCATCTCCGCGTGATCTGGAAGACACCTATCTGCCTGCGTTCCGCACGGCGATGGTGGATGCCAAGGCTGATTCCATCATGTGCGCCTATAACAGCGTGAATGGCACGCCGGCTTGCGCGAGCCACGAACTGCTGGGCTCAATACTGCGGCGTGAATGGAAATTCAAAGGATATGTCACTTCCGATTGCTGGGCGGTCACCGATTTCTTCAGCGAGAATGGGCATCACTTTTCGCCCGATGCGGCGCATGCCTCGGCGGCTGCGGTGAAAGCAGGTACCGACACTAGCTGCGGCCCCGAATACGGCGCGCTGGTGGATGCTGTGCATCAGGGTTTGATTGATGAAGCTGCTATCACTCAGTCGGTTACACGGCTGTTTACGGCCCGCTTTGAGCTTGGGCTCTTTGATCCACAGGGCTCGAACGCTTATTCGCGGATTGCTCCGAGTGAGAATGCAACACCGGCCCACGCGAAGCTGGCGCTAAAGGCCGCGCATGAAGCGATCGTGCTGTTGAAGAACGACCATAACCTCCTGCCGCTGGCAGGCACATTAAAGACAATTGCGGTGATCGGACCAAATGCAGAATCACTGACCACGCTGGAAGGAAATTACAACGGCGTGCCGGAGCATCCGGTGACACCGCTGGCTGGATTACAGAAGGAGCTCGCAGCTAAAGGTACAAAAGTATCGTTTGCGCAGGGCTCGCCGTTGGTCGCAGAACTGCCGGTCATCGTTCCGAGCGGCGCTTTTCTCAACAAGGACGGCCACGCAGGGGGGCTGACAGCGGAGTACTATTCCGACGCAAACTTCGGCGGCGCGCCAACTACGCAGGAAGATGCGCGGATTGATTTTGACTGGAACCGCGTCGTGCCTCTTCCCGTGCGCGGAGCAAAGAGCTTCAGCGTGCGCTGGAGCGGAAGCTTTCAACCGGTTTCGCCCGGCGATGTTTCCTTTACCATAGACCACGCGGGTTGCGAGCCGCACTGCGCTTCCACGTATTCTTATAGCGTTTCATTCGATGGGAAGGAAGTTGCGAAAGATTCGAGCCACGATCCCCACGACTCAGGGAAGCCGCTGACATTTACCGTTCATTTTGATGACGCCCAGCCGCATGCCTTCAAGATGGAATATGTGCGCTCGGGAGCGGACTATGGCGCGGGCATTCGATTGAAGTGGAAACCAAATATCGCGCAGCTTCGCCAGCAGGCGGTTCAGATTGCCAATCAGGCAGACGCTGTTGTTGCTTTCGTCGGACTATCGCCTGAAGTAGAAGGCGAGGAAATGCCGGTGCATGTTCCAGGCTTTTCTGGCGGCGACCGCACAGATATCGCTCTACCCGCGGTGCAGCGCGACCTGCTTGAGACTCTTGCAGCGACGAATAAGCCGCTGGTCGTCGTTCTGCTGAATGGCAGCGCATTGGCCGTAGACTGGGCGAAGGAACACGCCAACGC
>Ga0206951_1178_pt1 | contig 13357 bp, 12 predicted proteins | sample Alteio_BWOrgHeat_38_FD_152974 | JGI IMG/M metagenome (GOLD analysis project Ga0206951, IMG submission 152974) | Enriched cells from forest soil in Barre Woods Harvard Forest LTER site, Petersham, Massachusetts, United States -... | ecosystem: Environmental > Terrestrial > Soil > Temperate forest >... | reverse complement strand
CAGCTATCATTTTGGCCAATTACTTTGTAGCTTTTGTGGGGATATCGCTTATTCGCGAAGGCAGCTTTGCCACTATTGATTGGGAAGGCTTTTTGCCCTTCTTGTTTAGCGTAGGCTCAACCTTACTGGCTTATCCGCTCATTTATATATTCGAAAAGGTATTCGGCCTCACATCCGATATTACCCTCATCGAATTGACCAATACCAACGCTACTTTATTGCGTAAACTGGCCTTTAGCGCGCCCGGTACATTCCAGCATTCGTTGCAGGTAGCAAACCTTGCCGAGAGCGCCATTTACAGCATTGGCGGCAATGCTTTACTGGTTAGGGCAGGGGCCTTATACCACGATATTGGTAAGATTGAGAACCCGCTTTACTTTATCGAAAACCAGAACAGTGGCTTTAACCCCCACGATAAGCTCACTTACCAGGAAAGCGCCCAGATCATCATACGCCACGTAAGCAAAGGCATCGAAATGGCGCGTAAAGAGAACCTGCCCGAAATTGTGATCGATTTTATACGTACCCACCATGGTAATACCCGTGTCGACTATTTTTACCAGTCATACCTCAAAAACTTCCCGGAGAAGATAGTCGATGAGAATACCTTTCGCTATCCCGGGCCGATACCTTTTTCAAAAGAGACAGGTGTATTAATGCTTGCCGACTCAGTAGAAGCTGCCTCACGCTCACTGCACGAACCCAATGCCCAAACTATCGACGCGCTGGTGGACCGCATCATCGAGTACAAGCTCGACCAGGATCAGTTAAAAGACAGCAACATTACCCTTAAAGACATCGAAACCATCAAGATGATATTTAAGCGCGAGACGGGTATCGAACAGGATACGGATAATGATAGGTACTATACAATAAGGGATATAGTAGAAATTCGGTAGTTGCAGCCTGATAGCTAACGACAAGGTTGCCAGCATGGCGGTAATAACCAGCAAAATAAGGCTTACCAGGCGGTTATCATAGTATATGTCCTTACGGAAGAGGTACAGGAAGACCATCAACAAACTGATAACAATAGCAACCAACAGAAACTGGCCCATCAACACCAGGCGCGGGTCGCCGTTAACGCGTACATTATCCTCGAACGCTGATTTGAACGACTCCAGTTTTTGGTATATGTCCTGGTTAATGACTGAACCTTTGGATACGATAAGGTCGCCTTTTTGTACCATACCCCTGGTGGAGGATAAGCCTTCGATGGCCTCGTTCTCCAGCCTGCTGGTCAGCTTATCATCAAAGGTGAGATTATATTGCAACCTGTCTTGTACAATACCGATAAGGAAGGTTTTGTCGATGTTTTTATAGGCGGATAATGCCTGGTCGATATAGCTGAGGGCTGTTTCGGGCGTATATAGTTGCGAGGTATTGGTTTCGGTGGCTATATTATTGTGCAGAATGGTGATACGGTAATTTTCGGACCCGGTTTGGTATTTTTTGTTGAGGGCAAGTAGTCCTTTATCATAAACCTCTTTTAAAAGATTGTAGCCTAGGGTATAATATTTCTGCTTGAGATCTGCCGCAAGTCCGCTTGTTTTCCATTTTACTTCGAAGCCGTTTTTGTAACCTTCAAGGCTTTGCTGTTCCATATCGGCATCCAACTGGTATATCGGGACGATACTGCGCATAGCCTCATCGCGGTCATCCTTTTTCTCCTGGTCGGTTTTTTGTATGGCGAAGATGTAGGGAGAAAGCAGGTCTTTCTGGTTCCATACCTTTCCCTTTTCGTATTCGTACCTAAATTTGGCTTGTTTTGGCAATACCAGTACAATAAAGCAAATACTCACCAGCATCATCAACAGCTTGATGTTGCCCGAATATTTACGTAACAGCGCTTTTTGGCGCGAAGAGCTGAGTGTTGCCATCCGTTTGTAAAACCTGTCAAAATTATAATAAGTTTCGGTTAAATTGTTGGTAATGGCATAGAAAGCTAAATATGCCCACTTAACTAAATTAATAGTTGTAATTATGGCGATAAAACTATTAATTTAGTTGAAACTTCTGTCCTATGAAAAACGTTTTGATCTTCATATTTTCTGTAGTGCTGGTGACAAGTTCATTGGCACTAAAAGCGCAGCAATACAATATAAACGATGCTATACTGATAGACATGTATCAAAACCAGCGCTTTATGGAGGCGGTTGATTATCTCAAAAAAAGCTGCCCGGAGCCCATCACCAATATCAAGATATTGAGCCGCTTTGCCTATGCTTACCAGATGGCCGGCAAGGCTTTACAGGCCGAAACTTATTATAAACGGATGTATGACCAGGACTCGACCAGTGTGCCGGTTTTGCTTAGTCTTGCAGGAATTAACGCCGCCCGCGAAAATAAGCCACAGGCCATTTATTATTACGAAAAAGCAAGCGGTCTTGATAAAAGTAATTTCCAGGTGTGTAAGCAATTAGGGCGGTTGTATATGGAGAAAAAAGACACCACGAATGCTTTGAAAAACCTGTTCAGGGCTAATTATATTGACCCTGAGGAATCGGACGTGGCGAGCGATCTGAGCGGTGTGCTGATCACGACAAAGAAATTGAAGCAAGCAGAAAGTATTTTGGTCCGCGCCCTTGCTGCCGATTCGACCAATTTACTTTTGTTAAGGCAGGTGGTCCATTTGCAGTATGATGCTAACCGATTTAAAGAAACCGTTGTTACCTGCAATAAAATTATCGAACAAGGCGACCAATCGGCGGGCATTATTAACAAGCTTGGCAATTCTTATTACAAGTTAAAAAACTATGAGTGCTGTATCGAATCATTCGCGATGCTGCCGGATGTTTACCAGACAGAAGGCACTTATTACCTGGTAGCTATGAGCTATAAAGCATTGCAGAAATATAAACCGGCGCTCGAAAACCTTGATAACGCTTTAAAACAAGCCATATCGCCTTATACCGACAGTTATTATGATGAAATAGCTGATATTGATGATACGCTAAAGCAATATAAAAATGAGTTGGCCAATTATCAAAAAAGCTTGTTTTTTAAGGATAGTGGCACTATCTATTATTCGTTAGCAAGTTTATACGACAAACAACTACACGACAAAAAGAACGCGTTAAAATATTTCAAAAAATACATCGATAGTAAACCGCCCGAAAAGGAGCATGAATATGTTGCCTACGTGCAAAGCCGGATAACGGAACTGAAGAAATAGTTGAACGATGAGAGTCCAAAAAAAAGGTGAATAGCCATTTGTACGGCTATTACCTTTTTAAATTGACAACGGGGTTTACTGATTACTTGTTTTTGTAACTGTTGTTGAAGTTTTGACCGTGGTAGCAGCGGTAGCCGGCTTATGATGAGTGTAAACTGTGTGATGCACAGGTACTGCTTTATGGGCCGTGGTCCTTGTCGAAACTGTTTTTGAGGTGTGTGTAGTGACGGTGCTGGTTTTAGTAACGGGCACAGGTTTTACCGTGGTTTCGGTTGTTACCGTTGTTGTTGTAGGCCGCTCAGGCTCTTTATATTCCGACTCAGCACGCGCTGGCTGAACAATAACGGTTTGCGGCGGTGGCGGCGTCACGATAATCGCAGTGGGAGCGCTTGGCGGCTTTGGCGATGCAATAGCGGCAACGCCATTGGCCTCACCTTTTATCTTCGTTTTTTCCGTATGGTGTTTTATTTTGCTTTTCACCTTTACGTTATTGGTGGTATCGCTGGTTTGGGCAGTGGCGTTTTGTAGAGCTATCGCAAAAAAAACGACTAAAAACATTAAACTTATCTTTTTCATAATGATGTTCAAATGATGATTAATAGTACCATTGTAACATCCTTGTTATCGATTTGTTTTAATTTATAGTTAACTAAATTTTTCTTCTTTTTATTTCCTTAACTATTAATCCCAGCTCACGGCTCATTTGGCCGGCAATAGCGGTGTTCTCTTCGGCACGCCTGAAGAGATATGGCAGCACTGCCTCGACAGGGCCATAAGGCACATATTTGGCTACATTATAATTGGCATCGGCAAGGTTAAAGCTCAGGTTATCACTCATGCCCAATAATTGCGAAAAATACACATGTGGATGATGATGGGCAATTTTGTGCGTGTTCAGCAGGTCGACTAAAACGCGGCAGCTATCCTCGTTATGGGTACCTGCCACAAACGCTACATATTTTATATTGGCTATGCAAAACTCCATCGCGCGGTTATAATCATCATCAGTAGCCTGTTTGGTAGTTTGTATGGGCGATGGGTAACCATTATCGGCCGCCCGCTTACGTTCCTTTTCCATGTATGCGCCCCGCACCAGTTTAGCGCCAAAATAAAACCCTTCATCTATAGCTATAGAAGTATCTTTCCTTAACGATTCTAATTTATCATGCCTGTACAATTGGTAAGTATTGTAAACAATCGGGCGGCCTTTGTTATATTCCCGCATCATGTCGAGCGCCAAAGTATCGATGGTCTGTTGAATCCAACTTTCCTCGGCATCTATCATTACAGGTATACCCAAATCGAAAGCTGTTTTGCAAATGTCATTGAACCGGCCTTTGGCCCTCGTAAATTCCAGCTGTTCGGTTTCGGTGAGTGTTTGTCCTGCATCTAATTTTTCGAGCAATGCAAAGCGTATAACGCCGGTGGGTTTAAATACGGTAAGCGGAATGGCCGGGTCGCCAACAGCACGATGAATGATCCTGATAATCTCGTCGCGAGTTTCATCAAAAACCTGCTCTTCATCTTCGCCTTCAACCGAATAATCCAATATGGTACCTACTTTGCCTTCGTGCAGGTTTTTGATTGCATCGGTGCAACCGTTAATGGTTTCACCACCGCAAAAATGTTTAAAAATGGTAGCACGGATAATGCCCTTAATAGGTAGCCCCATTTTTAAAGCAAGGTTGGTTATTGGCGGTCCTATTTTTACAAAGAAGTTGATATTTATCAGCCTGAAAAGCCAATAAGCGCGCTTTAAAGCGGTATTAGAAGTATGGCGAAAAGCTATTTCGGTATCTTCAAAAGAGAGGCCTCCCTGCGGCGAAGAGGTATCGTTATCTTGGATCAGCATCCGACAAATTTATAAAATGTAACATAATTTAAGGCTTTATCCGTTGAATAGTTTATTTTTGCGGCTCTAATGATTGAGTTTAAACTTACCGAAGAATACATCCCGATGATTCAGTTATTGAAGGCTACCAACCTGGTACAAACAGGCGGCGAAGCGCAGATAGTTGTAACAGAGGGCGAAGTTAAATACAACGGCACTATAGATTACCGCAAACGCCTGAAAGTCAGATCGGGCGATGTTGTGGAGTTTAGGGGTAGCAAAATTTTGATCAAATAACAAATGAATACTTTACAAAGCATAAATTATGCTATCTATTTTAACAATATATCTGCAGAGCTAAACCGGTTTATTAAGCAGGGCAATTACTCGCGTTTTTTTGTTTTAACCGACGAACATACCGCCCAACATTGCCTGCCTATATTGCTCGAAAACCTGGACGATAGGGATAATTACGACCTGATAGAAATAAACGCCGGTGAAGAAAGCAAAAGCATTGACTTTTGTGTAGGCATATGGAAAATGCTGATCGACTTTGGTGCCGACCGTAACAGTTTGCTGATCAACCTTGGCGGCGGCGTAATTACCGACTTAGGCGGCTTTGCAGCATCAACATACAAGCGTGGTATCGATTTTGTACACATACCTACTACTCTTTTAGCCCAGGTTGACGCTTCGGTTGGCGGTAAAAATGGTATCGACATCTTCAATCTAAAAAACATCATCGGCACATTTACACAACCTAAAGCTGTATTTGTTGAGCACCGCTTTTTAGAAACACTGCCTGCAAGGCAAGTAAGGTCGGGCCTGGCCGAAATGTTGAAACATGGCCTTATTGCCGATGCTGATTACTGGCACAAGCTAAAACAAAGTGACCTGGAAAACCTAAGTTCGGAACTGATATACGACTCGATAGCCATAAAAAACAAGGTGGTGATAGCCGACCCTAAAGAGCGCGGCTTGCGCAAGATCCTCAATTTTGGGCACACCATTGGCCATGCTATAGAAAGCTATTCGTTAGATAACGATGAAAATCCATTGACACACGGTGAGGCTGTTGTAGCAGGGATGATATGCGAAACTTACCTGTCGCACCAAAAATGTGGTTTGCCGCTTGATGCCATGCAGGAAATTATTAATACCCTGCTCGGGCTTTACGGTAAGTATCATTTTGATGGTTCGTGCTACCCTTTGCTAAATAATATTATGCGCAAGGATAAAAAGAACCAGGGCGGCAAGATCAATTGTTCGTTGTTGTCCAATATCGGTCAATGCGAGATAGACAACATTTGCACCGATGAGGAGCTTTGCGATAGTTTAAAGTACTATGCTTCTTTAGAGTTCGAAAAGGCCTGATCTCACAAAGAGCAAGATCTAAGCAAATTATAGACATCTGTCTTTACGATATGGTGCGGATGTATTTGGTTTTGATGCGGATATCAGAATTGGCAAAATTACCGCTATCGTATTTATAAAACTTTAAAACAGGTTTATTGTCGACAGCCATTGCATGGGCGGCTTTAAAATCCTGGTTTATTTTTTCAAGTTGTATAAAAAAGTCAGTAGTTAACGATGTTCCTTCGTCAAAATCAGCCGTAGTTATATTTTCGGCCAGTTCTATTGAAACGATCAACTGCTTATCTGCTTTGCTATCTTCAATTGTTTCCAGGTAAAAAGAGTTGGTGCTACGTGCCAATTCAGGCATCATAAAGATCACTTCCTGAATATCATTCGGGCTAATGTTTGATCCAAAAAATGAAACGGTCATATCACCGCGACCATAATGGAACAAGATGGGCAGGTCGGTTTGCGAAAGCGTTATCTTATCGGATAAGTTAAACTCTTTCAATATCTCTTTTAATTCTTTCACCTGCATTACATGCCCTTTATCGTAAATGTTATAACGAATTTTAGGCGATGCATAACCGGGTCTGCAGATGGTAAATATCAGTTCGCCGGATTCATTACATTCTATCCAAAAATCAGCAGGATTAAATTGAAATACCATAGGTAAGGCACCACTGTATTTTAATACTCTTTGTTTCAATTCCTGGTCTTCGCGCAGCAACCTTCGCAAGCTAATGGTAAAATCATTTTCGTGCGCGATATTCAATTCAAGGTCGGATGCACCAAACGAACTATATATCTTCTTGATGCCTTTGTTCAATAAATAATCGCGCATGCCTTCGGTCATAGGTTCGCCGCCAAAAATTAAGGTAACGTTATAAGCTTGCCAATCTACATCAGCGGTATCAACCAAACGTTTTAAGAATGGCGGGTAGCCCATCACCAGGTAATTGTGTTCGGTACCAAAGTGTTCTAATGTGTTGATTATTTTAGCCAGGTCCGGCCCCGTAGATTTGACTTTGGAAAACTTAAGGCAGCTCATGGTAATATTCATACCCGTAGCCCAGGCACCTAAAGCAAACGCGTTGATAACGAATATAGGTTCCTTACCCAATAAGTTTGTTATTCCAAATTGTATCAACCGGTGGTTTACCATCCGTTCCCTTTTGCCGCGCACCCAATTGGTAGGTATGCCGCTACTACCCGACGACTCATCAACAATAACGCCTTTAGCTGGTATTTTACCGTCAATACAACGTTCGTCTATTGAAAAAGCATTAATATAATTTTTCTTATCTGTAACCGGGATACAGCTTATATCAGGCTTTAGTCCTTTAACAGGCGTAGAATCAAAATTAGCAGTACTCAAAAACGCCCCATAACCAGGCACTTTTTTCCGGGCCCGAACAAACTGTTTGTATGCCCTGGCCCTTCCATTAAAATACCGTAATTTATTAAAACCAGGCATATAACGCAATTTCAGGGTTGTATCCGAAAATAAGGATGCCCTTACCAACAGATCGATAAAACTTACGTATGTTATTAAAATAAGCTTTTTCATGTATTAAATTAATATGTCCTTTAAATCTAAACGATAACTCCGGGCCGGCTCCTTGCTGTACCCTATCCTGAATATCATCCACAGCTTTTTTTCGCCTAACAGGTTGAGCTTTTCGCTCATCATTTTGTACGCGTTTTTGTTGGTGATCAATGAGCCGAAAGGCTGAATATAAAGGCCTTCGCTTGTTAAAAACAGCCAGTTGCGAGCCAGCATACGCCCTGCATTAACCCATTCGGTTGTATTGGTAAAACTGCCGGCAAACCACCCTAAAGTAGTGGTACCCTTAAACGAGGAAACATAAAAGCTCCTGATCAGGTCCTTTTTTACACCATGATCCCACTTTTGGTAATGTTGAAAAATTGAACGCATCAACCCGCCCGGAAAATTCATACATACCGACCATAATCCGTCTTTCCGGGCTTTTGCTTCATCACGGTCATACCTGAATATACTGTTCAGTTCGTTACGACTGGCATCCGACCCAATATCTTCAAAAAGTGTTTTTTGGTTCAGGTCAATAATAAAATCGACAAGCCCCGCATCGGTTGTACTATAAAGATCATGCTTAAAACCGGCAGCCACATTCTTCATATAATCTATAACATGGGTGTTCACCACACTTCCATCATAATGCAGGCGTGAAGTCCGCCGTTGTTTGATCAGATCACGGTTCAACACTTCTTTTACATCCGCAGGTACCAGTTTTAGATTTGCAAAAGCAACCAGGCCTTTATCGCCAATACTAATATCGTGCAACAACTCATAAGCTATGGTTAAGTTGTAGGTGGCCGCTGCTATGAAAAGATGTTCGATAAATATGCCCATAGCTGCGGTACAAAACCGGCAATCAGGGTCTTCAGCAGGTAAAAGGCGTGTGGTATCGCAATAAAGAGTCGCTTCGGTAGCCGATATGACTTTAACCTTATGGGGTTGCATATTGTGCACCGTAGGGCACCAGCGTGCATAATCGACAATTTCGGGCCAGATGTATTTTTCTAAAATGAGATCCTTAGCCGTATATGCCTTCGAAATAAGCGGACGGCCCATTATCGAGGCCGTTAAAAAACTAAGCGATTTAACAAATACTCGGCGATTTTTATTCGTGGGTATAGGCATTTTTTTAGCTTAATCACATAATTTATATAAATATAGGTTATTTATTATGATTTTTACGGCTTATAATTATCTAAAATGGCTTACGAACAAAAAATTAAAAGAATATTATTAGCGGTATTTGTTATCCTCAATGTGTCGTATCTGTTCGTCAACAAACTGATATTCGGTATCATTATCAAGCCCGAACAGGCCCCTTCGTGGCTGATGTGGGTTACGTTTTATGCCGTTATGGTTATATTGGGATGGTTTACCTACAGGTGGTGGATCCAAACGGATAAAAAGGCAAAACCTGCTGAACAGGAAAACCAATCATAAAAAAGGGCAGATGTTTAAAACATCCGCCCTTTTCATTTGAATTATCTGCCCTGCTATTTAGCGACAGGTTTATATACGTTGTTTTTCAGGTCAACATCCGGCAGGTGGCCGTACGGGTCGAGGGTAACACTTTCGATGGCCGCGGTTGACGGGTATTTGAAAGTCCATACCGCGCCGCGTTGAAATATATTGACCGGTAAGTGCAATACTTCGGTTTTACCACCCACTTGTACTATCTTTATATCTACAGGCATTACCAGTTTCTCTTTGTTCACAACCGTGATGAGCACACCCTTCGACGGGTCGCCATCGCTTACATATTTTACACCACCGATGGCCTGATCAAGCTTCCAGGTGGTAAAGAACCAGCCTTTCCAAAACCAGTTCAGGTCCTCGCCCGCCGCGCTGTTCATGGCACGGAAAAAGTCGTAAGGGGTTGGGTGTTTTTCGGCCCAGTATTTTATATAATAGTTAAAGGCATAATCGAACCTGTCGTGGCCCAATACCTGGTTACGCAGCATATCGAGCCCTAAGGATGTTTTGTTATAATAAGCGCCATAGTCGCGCAGGTTCATGGCCTCCGGTGGTGTCATTAGCGGGTCGAGGTTGCGGATAAAGCCTCGCATTATGCGTGGTGCCAAATAGGTTGTCGAATCGTAAAACTCGCCTTTATTAAATTTCTCGGTCGAGTACTCGTTGATCAGGGTATTAAAGCCCTCATCCATCCACATGTATTTGCGCTCGTTCGATCCTACGATCATCGGGAACCAATTGTGGCCTATCTCGTGCGTTACATCGCCCCAAAGGCCTTTCCCGCCAAGGTTATCCAAACAGAAAATAATGCCCGGGTACTCCATACCCAAAGCCACACCGGCCACGCTTACAGCTGAGTTCCAGGGGTATTCGATATATTTACCCGAGTAGATCTCGATGCTATATTTCAGGTACTCGGTCGAGCGGCCCCATCCTGCGCTGATGTCATTGCGCATGCTTTCAACCGGGTAGGCCGACTGTGCTATACCTTTACGGCCCGAAGGGAAGTTAACCCTTGCCGCGTCCCATATAAAGGCTTTCGATGCCGCCCACGATACATCACGGCTGTTCAGCATTTTAAAGTGCCAGGTACGGGTTTTGCCGGTACCAAATTTGGTGGCTGCCTGCCCTACTTCTTCGGGCTTGATGATCATTACCGTTTTATCACTTTTGCGTGCTTCGGCAATACGGCCTATTTGGGTCGGGGTTAATACCTGGGCTGCGTTTTGAAGGTCGCCCGAACCTACTACCGTCATATCACCGGGTGTGGTGATATAATAATCAAAATCGCCATACTCGCAGTAAAACTCGCCTAAACCCATGTAAGGCAGCGTGTTCCAGCCTTCTACCTCATCATACACGCACATACGCGGGTACCATTGAGCAATTTCGTAAACTACGCCTTGTTTAAAGGTTTTACGGCCCATACGGTCGGCACCATAAAAGGGTATCGAAAAGTCGTAGTTCACTTTAACCTGTATTTTGCCGCCATTGGCAGCCATTGGTGTTTTTAAACGAACCTGCATACGGGCATCGGTAATAACCGGGGTAACATTATAGCTTTTGCCCATATAGGTAACCGTTACCGAAGTAATATGGTAACCGCCGCGGCTAAAACCTTTCACATCAAAACGGTCGCCGGTAGTAGGTGTGGTTGCCGCCCCGCGCGAATCGGGCTTGAACAAATTCTGGTCCAGTTGCATCCACAGGTGGTCCAACTGGTCGGGGCTGTTGTTGGTGTACGATACAACCACCTGTCCACTAACCGTCGTATCTTTCGATAGCTCGTTCAACGTAGCATGTATGGTATAATCGGCACGGTTTTGCCAGTATTTCGGACCGGGCTTACCGCTCGCGCTGCGCAGTTCGCTGCCGGGTGTAGGCCAGGTAATAGGGCCAAAAGCTTCCTGGTGGTCATAGTGTATCGAATCGGGTTGGGCGCCGGTTTGCGCCATCAGGTTTGTGGTGCCCAGCATCAAGGCCGGTGCAAGCAGCAAACCAAATAACTTTAATTTAAGGTGTCGCATTAGTTTTATTTTGTTGAACTACAAATAAACCAAATATGTCGGACTTAACAACAATCCCTCAATTCAAATTTGGTAACAATTTAAGTATTTAACATTCTCCTCTTTCAAATACCGGGGGGAAAAAGTAAGAAAAAAAAATTCCGGTCATCTTTGCCATGTCATTGCATCATCTTCCCGATCTCGGTTTTCATATCCAGGTTGGGGTTGGCGGCGTTAGCTATAATCAAAGCACCTGCCCGCTCATATATGGGATTTTTGGTATCTGCCATCACCGGGTCGGTCGGAGCGTGTTTACCCTCAATAAATTTGGTCATATCCCAATTCAATTTAAAACGCAGTTCAATTTCTTTTTTACTTTTTGATAGTGTGCATTTAAAAACATCGTAGCTGCCGTTACTTTCATTAACCAGGCTTTGGCTTACCATCACCAAACTCTCATCTCCAACCTTCAACTTCCTCATAATTAAATACTCAACATTAATACAGTTAACTATGTATTCGGGTTTTACGTCGGTAGACAGGTAGCTGGCATCCAAATGATCATATTTTATATAAAACGACCATGAGCAAAGTTCTTTTAATGCAGCGGCAATTTGTTTATTATCCGGATAAAGGTTATAACCTTCCCATGCAACAGCAAAGCCATCTTTAAAATTATGCAATAAAGTATAGGTACCTATCAGGTGCACATAACTAAACTCTTTGGTATGGTTAATGTTACCCTGGTTTAGCAGGATGGCCTTTTTATAATAATAAACTGCCGAATCGGGCCTGTGCTCATCATCATAAATTACACCTAAAAAATGGTATGGCCCGAAATAGTCGGGTTGTTTCATAATGGCCATGAGAAAATCTTTCTTTGCTTCGCCTTCATTTGTGGTAAATATTTTTAAGCCGTCAAAAAACTCAGGCGGTGGTGCCTGGCAAAATGCTGTGGTGCTACGCAAAAGCAGCATGACGCATAGCATACGAAATTTATTCATGATTTGTTTAGGTTTAGGATATTACTAATATACGGAAATAATATTTCATTTTCTGTAAATCCAAAACATTAACTTTCCCTATCGCACACAACAAAGAAGAAATAAAAAAAACCCGCCCGGGTTTATGGCCGGACGGGTTATATAAGCATTCAACTGCTATTATTTTTTCTTTGGCGGGGTAATGCCTAACTGCGCAAAGTAGGTCGCTTCCGATTGTATCGACCGGTGCGAGGTGATTTTACCGTCTTTATTAAAAGTAAAAATATCAGCATCCGGCGCTTTGTACATCTTTTTGGTCGGCGCAATTTTCATAAACTCTTTTGTAAAGGTTCCGCTCCAAACGGCAGTAACAACTACCGAATTGCTATCGGCATAAGCTTTTACATCGTCCATTTTAAGATCCGGGAAAGCGGCAACAAAATCCTTAAAACTCGCCTTTAGCGAATCCAGGTTTTTCATCACTTTACCTTCGCCATTACCGTAATCAACAAAATCGGCTGTGCAATCTTTGTAAGCGCCATCAGCGTCTTTTTTAGCCATTGCGTATTCGGATGCTAAAGCGGTTGCTTTGTTTTTGGCCAGCATTGTGGCTGTGCTGTCGGTAGTAAGGGCGGTGCTTACTTTGCTGCTGCACGATGCCAAAAAGCCAACAGCCACAGCCGATATGGCTGATAAGATCAATAGTTTTTTCATTGTGTTTTAAGTTTTGGTTGATTAAACCTACACATAAAGTTTTAAAAAACAAGCAGTTGTGAAAAATATTTATTACCGTATGTTAATCTGTATGCAAAGGATATCTCTACCTTGTTGATATTTCGACGCCTTTATTGAAGGTCGTAAAAAAGCCATAGGTTAATATGGGACTCTAAAAATCTTCGTTTAGCGGAGTATCAATACCAGCAGCAAAATAATGATGATAAGTGTTCCCAACTTAAGGTAAACACCCCCGCC
>Ga0206951_1177_pt1 | contig 13378 bp, 12 predicted proteins | sample Alteio_BWOrgHeat_38_FD_152974 | JGI IMG/M metagenome (GOLD analysis project Ga0206951, IMG submission 152974) | Enriched cells from forest soil in Barre Woods Harvard Forest LTER site, Petersham, Massachusetts, United States -... | ecosystem: Environmental > Terrestrial > Soil > Temperate forest >... | reverse complement strand
GCAATAATTAGCTCATACTGGGTTCGGAGCAGGGCTTGGGTCTTCTGGAGCTCTTCTTGCTGAATAGCGAGGGTCGGCATGACGTTATTCTCAAACGCATCCAGCTGCGCCACCAGGTCCGCGCCTTTGGATCCTCTTCCGGGTTTACCCATATGCGTTTTCAAGGTTTCGATGACGCGGGGGAAAGGGTTTTGCACTTCTTTGCGGATTTGAGCGATTTGATTCCCTAAAGTGACTAAGGTGGCACGGGTATGATTGTCTACTTTCGCAAGATCCGTATTCATCAGGTTGATAAAATGAAGCAGAATATCTTTGGTATTAAAGCTACGTGGCTGTGCTGAACGGTCTTTGCTCATACCTTCACCTCATTCGTGAAAAGAGCGGCTTCTTTCTTCATTATAACGCCTTTTCCTTGACTAAAAGCCCTATTTTCCAAGAGCAAACCGTTGCCAACAGCCTCTGGATATGTATATATACTTGATACTTTAAAGAGAGAGAAGCCCTGTGACGAGATTGATTCGCGGCCTACATAATGTACAACCCCATGATCGGGGGACGGTGCTGACCATCGGCAATTTCGATGGTGTTCATGTTGGGCATCAAGCCCTGCTGGCTTTGCTCAATCAAAAGGCCAAGGAGCGGGATGCTTTGTCCATGGTGATGATTTTTGAACCGCAACCACTTGAATTTTATGGTAAAGGCAAGATCATGGTGCCCCGTTTGACGCGCATGCGGGAAAAATACCTGGCTTTGGCCCAATGCCGGGTCGACCGCGTGTTGGTCGCCTATTTTAATCCGCCTTTCGCGGCCCTGAGTCCCGAGGATTTCGTCGATCAAGTTTTAGTCAAAAAACTGGGTGTCAAACACCTTATGGTGGGCGAAGATTTTCGCTTTGGCCACAAGCGTAGCGGCGATCTTCCTCAGCTCCAGGCGTTGGCCGAGAAGTGGGGCTTTACCGTGGAAATCATCCCGCCCATTTTAACCGGTGGGGAAAGGGTCAGCAGCACGCGCCTCAGACAGGCCCTGACTCAAGGCGACCACGCGTTGGTGCATAAATACCTCGGCTATCCCTATTCCATGGTCGGCCGCGTGGCGGCGGGTGATCAACGCGGACGGCAATGGGGCTTTCCAACCGCCAACATTTATTTGCACCGGGCTTTAACCCCCATTCAGGGTGTCTATGCTGTCCGTGTTCATGGCTTGGCGGAGTCATCTCTGCCCGGCGTCGCCAATCTGGGCGTGCGCCCAACCGTGGATGGCACGCGGACCTTATTAGAGGTACACTTATTAGACTTTGAACAAAATATTTATGGTCAGCATGTCAAAGTGGAATTCTGTAAAAAATTACGGGATGAACAACGTTTTGAAAATACGGAGCTCCTGCGCCAACAAATCGCGCAGGACGTGATCAAAGCGCGGGCGTACTTTAGTGAGCAGATCAACGAAAATCGTTGACTTTGCGCAAGCCTAAGCGGGGTTTAGGCGCAGCTCAAAACGAATGGCGAAAACAAGCGGGGAAAAAAGATGTCCGAGTCGAGTGAGTCTAAAAAAGAGTATAAAAATACTCTCAATCTACCTAAAACAGACTTTCCCATGAAGGCCGATCTGGCCAAGCGTGAGCCGGCTATTCTGCAAAAATGGCAGGAGCTGAAGCTTTATCAAAAGTTGCGCGAGCAAGGCAAAGGCCGCGAGAATTTTGTCCTGCATGACGGTCCTCCCTATGCCAATGGGCCCATTCACCTCGGTCACGCGGTTAATAAAATTTTGAAAGACATGGTCATCAAGTCCAAGACTTTCAGCGGTTTTAACGCCGCCTTTGTTCCCGGTTGGGATTGCCATGGTTTGCCGATTGAATTGCGCGTGGAGAAAACGCTGGGGAAGCCCGGGCAAAAAGTAGATGCTGCGCAGTTTCGTCAGGCCTGCCGCGAATATGCCACCACGCAAATCAACCTCCAGCGTGAGGCTTTCAAGCGCCTGGGTGTTTCCGCCGATTGGGACCATCCCTATCTGACCATGGATTATCATTTTGAAGCGACTATTTTGCGCTCCCTGGCCAAGATCATCCAAAAAGGCCACGTTGAGCGTGGTTTTAAACCCGTGCATTGGTGCCTGGATTGCAGCTCCGCTTTAGCGGAAGCAGAGGTGGAGTACAGCGATAAAACCTCACCGGCGATCGATGTCCTCTTCCACGTTTGCGACCCGGCGGATTTGGCCCAGCGTTTAGGGCTGCCGGCGGTCGAGCCGTCCGTCGCCATTCCCATTTGGACCACCACGCCCTGGACTCTGCCAGCTAACGAAGCGGTGGCCTTAAATCCCTCTTTAGAATACGCGCTCGTGGCCGTGCCGCGCGGCGCGCAATTGATCATCGCCAAAGACTTATTGGACATCGTTATGCAGCGCTATGATCTCAAGGACTACCAAATATTGGCTGAAGTGCGGGGAGAAAAGCTGGAACATTTGCAATTAAAGCATCCCTTCTATGAGCGCATAGTGCCCGTGGTCTTGGGCGAGCATGTCACTGTCGATTCCGGAACCGGCGCGGTGCATACAGCGCCGGCCCATGGTCAGGACGACTACGTCATCAGCAAAAAATACGGCCTGCCGATTCATAATCCCGTCGGTAATAATGGCTGCTTTGTAAAGGGAACGCTGCTGTTTGAGGGCCTGCACGTCACGCGGGCGAATGAGGCCGTGATCGCCGAGCTTAAAAAGCAGCATCATTTAATGCACCAAACCACGATTACCCACAGCTATCCGCATTGCTGGCGCCATAAAACCGCTTTGATTTTCCGCGCCACGCCGCAGTGGTTTATTAGCATGAACCGCAAGGGCTTGCGCGAGCTCACCCTGAAGGCGATTGACCAAGTCAAATGGGTGCCGGATTGGGGTAAGGCGCGCATCACCGCCATGATTGAGAACCGTCCCGATTGGTGTATCTCGCGGCAGCGTACCTGGGGCGTGCCGTTGTCGCTCTTTATCCATAAAGAAACCGGCGAGCCGCATCCGGATACCCTGGGCCTCATGGAAATAGTCGCCCAACGGATGGAAAAAGAGGGCATTGAGGCCTGGCATACGCTTTCCACCGAAGCGCTTTTAGGGGCGGATGCCGCAGCCTATGAAAAATGCATGGACACCCTCGACGTCTGGTTTGACTCCGGCGTCAGCCACCATTGTGTCCTCGGTAAAAAACCGGAACTGCATTTCCCGGCGGATCTCTATCTGGAAGGCTCCGATCAGCACCGTGGCTGGTTTCAGTCTTCGCTGCTGACGGCTTTAGCCATCGAAGGGCAGGCGCCTTATAAAACGGTTCTCACGCACGGCTATGTGATCGACTTGGAAGGACGCAAGATGTCCAAGTCCATCGGCAATGTGATTGATCCGGCAGAAATCATGAAAACCCTGGGAGCGGATATTTTACGCCTCTGGGTCGCTTCCATCGACTACCGCGCGGAAATCAATGCCTCGAATGAAATTTTTACTCGCACTTCAGAAACCTATCGCCGTATCCGCAACACGGCGCGCTTTCTGCTGGCCAATCTGCACGACTTTGACCCGCAAAAGAATCGGGTGCAGCCTGCGGACATGCTGGCCCTCGATCGCTGGATCGTCGACAAGGCGCGTTTGACGCAGGAAGAAATCATCAAGGCCTACGAATCCTATCAATTCCACCTGATTTATCAAAAGCTCCATCAATTTTGTGCCGTGGACCTGGGCAGCTTTTATCTGGATGTGATTAAAGACCGTCAATACACTATTCCAACAGATAGTATCGCCCGTCGTTCGGCGCAGACGGCGATGTATCACCTCATCGAAGCCATGGCGCGTTGGCTGGCGCCTATTTTGACTTTTACCGCCGAGGAAATTTGGAGCTATATCCCCGGCAAGGGTAAGCAGGCTGGCGAGGAGTCGGTGCTTTTGAGCACCTGGTATACGGATTTGGCTGCACTACCGGAGGACGCCGTGATGAATCAAGTCTATTGGGAAGAAGTGCGTCGCCTGCGTGACTGCGTCAATAAAGAAATTGAAGAAAAGCGCAATGAAGGTCAGCTTGGCTCGGCCCTGGAGGCGGAGGTTGCGGTTTATTGCGACGGCGTCATTCACCAGCAGCTGGAGGCGTTGGACAATGAACTGCGTTTTGTTTTAATCACCTCCCGTGCCGAAGTATTGCCGCTGGCCAAGAAAAATGGCGAAGCCAGGGCCACGGATTTGCAAAATGTCTGGCTCACGGTCAAGCCGACCCAGGCCGCGAAATGCGAACGCTGCTGGCACCGTCTGCCCTCGGTGGGGCAAGACGCTGCTCATCCCGGCCTCTGCGACCGCTGTATTTTGAATGTGGAAGGACCCGGGGAGGTGCGTGAATATGCTTAAAAAGAATTTTCGGCCCTCGGGCTTGGGGTTTTTATGGATTTCGCTGCTGGTTTTTGTCGCTGATTGGGGAACCAAAACGCTGGCCAATGCCCATCTCGAGCTTTATATGCCCGTGTCCGTTTTTCCCTGCTTCAACCTGACCCTGGCTTACAATACCGGAGCGGCTTTTAGCTTCCTCGATAATGCCTCCCTGTGGCCGAATATCCTCTTTGGCCTGATCGCCTTGGGGGTGAGTATCGCGATTCTCCTTTGGCTGGCCTGCCTGCCCCGCGCTGAAAAATCGATGGGCGTCGGCCTGGCGCTGATTTTAGGCGGTGCTTTGGGGAATCTCTGGGACCGGGTTCGTTATGAGCATGTGATTGATTTTATCGATCTCTATGTGCGATCTTGGCATTGGCCGGTTTTTAATGTCGCCGATTTGGCGGTTTCCTTGGGAGCCTTCCTGATTGTTTGGCGTTGGCTGGCACTCAAAAAATAAAGGGAGAAAGTGAAGATGCGTAAATATTATTGGGGTCTTATATTTTTTCTTTCACAGAGTGTCTTGGCCACGAATAACTTGAGTTTTGGCGTGGTGGCACAAAATATGACGGAACCCATGGAAGTGGTCTCTGCTTTTGTCAGCGTTGGTTGTCTGGTCGTCGGGGTGTCCTGTCTTTTTGCCTGCATTGTTAAATATTTCGAGCATCGCCGCAATCCTTTGTATGTGTCGCTTAGCACCGTGGTTTGGCTTTTAATCATCGGCCTGTTGCTGCTGATTTTGCCTTTTGCCTATATCATCACGGAAAACGGCATTCCCTTTACTGTATTATGGGGCGGGGTGAATTAAATGTCTTTTCTTCGAAATCGAGGTCTCTTCGGAATCAGCTTATTGACGCTGGCGTTTCTATCCGCGTGCGAGGCGGAAAAGCCGACGTATGTCTCTTTAATGCTTCATCCCGCCGCTTTGCAGAAGAGCTATAACCGCTGCGTCGAGCAAGTCGCCGACGCCGGTTTTCCCTGCGAAATTGTCCTGCGCGCTCAGGCGGATTTTACCGAGCTCAGCAATCAACGCGAGCAAGATCCCGAGCGTTTTGGCGCCCGTGTGCTACAGGAAGAGGAGAATAGCGTCTATTTAAAGAAAGGCTTCGATTCTGCTTGGCAAGCCTACCAGAAAGTCGGCGAGTCCAAGCACACGCTGGAAGCGTTAAAGCAGATGCGGCTTGAACTTGATCAGCGGGAAAGCAGCTATAAGACCAGCGTGCTGAGTGTGAAGATCCTGCTCTCTGTGATCGCGGCGACCAGCATGGTTTAAATCATTTATGATAGGGATGATTTTGCAGAATAGTCCAAGCGCGATAGAGCTGCTCGGCGATGAGCACGCGCACCAATAAATGCGGCAGGGTGAGAGGGGACAGCGACCAGCGTAGCGATGCGCGTTTTACGCAGTCCGGTGCGAGCCCATCCGGTCCGCCGATGAGAAAGTCGATGTTCTTGCCGTCCTGCAGCCAGCCTTGCAGACGCAGGGACAAATCGGCCGTCGACCACAGTTTGCCCTGGACGTCGAGCGCGATGACCGTTCCGCCGGGTTTAATCGAAGCCAGCATTTTTTCCCCTTCGCGCTCAACGAAAGGCTGCATGTTCTTTTGCTTGCTGCGTTTTTCCACCGGGATTTCGAGTAACTCCAGATGACAAGTCGAAGACAAACGCTTGGCGTATTCGCGAAATCCTTCGCTAATCCAGGCTGGAGGCTTGTTGCTAACGGTGATAAAACGAAGCTGCAGCATGGGATCACTATTATCTCACTTCCTGTGCCTGCAGTACGCCCATGGGCTCCCAGAGGGCTTCCAGGTTATAAAAACTCCGCGCCGTCGCCAGCATAATGTGCACGACGATATCGCCCATATCCACCAGGACCCAATCGCTGGTCTCGTCGCCTTCTATGTGTAAATAATCAACTTGTTGCTGTTTGGCTTGTGCTACAAGATTATCTGCAATCGATTTTATATGGCGGGTCGAACGGCCAGTGCAAATAATCATGAGGTCCGTCACCGTCGTTAACGGGCGGACGTCAATGATGGTCGTATCGATCGCTTGTAAATCGTCTAAAGCTTTTATGGCTAGATTTTGCAGATCGTTTGTTTGCATGCCTTACCTCCTTAGAGAGTACTTACACTATAGGTCCCGCGTTTTTTTATATACTCATAAACATTATCGGGGAGCAAGTAACGCGCATTTTTGCCCATCGCGATTTGTTTACGAATATCAGTTGCAGAAATTTCCAGGGAAGTAATTGGATGTAAGAAAATGCAGCCCTGGGTTTTCTGGTGGATCAGCGTGGCTTCTTCCACTAAACGATCCCGAATGAGTTTAGCGACAATGCCGGTCTGCGGCAGATGATAATTGGGGCGATGCGCGACAATCAGGTGCGCATTTTCTAAAATCTCTTGCCAGCGATGCCAGCTGGTGAAACCTAAAAAGGCGTCGATGCCGATGAGAATGCAGAAGGGCGCCTGCGGCGCTTTTTTGCGTAATTCCAGCAGCGTGTCGATGGTGTAGGATGGCCCTTTGCGTTTGATTTCGCACTCGTCGATTTTGAACGCGGTTTCGGTGGCCACGGCGCGCTTGGTCATGGCCAGGCGCTCCTCTGGAGAGGCGATTGGGAGCTTGCGGTGAACGGGTTGAAAGCAGGGAATCAGGCGAATATGTTCAAGGTCGAAGGCTTGATAAAGTTCGAGCGCTAGGCGGAGATGTCCAAAATGAATTGGGTCGAAGGTACCCCCTAAAATTCCAACTGCTCGTTTGGCTTGATGCATACCTTAATTATATATGGTTCTGGGAGGGTCTGCTACACCCGCAAGCACTCACGGAAAGTCCTTTTTTAGCCATTTACCCCAGTGGAACTCAACTGTGGAACAATCCCCGCCACAGCCAAACTCAGCTCTTCCAATGCCAGCCAGACATTCCCCGGGCTTGCCCCCTTTGCGATCCGATCGATTTCCCCAGCTTTCAGGAAAAGGCTAAACAAGGTCTCTGCCGAAGATCCCCGTCTAAAGAATTCCCGAATGCCAGCCTGCTTTCCCATTCGCACCCGATACTGGGCAAAGAGTGCGGTGAGGGCGACGCCTTGTTTCAGCTCTTTCGCGAGCTTGACCAGGGTTCGCAGCTCGTAGGTAAAGGCGCCTAAAATCATCAACGGCTCGGCGCCTTCTTTTTGCAAGTAGTGCAGGATACGCAGCACCTGCCCGCCATTTCCGGCCAAGGCGTGATCGACCAGGTCAAAGGCATTAAAGCAGCCTTGGTCCACGAGCAGGGTTTCGAGCGTCGCTCGGTCCACGCTGGGCAGGTCTAAAAGGCTTAGCTTTTCAAGCTCTTGCGCGGCAGCCGTGAGATTGCCTTCCACCAAGTGGGCAAGCCGCTGTACCGCGTCGGGCGTGAGGCGGAGGTTTTGGGCGCGAGCGCGTTGCTGGATCCAGTCGGGTAATTGGTTTTGTGAAAGCGGCCAGATCGAAAGCACCACAGCATTTTTTTCGAGCGCTTTAAACCACTGTGTCTGCTCCGTTTTACTGTCGAGCTTGCCCAGGCGGTTCACCAGAATGCTATAAGGCGAAGGTTTAAGACCATACTGTTGCAAAAAGTGCTGGCCGCTTTTGGAGAGCTTGCCCCCCTTCCAGTGGAGTTCGAGGAGGCGTTTTTGACCCAGCAGCGGCGGGGTGTAGGCATGGCTGTAAATTTCGTCTAAATCGGCGTCGGTTTCAATGTCTAGACGCAGGCGGTCGCCGAAGCCCTTTGCGGCGGCTTTTTGGCGGATTAAAGCGAGGGCTTCCTGGACCAGGAAGAGTTCATCGCCGCAGACCAAATAAAGCTTGCCCAGGGGTTGGCTAAAATGGGTTTCCAGTTGGGCAGGGGTCAATTTCATGGGCTAGCCTGGGGTTCTGGATGGAGCAGGGCGTTGGTGATTCCTTTCGAAGCCAGACGGTTCATGAGGTTAAAGGTCAGGGCGTGCCGCATATCGTGGTAGAGCTGGGAGGCTTGATTGCTGCCAGCCAGAATCTGGTTGGATTGCAAGGTCAGCGGACGCAACTCGGTCAGGGTCTGAGGCGGAATGAGGACTGTGCCCTTGGGATCCAGGATCTCAAAGGTCACAGCAAGGCGGAGGTTGTATTGTCGCGTTTGTTGGGAGCTGTTAATGCTGATCAAGTCTTGCGACATTCTTTCCTGTGTAATGTTTAGAATAGCCGAAGCCTGCTGCGGCGAGGCCGCTAGATGCACGCCGGACATTTGCAGATATTTCTTGAGATTACGCGTTAGATCATCGTAGGGGGTGCGGGATTGCACATAGAGATTCTGCAGCGGCTTGGAAAGCGGGAGAGGCTGGCGCGGGTGAAAGCCGCAGGCGCTGAGGGCGAGGAGGAGTAGAAAGACGGCAATGATTTTGGCGTGTTTCAGCATGGTTGTACGCTCGTCATAGGGGGCTACCCGGCCACTATATTGATCAATTTCCCCGGCACCGAGACAATCTTCTTCACTTCCATTCCGGTGATATGCTGCTTCACTTTCGCGTCATCTAAGGCGATTTTCTCAATTAGCCCGGCATCCGCGTTGTCCGGCACGGAAATTTTGCTGCGGACCTTGCCGTTGACTTGCACAACCAAGCTCACCTGGTCCGAGCGCAGGGCCGCGAGGCCAGACTTGGGCCAGGTGGCGTCGAGGATCAAGCCTTTGTAATGCAAATCAATCCATAACTGGTGGGTGATATGCGGGGTGATGGGGGCGAGCAAGCGCAGCAGGATACTCATGCCCTTGCAGAGAAGGTAGCGCCGGGTTTGCATTTTAGCGCTGTCACTCTCGGGGCCGGTTTCGTTGAGCAAATTCAAGATTTTCATGCTACCGGAGACGACGGTGTTGTATTGCTGCCGTTCATAGTCGTATTTGGCTTGCTCCAAAACGGCGTAGATTTGCCGCATGAGCTCGCGTTGCGCGGGATCGGCGTTGTCCCAGTTTATTGCCGCCGCTTCTTCGTTCTGCGCGAGATTGGCTTTGCGGATATCCTCGCAATGTTGATAGGCCAAGGCCCAGAGTCTTTTGAGGAAGCGGTGAGCGCCTTCGACGCCGGCGTCTGACCATTCCATGCTTTGCTCCGGTGGCGAGGCGAACATGATGAACAAGCGCACGGTATCCGCGCCATAACGTTCAATCAAGGCTTGCGGATCGATCACATTGCCTTTGGACTTGGACATTTTAATGCCCTGGTTGAGCACCATACCTTGGGTCAGCAACCGGGTGAACGGTTCATTGGAGTTGACCAGTCCTTCGTCACGCAGGGCTTTGTAAATAAAGCGCGCGTATAAGAGATGCATGACAGCGTGCTCGATGCCGCCGACGTATTGGTCGACCGGTAGCCAATAATTGGCGCGGCCGTCCAGCATCGCCTGGTCCTGTTTTTTACAGGCATAACGGGCGTAATACCAGGAGGATTCAAAAAAGGTGTCGAAGGTGTCGGTTTCGCGCCGTGCTTCTTCGCCGCAGCGGGGGCAAGCGGTGCGGTAAAACTCCGGCATGGACTGCAGCGGAGAAATCACGCCCGAAAATTCAACTTGCTCCGGCAGCAGCACCGGCAGGTTTTGTTCCGGAACCAGGCCGCAGGCCGGACAGTTGATCATGGGAATGGGCGTTCCCCAGTAGCGCTGGCGTGAAATGCTCCAATCGCGCAGACGGTAGCTTACTTTGCGTTTGCCCTTGCCGAGGGTTTCCAAGTGGCCGGCGATGGCATCCTGCGCGGTCTTGGATTCCAGGCCGGAAAACAAATGTGAATCCTGCAGCTTACCCGGCGCGGTATAGGCGCCGAAAGCGAAGTCCCATTCGGTGCCGTCGAGAGGCAGGATGACTTGCTTCAAGGGCAGGTGGTATTTTTGCGCGAATTCATAATCGCGCTGATCATGCGCTGGCACCGACATGACGGCGCCGCTGCCGTAGTCCATGACCACGAAATTCGCGACCCAGAGGGGGATGGGCTGCTGAGTTAAAGGATGCAGGGCGTTGATGCGCAGCGGCAGGCCGGATTTTTCAATGGTGGCGAGATCGGCTTCTGCGACTTTAATATTGCGGCACTCTTCTAGGAAGTGACGGAGTTCCGGAGAATTTTTCGCTGCTTTCTTGGCCAGGGGGTGCTGGGGCGCGATGGCGATAAAGGTGCAGCCAAAAAGCGTGTCGGCGCGAGTGGTGAAAACGCTTAAGGGCTCCTCCTCGCCTTCCACCTCAAAGAGCAGCTCGGCGCCTTCCGAACGGCCGATCCAATTGCGCTGCATGGTTTTGACCTGTTCCGGCCAGCCTTCGAGTTCGTTCAAGCCGTCTAACAATTCGTCGGCGTAGGCGGTGATTTTCAGGAACCACTGCGGAATTTCCCGTCTTTCAACCAGCGCGCCGGAGCGCCAGCCGCGGCCGTCCACGACCTGCTCGTTGGCCAGCACGGTTTGATCGACGGGGTCCCAGTTGACCTCGGCGTTTTTCTTGTAGACCAGGCCGTTTTCGTAGAGCTGGATGAAAAACCATTGTTCCCAGCGATAATAGTCGGGCTTGCAGGTGGTGAGCTCGCGACTCCAGTCATAGGCGAAGCCCAGCTGGATCATTTGCTGCTTCATGATCTCGATATTTTTATAGGTCCACTCGGCCGGCGGAATTTTGTTATGAATCGCCGCGTTTTCGGCGGGCAGGCCGAAGGCGTCCCAGCCCATCGGCTGCAGGACGTTTTTGCCCAGCATGCGCTGGTAGCGTGAAATGACGTCGCCGATAGTGTAATTGCGGACGTGGCCCATATGCAGGCGGCCGCTGGGATAGGGCAGCATGGACAGGCAGTAGAAGTTTTCTTTGTTCAGATCTTCGGAAACCTGGAAGCAGGCCTTTTCAGCCCAGAAATTTCGCGCGGTTTCCTCAATTTTATGCGGATGATATTGTTCTTCCATAGGTTTAGACTCGACGATATTTGACCGCTACGATCACCAGGGAAAGTAGGATCAGGAGGAGGGGATCCATGGCGTGACGCTGCCAGGGGGTTTTTCCGGTGTAAGCTTGAATGCTGCCGGTTAACACAGCGGTTTCAAAAGGCGGCGCAGCGTAGAGCAAATGGCCCTGCGGCGAAATGATGGCGGTGATACCGTTGTTCGAGGCGAATAAGATCGGTCGGCCATTCTCGATGGCGCGCATTTGCGCCATTTGCAAATGCTGCGCTTGGGCGATGGAATGACCAAACCAGGCGTCATTGGTGACTGTCAGCAGGATATTCACGTCGTTTAGCGTATGCAGCACCTGCTCGGGAAAGGCGATTTCATAGCAGATAAAAGCTAGCATTTTAATGTTGTCGTGAAGGATCAGCGGCTCGGACGGGCCATAGGCCGGAGTGAAGTCGGACATGGGAATCCTGAGGAAGTCGAAGATCCGTCCCAGCCATTTTTCAAAAGGAATGAATTCGCCGAAAGGCACGAGGCGGTGTTTCAAGTAATAGCCGACGCCCTGATCGCCCACGCTGATCACGGCATTGAAGTAGCGGTTGTTTTCGTTATTCTTGACGGGTATGCCGGTGATTAGCTGGGCATGGTGCTGCTTGGCGGTGACGGACATTTCATCGACAAAACCCGCGACTTCGTCCAGCGGCGCGGGGATCGCCGCTTCTGGCCAAATCACCACTTGGCTATCCCAGTGATCTTGGGAGAGATTTTTATATTGCAGCAGCGTGGGGAGGACCTGTTCCGGCAGCCATTTTAACTGTTGCGGAATATTGGCTTGGACCAGGCTGACTTGAAAGGGCTTGCCTGCGGGCTGGGTCCAGGAAGCCAGATTGAGCAGGGCACCAGCGACCCAAATGAGGATCAAGGCCAGCGCATTGAGATAGGCGGCGAGACGCCGCTTGTCTTTGAGGTAGAGCGTGGCGTTGACGAGGAGGGCGGCGCTGAAGACGGTGGCGAGGGAGACGCCGAAGACGCTGAAGATGGGTGCATAACCGTTGAGCGCGGAGTGGGTTTGGCTATAGCCGATAAAAAGCCAGGGAAAGCCGGTAAAGATCCAGCTGCGGACCCACTCGAAAAACACCCAGAGCGCAGGGAAGGCGCAGAGGATTTTAGCGCTATTGGTCTTGGGAAAATAGCGGTTGAGCAGGTAGCCCTGATAGGCTGGAAAGAGGGCGAGGAAGGCGATAAAGAGCAGGGTTAAAAAGCCGGCTATGATCGCCGGCAGCTCGGCATAGGTATGCATGCTGATATAGACCCAGTAAACGCCGCTGCCAAAGAGCCCCAGCCCATAAAAAAAACCGCGCCAAAACGCGATTTTTGGGGAAACATCCAGCCATAAAACCAGCAAAAAAGCCGCGGAAACCAGGGCCAGGGGGAAGATATAAAAAGGCGCGCAAGCCAGCGTTAAAAAAACACCGGCCAAAAAGGCCAAACTATTTTTGCCGAGTTCGATAAGGAATTGATTTTTCATTGGCATATTCTAGAGAAAGAGTCGATCGGCTGCAATGCCCGAGGGCAGGGCTTTCGCATTAAAAACAGGCGCCGCTGGAAATCCCTCTTAACTTATTGATAGTTGAAGAATAAATAAAATAGACCCAAGCGGTTATTAACGAATATAATAACCGCACCGTAAAACCATTATAAACCTCGTGTTTGAAAGACAGGAGGGTGTAACCTAACGATCGAGGTGGTGCGTGAACTCTGCTGCAAGTAGAAGTATAGAAGAAAAAGAAATACCCTATTTAAGAAAACTAACAATTCCTGGCAGATACGGCGAGATGGTTTTGTTTCCAAATGACAATAGGATCTATATTATTGCTACTATTGCTTCCGCTGTCTACCACTATAGACCATACATTGAGGAGCGCGACCTTATTTCTGGTGGGATTTTGCGAACAAAGGAACTGGATGCTCGCTATTCTACAGCCGGTTTATTGGTTAGCACATTTAAAAATAAAATCGTGCTTTCGTTTTATAAGCAAAACATTACGCTGATTGTTAATAAAGATACCTTGCTTGTCGAACAGGAA
>Ga0206951_1176_pt1 | contig 13389 bp, 2 predicted proteins | sample Alteio_BWOrgHeat_38_FD_152974 | JGI IMG/M metagenome (GOLD analysis project Ga0206951, IMG submission 152974) | Enriched cells from forest soil in Barre Woods Harvard Forest LTER site, Petersham, Massachusetts, United States -... | ecosystem: Environmental > Terrestrial > Soil > Temperate forest > O... | reverse complement strand
GCGGGAAATGGTATTGTGGTATGAATCGGATATGGATACCCATGCCTTAGTTAAGTCTGCGCTTTTCTGTTACGAGTTTGTTTCTATACATCCCTTTCAGGATGGTAACGGTAGGTTAAGCCGGTTATTGGCAACTTTGCTGTTAAGGAAAAATGGCTACCAATGGATTAGGTATGTCAGCTTTGAGCATGAAATCGAAAGCCAAAAAACAGAATATTACAGGGTGTTAAGGGCTTGCCAGTCACAAAGGCCGGGCGAGGATATTACAGAATGGGTTATCTTCTTTTTATCCTGCCTTAGAAATATACAGGAAGCGTTAATGATTAAACTGGATGCCTACGGCGTTGAGCAAAAAATATCAACCAAAGAAAAGCAATTGCTATACATCCTTGAAAGCAATCCGGGTATAAAAACAAGTGAGATTGCGAAGAAACTAAACGTTTCCAGTTCAACTGTAAAACGTATGCTCGGCAACTTGATAATTGCAAAATTAATAGAACTTCAAGGCGTTGGGCCGGGGTCATATTATACCTTATTATAATCGGCTCATTATCGGGTCGTATTGGCTCATATCGGCTCATGTAGAAATTTGAATAATGAAAAAAGCCAGCAAATTTGGTTGCTGGCTTAATCACGTTTTCAATGAAAAACCTATCCCTGAAGGTATTGAAGCGGGTTTTCCAAATCAATATCCAATTCGGACGCCCTCCGCAAATCAGCCTCAAACGAGTTCGAGTTTTGTATCGTCGGGACCACATCCCAAAGCTCAAATGGACTCATTTGGGCTTTGGTTATTCATCACCACCCCGAAACAATTAATACCCCAAATTGTTACCAGTGCACTTACAAATTGTGTAGCTTGCAAACCACCTGGCCATCCCGAATAAAACTCCCCATGATATATGACTTATAACTGTCTTGTTGCCGATGATTTTGTTGTACAACGAAACGTGTTATCAAAGTTAATAAAACGGATCCCGCAACTTAAATTGGTATCGGTTTGCGAAGATGGTCTTGAAGCAGCACTCATCATAGCAAAAGGCAATATCGACATCGTGTTTTGCGATATCAATATGCCCAGCCTATCGGGTATTGGCTTATTACATAGCCTGACAGATCCCCCCGTTTTTGTGTTTATTACCGCTCATGGAGGTTACGCCGTCGAGAGCTTCGACCTCGAAATTGCCGACTTTATGCTAAAGCCGGTGGAACCCGATCGTTTTTTAAAAGCCGTGCACAGGGCCATGGCTTTGGTGGATGCTAAAAGAGCGGCCAATACGAACGGGGTTACAAGGCTGATCGGCGGCGTTGAAGCTATCGCAACCGGGGCCGACGACCATTTCTTTATCAAGGAGAGCCATGGCGTAACCAGGTTGAAATACTCCGACGTGCTTTACATCGAAAGCCTGGGCGATTTTTCGAAGATACATACGCTTAGCGACCAAAAGCACATTCTCCTGTCGGGGCTTAAAGACCTCGAGGGCCAGTTACCGTCATCCATGTTCATCAGGGTGCATAAGCAATTTATTGCCAACCTCAGCAACGTGCTTACCATTACACCTACCGGGATGCTGTTTGTTAACAAACAGGCTATTGGGGTAGGTGCCACTTACCGTAAAGCGCTGCTCGATACGTTTATGAGCAAAGAGGTCCTCAAACGAAAATTCATACCCTGAATTGCCATTTTTGCAATTTATTTATTAAATATAGCCCAGGTAGGGGGGTATTTATGGGTGTTTTTACCTTATTCTCAGCTACGTATTATAAAATTTATAATTCCCTTACAAAACGCAGTCGTCCAAAAAGGGGGGGTAAATATGGGTATTTTTTAAGTTCAGATCATATCTTCCATCGGCTTACACAGGGGGGTATTTATGGGTATTTTCACACAATTCCTTACACTCCATTCTCATTTCTCTTCCAACACTTTACCACATTACAAATATACAAAAACGCTACTTTTTTAGCAAAAAAAGCGGTAAAAAGCCCAAGCCTTCCCTGTTATATCTTTATTCTATTAAGAAAATAAATTACCGTATACAAAAAAGGCCACTAACGTTTTTTAGGCCATCATCGTATTTTATGGTCTCAAATAGTCGAACAAATAGGTTGTTTAGTCGATAACCCGAACAATTTGCAGTACAGCCCACCTCTATCTTTGGAACGGTGCTATGTGTACATCTCCTAATACGCTCATCGCTGTTGCTCTTATTAGTTTAAACTATTTTTATGACAAAAATTTCTACCCGCACTTTTGCAAAAAGTATTTTCCTGGTTTGTTTAGTAACAACGTTATCGGTTGCCCGGCTTTTTGCGCAGGTACCTACTATAACAACATTTAGCCCGGCAACAGGGCCGGTTGGCACCTCAGTTACCATAACCGGCACAAACTTTAATACCACCGCAGCTAACAATATCGTATTTTTTGGCGCTACCATGGCAACGGTTACAGCTGCCGGTACCACCAGCTTAACCGTTACCGTCCCCGCAGGGGCCACTTATCAGCCCATATCGGTATTAAATGGCGCTACAGCATTAATTGGTTACTCGGCAAGCCCTTTTGCAACAACTTTTACGCCAACCAAAGGGAGCATTACTACTGCTGATATTGCCGCTAAAGTTGACTTTGCAACGGGTACCAACCCTCAGAGCATAGTGATCGGCGACCTTGACGGCGATGGTAAGCCCGACCTGGTGGTGGCTAACAATAGCAGTAACACGGTATCCGTATACCGCAATACGTCAAGCAGCGGCTCCATCACGGTAGCATCCTTTGCCGCTAAGGTTGACTTTGCAACGGGTACCGGCCCTGTCGGCGTGGCCATCGGCGACCTTGACGGCGACGGCAAGCCTGATCTGGCCGTGCTTAACTCGGGTAGTGCAACGGTCTCCGTATTCCGCAATACGTCAAGTAGCGGTTCCATCACGGCTGCTTCCTTTTCCGCAAAGGTTGATTTTGCAACGGGTGGTAACCCTGGCAACGTGGCGATCGGCGACCTTGACGGCGACGGTAAGCCCGACCTGGCCGTGGCTAACCAGAACAGTTTCTCGGTATTACGTAATACATCAACGAGCGGTTCCATCACGGCTTCATCCTTTGCCGCTAAGGTCGACTTTGCAACGGCTACCGGCCTTAACAGCTTAGCGATCGGCGACCTTGACGGCGACGGCAAGCCCGACCTGGCCGTGGCTAACCAAACCAGGAACACGGTCTCCGTATTCCGCAATACGTCAAGCAGCGGTTCCATTACGGCTGCTTCCTTTGCCGCTAAGGTCGACTTTGCAACGGGCGGTGCCCCTCTCAGCGTGGCGATCGGCGACCTTGACGGCGACGGCAAGCCCGACCTGGCCGTGGCTAACAGTGGCGCTCTTACGGTATCCGTATTCCGTAATACATCAACGAGTGGTTCCATCACGGCTGCTTCTTTTGCCGCTAAGGTCGACTTTACAACGGGTCAGGGACCTTGCAGCGTAGCGATCGGCGACCTTGACGGCGACGGCAAGCCCGACCTGGCCGTGGCTAATTTAGGCGTTAACACGGTATCCATATTGCGCAATACGTCAAGCAGCGGTTCCATCACAGTTGGTTCTTTTGCCGCTAAGGTTGACTTTGCAACGGGTAATGTACCTTACAGCGTAGTGATCGGCGACCTTGACGGCGACGGCAAGCCCGACCTGGCCCTGGCTAATAGTAGCAGTAACACAGTATCGGTGTTACGCAATAGTCCGGTATTTCCGCCGCCCACCGTCACCTCATTTTCCCCTTCCAGCGGCCCGGTTGGCACTTCGGTTACCATAACCGGCACCTTTTTTAATACCACAACAACCAATAACATCGTATTTTTTGGCCCAGTAAAAGCTACGGTTACGGCAGCCACTGCCACCAGTTTAACAGTAACCGTACCCACAGGTGCATCATACGCGCCTATTACGGTGCTAAATACAGGCACCACGCTTGCAGCATACAGCAACGCGTCCTTTTCACCCATCTTTTCGCCAAATAAGGTGGGTATTACCACAGCCGATATCGCCGCCGCGCAAAACGTGGCTACGGGCACTCTTTCATGGAGCGCGAGTATGGTTGATATTGATGGCGATGGTAAGCCCGATCTGTTGGTACCAAACGAAAGTGCCTCAGGCACTTTCTCGGTATTGTTGAACACAGGCACACCCGGCAGCCCTTCTTTTGCCTCACGTGTGGTATTTTCAACCATAGCTAACCCCGAAAATATTGCCATAGGCGATCTTGACGGCGACGGTAAACCCGATATTGTAATAGTAGGCAGTAATAATGCTTTTGTTTCGGTAATGCTTAATACCAGTACAGTTGGCAATGTGTCGTTCGGCACAGCGGTACAATATGTAACCGGGGGCGGGCCGAGGAATATCCTCACCCGCGATATTGATGGCGACGGGAAGCCGGATATTGTTACCGCAAATTACCTGGGTACAGCTAAAAGCGTTTCCGTACTGCTAAACACCAGCACCCTTGGCGCGCAGTCGTTTGCCGCCAAGGTGGATATTTCTACCGTTAACCAGCCCTTTGGTTTAGCCGCCGGCGATCTGGATGGCGACGGCAAACCCGACCTGGTAGTTGGCGATTATAGTAACTCCGCAGTGAGGATGATGCTGAATACCAGTACACCAGGTGTTGTAAGTTTTGGTCCAAATGTAGTTGTTGCTACAGGTAGTACCCCGTATGCTGTTGCCATAGGCGACCTGGATGGCGATGGTAAACTCGACATAGCCGTAACCGACCAAACGGTGAATACCGTATCGTTACTACACAACAAAAGTACTGTAGGTGTTTTATCCTTTGATGCTACAGCTGATATTGCTACGGGTGGGAGTTTTCCGCAAGCGTTAGCCATAGGTGATATTGATGGCGATGGCAAACCCGATATCGCGGTGGCAAACGCTAACGGGCCATCAATTACGGTGCTGCGTAACACCACCACCAATGGCGCGGCTTTCACAACAGCCTCATTCGCAACCGCTATTACTAAAGCTGGCGGTAACACTACCAATGGCGTAATTATAGGCGATGTTGACGGCGACGGCAAACTCGATATCGTTGGTGCTTACTATAACGGCGGCGGCGGTACAAAGATATTCCTCAATACACCGGTATTACCGCCAACAATAACTTCATTTACACCGCTTACTGCCGCGGCGGGGCGCAACGGTTACCATAACCGGCACGCTATTTAACACTACAGCAGCTAACAATATCGTGTTCTTCGGTGCAACTAAAGCCAATGTTACATCGGCAACAGCTACCAGCCTTACGGTAACCGTACCCACCGGGGCAACTTATGGGCCAATTTCCGAATTGAATACCGGCAATACATTGGCCACTTACAGCCAGGCCAGTTTTTTACCAACTTATGCACCAAATACGGGCAGCATAACCGTGGGCGATTTTGCCGCCAAAGCCGACTTTACCTCGGGCACTACGCCGCAATTTGTTGCCGTAGGCGATATAGATGGCGATGGCAAGCCCGATATTGTAATAGCTAATAACGTAAGCGGCACTGTTTCGGTACTCCTCAATACAGGTACCCCAGGTAGCCCCAGTTTTGCTACTAAAGTAGACTTCGCTACCGGAGCGTCCCCGCTCTCCGTCGCTATAGGCGATATTGATGGCGACGGCAAGCCCGACCTGGCTATAGCGAACAACATCAGTTCCGGTACCGTTTCAGTATTGCTCAATACAAGTACTGTTGGTACCCCGAGCTTTGCGCCCCAGGTAACCTACGCAGCAGGAAGCTTTCCAACCGCTGTCGTCATTGGTGATATCGATGGTGATGGCAGGCTCGACATTGCTGTAACAAACTCCACCAGTTTCACGGTTTCGGTACTGCGCAACACAGGTAGTGTTGGCGTGTTAGGCTTTGCAAGCCAGGTAACTTTCACGGTAGGGACCGACCCCTACGGCATCGCCATAGGCGATCTGGATGGTGATGGCAAGCCCGACCTGGTTACAGCCAACTCTTTTGATAGCAAGGTATCATTACTCCGCAATACAAGTACCTGGGGTACCCCCAGCTTTGCAGCTAAAGTGGACGTATCCGTCGGCGGTGCAAGAACGGTCGCGATAGCTGATCTTGATGGTGACGGTAAGCCCGATGTGGTTATACCAAACTTTGGCAGTACTACAGTTTCGGTATTGCACAATACGGGCAGCTTTACTTTTGCCGCCCGGGTAACTTTCACAACCGGAACTAGCACCAATGGAGTTGCCATAGGCGACCTTGATGGCGATGGCAAACCCGACCTGGTTGTAGCAAACCAGGGGAGCAATACAGTTTCAGTGCTACGCAATATCAGCTCAGGTAGCATCAACTTTGCCAACAAAGTAGACCTGGCAACCGGTACAGGCCCCTATGCAGCAGCCATCGCCGATATAGACGGCGACGGCCGGCCCGACATTATAGTGGCGAACTCTACCGCGAACACCGTTTCGGTGATACGCAGTAACATGCAGTTCCCGCCAACCATTACCTCATTTAGCCCGCTTACAGCCGCAGTAGGGGCAACGGTAACCATAACAGGTACCAACTTTAACATCACGGCAGCCAATAACATCGTATTTTTTGGTGCTACAAAGGCTACCGTTACAGCGGCTACGGCTACCAGCTTAACGGTCACCGTCCCCACCGGTGCAAGCAATGCGCCAATAACTGAGTTAAATACAGGCCTAACTTTGGCAGCGTACAGTAAAATTAATTTCCTGCCTATTTATACCCCCCATAAAACCAGCATCCCCGCAAGTGATTTTGCAACCCAGGCAACCTTTCCGGTTACAGGTACTACGAATTACGGCGCGGCAGTTGGCGATATTGATGGCGACGGCAAGCCCGACCTGGTTGTTACAAATCTGTCGTCCAATACCGTGTCGGTACTCCGCAACACAGGCACTTCGGGCAACCCCGGCTTTGCCGCTAAGGTTGATTTTGCTACAGGCGCAGGTCCTTTTATGGTAGCCCTTGGCGATATTGATGGCGATGGTAAACTGGATATTGTAGTAACTAACAATGGCGCCAGCACGGTTTCGGTTTTGCGCAATACCGGTGTGGTAGGTACACCAGCATTTGCCACCCATGCCGATTTTGCAACAGGCTCCGTCCCGGCGGGTATAGTAATAGGCGATATTGATGGTGATGGATTGCCCGACCTGGCCGTTGCCAACCAGGGTGCTAATACCGTTTCAATTTTACATAATACAGGCAGTTTAGGCGTGGTGGCTTTCGCTACCCACGCCGATGTTGCGGTAGGGCAGGGCCCGGTAGGGATTGCCATAGGCGATATTGATGGCGATGGCAAACCCGACCTGGCCGTGGCTAACAATACTGCCAGTACGGTTTCGGTATTGTTAAATACCAGCAGTTTAGGTTCACCGGCTTTTTTAGCCCATGCCGACTTTGTAACCGCCGGAGCTACCAATACAGTTGCCATAGGCGATATTGACGGCGATGGTAAACCCGACCTTGTTACCGCCAATTTTACAAGTAACACAGTTTCTTATCTGCTAAATACCGGCGGTTTGGGCGTGGCAACCTTTGCCACCCACGCCGACATCACAACAGGTTCACAACCCTATTCGGTGGCCCTTGGCGATATTGATGCTGATGGTAAGCTGGATATTGTTATTTCTAACCTGGGTGCCGGTACAGTTTCAGTTCTTCGTAATACAGGTAGTTCGGGCAGCCCATCGTTCACTTCAGCCATAACACTCGCTACGGGCACCAGCCCCGCAGTGGTATTGATAAACGATATGGATGGCGATGGCAAGCCGGATATTGCGGTTTCCAATGCCGGGTCAAACACAGTATCACTATTGCGTTACAACCCGGTGCTCCCGCCAACTATAAGCTATGCCGGCCCACAAAACTATTTGGTAGGCACAGCTATAACCCAACTGGTACCAACAAGCACAGGTGTTGCCGCTTTTGGTTACAGCGCTACCGCAAATGTTGCACAGGTAGTTAGCGTAGGCGGCGGTACCGACGGCATGTTTATTGATGCCGCAGGTAACCTCTACGAAACTGAACAGAACAATAATGTTGTTAAAGAATACCCTGGGGGCGGCGGTGCCGCGGTTACTATTGGCTCGGGTTATAGCATACCTACCGATGTGGTGGTTGATGCCGCAGGCAATGTTTATGTAACCGATTTTGGTAGCAGTACCGTGAAAAAAATATTAAAAAGCGATGGCTCCATTACAACGGTCGGTACAGGATTTTTAAATCCATACGCTTTAGTGTTCGACCCGGCCGGCAACTTATACGTATCCGACTATGGCAACAATGCTGTAAAGAAGATATTATTAGCTACCGACGGTTCTACTGTAACCATTCGTACGGGAATCAACAATCCTCGGGGTATAGCTTTAGATGGGGCAGGCAACATTTTTGTTGCCAGTTATGGCAATGGCGCCATATACGAGATACCTGCCACGGGTGCTGCCACAATTACCATTGCCACCGGTATAGCTGGTCCCGAGGCTTTAACCATTGATGCGGCAGGTAACCTGTATACAGCCGAGCAAAGCGGTTCTCATATTTACCAAATACCTTTTGGTGGCAGCAAGGCGTCAATGTACACGCTTTCGAGTGTAAGGGCACTGAGCATGGCCCCGACAGGTGTTTTATACGTCGGCGATTTTAACAACAACCAGATCCTGACGATCAGCCCTACAGGCGGTTATTTTTTAGATAAGAATTTACCAGCGGGGTTGGCATTTAGTTCTTCAACCGGTACCATCAGCGGTACGCCAACAGCGGCCACCGCGTTAACCACGTATACAGCTACTGTTTATAACGGTGTAGGCAATAGTGCATCAAATACCTTAAATATTACGGTACTCGCAGCTCCCGCAATAACATCATTTAGCCCTGCTACAGTAGGCACTGGTACCACCGTTACTATTATCGGCACCAACTTCACCGGTGCAACAGCGGTTAGCTTTGGCGGTACGGCGACAACTTCGTTTACTGTTATTTCAAGTTCCCAAATCACCGCTGTGGTAGCTGCAGGCGCATCGGGCAATGTAAGTGTTACAACGCCGGGTGGTTCGGGTACGCTGGCAGGTTTTACCTTTATAACGGCACCGAATATCAGTTATGCAGGTAACCAAAGCTATACGGTTAACAGCGCCATAACGACACTATTGCCAACCAACAGCGGCGGTGCGGTGCCAGCCAACAGTTATGGGCAGGTAACTACTTTAGCAGGCAGCGGTACTGTGGGCAGTACCAATGCTACAGGCACGGCGGCCAGCTTTACCAGTCCTTTTGGTGTTTCAGTCGATGCGGCAGGTAATGTATATGTGGCCGATCAGTCGAGTCCCATGATCCGCAAAATAACCCCGGCCGGTGTAGTTACCACTTTAGCTGGTAGCGTCACTGCAGGCAGTACTAATGCCACGGGCACAGCGGCCAGCTTTAGCGGCCCGGTTGGTACCGCGGTTGATGCTACAGGCAATGTATATGTGGCCGATGCCGGTAATAATTTGATCCGCGAGATCAGCCCGTTAGGCGTAGTTACCACTTTTGCAGGAAGCGGCACTGCGGGCAATACCAATGCTACGGGTACAGCGGCTAGTTTTAGTTATCCATCCGGTGTAGCAGTTGATGCGGCAGGCAATGTATACGTGGCTGACCATAACAATCAATTGATTCGCAAAATAAACCCGGCCGGCGTAGTTACCACTTTAGCGGGCAGCGGCGCGCAAAGCAATACCAATGGCACAGGCACAGCGGCCAGCTTTCATTACCCTACAGGTTTGGCGGTTGATGCAGCAGGCAATGTATATGTAGGCGATTACAGTAATAATTTGATCCGCAAAATAACCCCGGCAGGCGTAGTAACCACGTTGGCAGGCAGCGGCACGGCAGGCAGTACCAACGGTACAGGCACAGCGGCCAGCTTAAATGGCCCCGCTGGTGTAACAGTTGATGCTGAAGGCAATGTATACGTGGCTGATTTTAGTAATAATTTGATTCGCAAGATAAGCCCTGCTGGCGTAGTTAACACTTTAGCGGGCAGCGGCACCGTCGGTAGTACCAACGGCACCGGTGCGGCGGCCGGCTTTAATGGCCCATCCGGCGTAGCGGTTGACGCGACAGGTAATGTATATATAGCTGATTATTCTAATAATTTGATCCGTGCGGTAGCAAGTACAGGCTACAGTATCAGTCCGGTTCTGCCTGCAGGTTTAAGCATGGATAATACAGGTACCCTAAGCGGTACGCCTACCGTAGCCTCGCCAAATACTGCCTACACGGTTACAGCTTATAATTTGGCAGGCAGCAGTGCGGCTACATTTAACATAGCAGTAACGGTACCAGCACCGGTTATTACTCCTTCCGGCACTTTATCAGCACTAACTACAACATATGGTACGGCATCTTCCTCAGGCACATTTAGTGTGTCGGCCACAAATGCAACCGCCGGTATCCTGGTAACCCCGCCAACAGGGTTCGAGGTGAGTACTGATAACACAACATTTACAGCAACAGTTACTGTAGGTTCAACGGGGACGATCACTTCCACACCTGTTTATATCAGGCTGACCGCTGTAGCAGCTGCAGCTTCTTATTCAGGTAATGTGATTTTGAGTAGTACAGGTGCAAGTAGCGTAAATGTGGCAACAGCATCGAGCACCGTAAGCGGTGCACCGATCACCATCACGGCCAATAACGTTAATAAAACATACGGCGGTACATTAACAAACGGTACCGGATCAACAGCTTATGCCATTTCAAGCGGCTCGTTGCAAAACGGTAATACCATCAGTTCGGTCACCACCACCTACGGTACAGGTGCAGCGTCAACCGATGCGGCAGCAACCTATACAGGTCAGGTAACCCCATCGGCAGCTGTAGGTGCAAACGGCTTTTTAACAGCTAACTATGTAATTACTTATGCAGCAGGCGATATTGTTGTTGGTAAGATAGCTTTAACCGTAACCGCTACCGGTCCGTCGAAAACTTATGGTACAGCTTTGACCGCTGCAACAAGTACAACTAATTTTACTATTTCAGGTACCCCGGCAAGCGGCGAAGCTTTAACCAGCGTAACTTTAACGCCTGATGCGGCAGGTTTATCTGCTACATCAGCAGGTGGCGCAAGCTATGTTGTAACGCCAAGCGCTGCGACAGGTACAGGCGGTTTATTGGCATCAAATTACAACATTACTTATACTCCCTTTACGGGAACTATTGGTAAGATCGCATTAACAGTAACAGCCACCGACCCATCAAAAACATACGGTACTGCATTAACTACAGGCACAAGTACAACTAATTTTACGATTACAGGTACCGCGGCAAGCGGCGAAACATTAACCAGTGTTACGTTAACGCCGGATGCGGCAGGTTTATCAGCCACAACAGCAGGTGGGGCAAGCTATGTTGTAACGCCAAGCGCGGCAACAGGCACGGGCGGTTTCTTAGCATCAAATTATAACATTACTTACGCTCCCTTTACAGGAACTGTTGGCAATATAGCCTTAACTGTAACGGCCACAGGTCCATCAAAAACTTATGGAACGGCGTTAACAGCGGCAACAAGTATAACTAACTTTACCCTAACAGGAACCCCGGCAAGTGGCGAGGCATTAACGAGCGTAACTTTAACACCCGACGCGGCAGGCCTGTCAGCCACCACGGCGGCAGGAGCAGCGTACGTTATAACACCATCAGCAGCAACAGGCACAGGCGGCTTCTTAGCGAGTAATTATAACATCACCTACATACCGTTCAACGGAACAGTAACAACGGCAGCCTTAATCGTAACAGCCACAGGCCCATCAAAAACCTACGGCACGGCGTTAGCAGCAGGCGCCAGCACCGCTAACTTTACTGTTACCGGGACACCGGCCAGTGGCCAGGCCTTAACCAGTGTAACACTGACACCTGATGCAGCAGGCTTATCGGCAACAACATCGGCAGGAGCAGCGTATGTTATAACACCATCAGCGGCAACCGGTACAGGAGGCTTCTTAGCAAGCAACTATAACATTACCTACACACCATTCAATGGCACAGTCGCAAAAGCGAACCTGGCCGTCACAGCATCCACAGCCAATAAAACCTATGGCCAAACCTTAACATCGGGATCGGGTTTGACAGCATTTACAGCCCCGGGCCTGAAAAACGCTGAAACGATAGGCTCGGTTACTTTAACATACAGCACAGGTGCCGCGGCAACTGCCAATGTGAGTAGTTATGCCAGCCAGGTAACGCCGTCGGCAGCTACAGGCGGATCATTTACCGCATCAAATTATAATATTACGTACGCTACAGGCAGCATAGTAGTTGGTCAGGCAAGCCTTACCATTACAGCCAATGATGTGAACAAGATACCGGGCAATACATTGTCGAATGTTCCAAGTTCAACAGCTTATACATCAACAGGCCTGCAAAACAGCGAAACAGCCGGAACAGTTACCATCAGCTATGGTTCAGGGTCGGCAGCGGCCGATCCGCCGGGACCCTATCCTAACCAGGTAGTACCGTCTAACCAAAGCGGTGGCACAATTACCGCGGGCAATTACAGCATCAGCTACGTAAGCGGAACCATTGTGGTGGGTACATCAACCATTACAACATCGGGTTCATTATCGGCGCTAAGTACCACATACGGAACAGCATCGGGCACGTCAACGTTTACCATATCAGGCAGCAACTTATCTCACGATATAATTGTAACACCGCCAAGTGGTTTCGAGGTAGCAAGCTCATCTTCAGGTCCGTATGGCGCAACAGTTACATTAACACAAAGCGGCGGCGGCGTTGGTACCACCAATGTGTATGTGCGCTTAACGGCAACCACGCCTGTAGGCAACAGCTATAACGGCAACGTGGTTGTAAGCAGCACAGGAGCGGCCAGCAAAAACATGGCCACGCAAACCAGCACGGTAAACGCTGCCGCGTTAACCATTACCGCCAGTAACGTTACCAAAGCCTATGGTAACGCCATAACAGGCGGCACAGGTTCAACTGCGTATACCATTACCAGCGGTTCTTTGAAAAACAGCAATACCATTAGCAGTATAACCGTAGCTTACAGCACGGGAGCTTTGGCTACCGCGGCTGCCACCACCTATACCGGTTCGGTAACACCGTCGGTAGCAGTAGGTGCAAGCGGGTTCCTGGCAAGCAACTATAACATTACCTATGTAACAGGCGACATCATTGTTAATCCGATAACATTGACCATCACGGCGAACAACCAGACCAAAGCTTACGGCGCAGCATTGCCAACCTTGACAGCCAGCTACAGCGGCTTTGTAAACGGCGATACGAATGCCAATTTGACCACACAGCCAACCTTGGTAACTACTGCCACAACAGCATCCACAGTTGCGGGCAGTCCATACAG
>Ga0206951_1175_pt1 | contig 13395 bp, 16 predicted proteins | sample Alteio_BWOrgHeat_38_FD_152974 | JGI IMG/M metagenome (GOLD analysis project Ga0206951, IMG submission 152974) | Enriched cells from forest soil in Barre Woods Harvard Forest LTER site, Petersham, Massachusetts, United States -... | ecosystem: Environmental > Terrestrial > Soil > Temperate forest >... | reverse complement strand
GTCCGTTTTCGTCAAGACGACAGAGTCAGCCAACGCTTGGCACTTGGCTTGACCTTGTCGGCTCTGCGCGAAATGATCGATCGGAAGTCGCAATCTGAATCCGCTTCAGGAGACGTTGAATGGCTAGAGCCAATTGGACCAGAAAGGAATTGATAGTCGCCTTCAACCTATATTGCAAGATTCCTTTCGGCAAAATTCACAACAGAAATCCAGGCGTGATAGAACTCGCGGGGGTTCTGGGTCGAACGCCTTCCTCTCTGTCGTGGAAGTTAGCAAACTTTGCTAGTCTCGATCCGTCATTGAAAAAGCGCAACATATCCGGCGCAACACATGGGAGCGGGCTAGAAAGAGAAATATGGGAAGAATTCAATGAAAACTGGGAACGACTGGCATTCGAAAGCGAAGCACTTCGACTAGAAATGTCTGGTCTCTCTCCGCTAGTCGAAGAAGAACAGCTTTTCCCTGAGGGGAAAACTCGTGATGCTATTGTGCGGACGCGGGTGAACCAAGGATTTTTCCGTTCCGCAGTTCTGGCCGCGCATAACGCGAAATGCTGTATTACGGGAATTGCGGTCGGTGAGTTGCTCTGCGCTAGCCACATAGTTCCGTGGAGCAAGGACATCAAGAATCGCACAAACCCTCGAAATGGCCTTTGCCTAAATGCCCTTCATGACCGCGCATTTGATCGCGGGTTATTGACCATAACCCCTGAGTACGAAGTCAAGCTTTCAACGAAGATGACAGGTTTGAAGGGACCTGGATTAGATTCGTTTATTCACAAATATGATCGGGCCAAGATAGTCGTGCCTAGTCGCTTTGCCCCAGACCCAGTGTTCTTGCAATATCACCACGACCATATTTTTAAGCCGTAGTTGAGTTCATGAACCTGACACCGCACCCGCAGAGCATAGATCTGCAGAGTCGAGGCTCACGTCACTCTGAAGGGGTCTGGTTAAGACTCATCGAGTCCCTGCCGTGACAACTTTTTGAGTAATGTGTCCAGAGGCATGATCTCTGTCTTTGCGTCGTGCTTGTAACTCTCCTGCCCTGGGTAAACAACGATCTGATGGTTGGCTTTAACGTCAGCGCAGCCAATATAAAAGCCCTTGCTTGGCTTCGGATCGCTTAGGGAACGCTTGATCTCGATTGCCCAGCGCTGATTTGGCGCGGTCTCCAGGACTAGGTCAATCTCAGCTCCGACAGATGTGCGGTAAAACCATGACGGCGTGTTGGATGGCATTGTGCTCAAGATGTTTTCTATGACCATTCCCTCCCAGCTTGATCCAACCACGGGATGCCCTAGTAAGGTCTCCTGATCGCGTATCCCTAGCAGCGTATGCAGAAGTCCGCTATCCCGCACATAGACCTTTGGGGAGCGGACAAGACGCTTGCCCACATTGGAAGCCCACGGCTGCAGACGGCGAACAAGCAGGAGGTCAACCATGATGTCGAGATATCTGCCGACCGTTTGGCCGCTGATTCCCAAGCCCGCCGCAAGCTGCGCCGCGTTCAGCATCTGGCCCTGATTGTGTGCGAGCATCTGCCAAAAGCGGTGAAGGGTCTCGGCGGGAACGCGTGGACCTAACGAGGGAACGTCCCGTTCCAGATAGGTCTGGATGAAGGCCGCGCGCCATTCGAAGCTCTGAACTTCGGTTTCCGCGAGAAAGCTGTCTGGGAAGCCACCACGGACCCAAAGTGCCTGGCCGGCATTGGGGGAGAAACCAACTACTTCGCTGTCCAGGAATGGGGTCAGCTCCATATAGGCGATTCTGCCCGCAAGCGTCTCCGCAGATTGCTGCAAGAGATCAATAGAGGCCGATCCAAGTAAAAGGAACTGGCCGGTGCGTTTCCCTTTTCGTTTTCTCCGGTCGATCAAGCTACGCAGAGTTTGAAAGATTCCTGGAAGACGGTGGATCTCGTCCAGGATCACGAGCCGATCTTCGTGATCAGAAAGGTAGAGTTCTGGGTCCGCAAGCTTGGCACGATCTGAAGGAAGTTCCAAGTCGAGGTACAACGCGGAATTGTCAGCATCGCTGGTGATACTGAGGGCAAGCGTTGTTTTGCCAACCTGCCGGGGCCCGAGCAAAGCAACGGCAGGGAACTGACCTAAAAGCTGAATGAGCCGGGTTTTAGCTGCACGCTCGATCATACCTTGCAATTATTCCATAATGCGGAAGAAATGCAAGGTAAACCTGTAAGCCTAACACTTCAATATTCAGCTCTCAATGGTCTTTAGCAGTCTCACCAGCATGGGGGTGTATGTGTTCAGATCACCGTGAACGGGCGAAATGAAAGGATTTGGAGGTCCCGGGCAAGCCGACCACTACTGCCTTTTTGAAAGAGATGTCTTCAAAACTGCATTGCTTCCTGAGCCCTACGACCTGGAGAAAGCGCGGCCTTCGGGCCGCAACAAAACCCACACTCTGCCAAATAAACGCTCATTCACCCTCACTGCCTTTTGAATCGAGTCCAAGTGAGGCTTTGTGCTGCGAGATGCTGCCAAGTGAGGGAATGTGAGGGCGCCAGACAAATAAATCGACGATCGTGTTCCGCGAATGTACATCCGATAGCAAACTCTTATTGAAATGTACTCGTCAATAAATATCGAGGTATCTGAGGTGAAGGCGCTGGCCGAAGAGCTCCGAGCTAGAACGGACTCCTTCAGATGAGGTGAGAGATGGAACTCCTGAATAAACCCACGACGCACGAACCGTTTGTCGCTCCTGAACGTCCCGCGGACTTCCTGGCACTGTCACGGAAGACTGTGCTCAAGCTGGCCCGAAGAGGCGACCTGTCGGCTCATGCCGTAGGTAGGGGAGTGCGCCAGATGTGGCGATTTCGCCTCTCGGAACTCTCTCGATGGTTGGAGTGTGAAGCGGTAAAATTGAATCAGCCATCAGGGTCGGAATGAGAGGACTGTCTCTTGAATCGACCACGGTATCAACACGGCTTTTTCAGCCGTCATCAGCGCAAGAAGGGGCCGGAAGTCTGGGTTTATCGATGGCGCGATATTGACGCCAAAGGCAAACCCAAAATGCGTGCTCTTGTAATTGGTTCAGTGAAGCAATACCCAACGGAAACGGCAGCATGGAAGGCTGTTTCGACACTGCGCCTCGACGTTAACCACCACACCTCCCGTCCTGAAGGATTGCCGGAAACTTTCGAACAATTGGTTGAGCACTATCGGTTGATTGAATTGGATCTGGAAAAAGAATCCGAGCGGAAGGTCGTACAAACCAAGCAGACCTACGCTGTTTATCTGAAGGCGAAAATCGTTCCGCGCTGGGGTCATTACCGTCTTCGGGAGGTCAAAGCAGTGGCAGTAGAGCGGTGGCTTGGCTCCATCGACGATTTAGCGGATGGGACCAAAGCGAAGATCAAGGGCATCATGAGTGAAGTCTTCCAACACGCAATCCGATACGGCTGGCTCAATGATGGAGAGAACCCCATCTTTGCGGTCCGCCAGAGCACCAAGCGGAAGCGTGTCACGGAACCGTTGGAAGTGGCAGAGTTCCGTGCGCTCATACTGGAGTTGCCGCAGAAGATGCGCGTCATTGGCATCGTGGCGGCGACAACAGGCCTCCGCATCAGCGAGGTCCTGTGCCTGAAGTGGATGGACATCGATTGGACGACGTTGCAGATGGACGTTACCCGGTCGGTCGTGGACGGCATTATTGGGAAGTGCAAAACTGAGACTTCCCGCAGGCCGGTTCCCATCGATGAGCTGACCACTACCGAGTTGCTGGCCTGGAGGCGTGAAACTTGCTACGCAGAGCCGGAGGACTGGGTCTTCGCCAGCGAACGAGTTCAGGGCAAAATGCCGCCCTGGGCCGATACGCTTCTGGATCGCTTCCTGCAACCTGCTGCGAAACGGGCCGGAATCACCAAGTGGGTCGGCTTCCATACCTTCCGGCACACCTACTCAACGCTGCTCAAAGCAAACGGGGAAGATGTAATTGATGCGCCACGCAAATATCTCCACGACGATGAACATTTACACAAAGGCTCTGACTTCAGCCAAGCGGGAAGCTCAAAGTCGTGTGGTCGATGTTCTTCTGGACCGGTCTAGGAATGTCGTGGAAAGTGCTGCGGAGGATGCAGCATGAGAACCAACGTATCGAAAGCGTATCGCGTTTTTACTGCGAATCCGCTAAGTTGTTGGGTTTATTGGTGGACCTGATCGGGATCGAACCGATGACCTCTTCCATGCCATGTTACGAGTGCACCCAGAAGTTATTGACGATGCGGCACTTACGAGCCGGCAAAACCGGCAAAACTGGCGTAATCGGCGCTATTTGCTGCCAAAATGCTGCCAAAATTATCTCCGGGCGATCGGGCTGTACTGTGGGCGGGCAGCTCGATTGAAGTTCATTTCCTTTGGTTCCTCTATGGGTTCCAAGTTTGCTGCATTGCAATTGTGTGCGTTCAAGACGCACAACGATGAGATTTTATAAACTTGACTTTTGGTTTATTTATATAGGACTATGTGCGCTATGGACGCACAAAGATCGTCGCGGCTAAACCGACTCCTCATGAGCTTGCCGGTGGGCTTCTTGGCGGATAGCGCCTGGCTTAAAGCCCAGGGGCTCAGTCGTTCGTCGATACGAGACTACGTGGACCGGGGCTGGCTCGAAAGAATAGCCCCCCGCGTCTATCGGCGACCGAGCCAAACAGCCAAAGCCTCTCTGCGGTGGGATGTTGTGGTGCTCTCCCTTCAGAAAATCATGCACAAGCCGCTTCACGTCGGCGCACGGACCGCGGTCGAACTAGCTGGGTATGCTCACTACCTTGAGGCCGGGGAAACTTCACAGGTTTACCTCTATGGAGCGGGCCTCCCATCCTGGCTTGCAAAGCTGCCGGTATCCGCTCATTTTGAAACCCGCTCTTCGGGACTGTTTGCAACCTCCGATACCGGAGTTGAAGCGAAGCGTTACGATCTCCGTTTTCGGGAACCATTTGGGTCGCCCAAGGACTCGGAATCGATGAGTCCCTGGGAGTGGTCTTTGACCATGTCTGCTCCGGAACGAGCGATCCTGGAAATGATGGATGAACTTCCGCATCACGAGAGCTTTCATCAGGTCGATGTCGTCATGGAAGGCTTAGCCAATCTCCGTCCTCAACTGCTGGAAAAGCTCCTGCGGGAGTGCAGAAGTGTAAAGGTCAAGCGGCTCTTCCTCTGGTATGCGGACAGGCATGGACATGCCTGGCTCAAACACCTGGATCAGTCTTCCATCGATCTCGGGAAAGGAAAGCGTCAACTGGTTCCCCAAGGCCACTTCGACGCACGCTATCAGATCACGCTTCCCAGGGAATTCTTCAGCACCGGAGACAGCAACGATGGCCAGTGAGGTTTTTGAGGCGCAGGTCGCCCTCCTTGTCCGCGCATTGCCCTATGTCGCGACCGAGACTTGCTTTGCTCTCAAGGGTGGAACGGCAATCAATCTTTTCGTTCGAGACCTGCCCCGTCTCTCGGTGGACATCGATCTAGTCTATTTGCCAATTGAGAATCGAGAGACATCGCTTATCGGGATACGATCTGCTCTGGGTCGTATTGCTCAGAAGATCCGCAAATCGGTCCCGGACAGTATCGTCACCGAGGGTGTTAACGCAGGGGGAACCCTCATACTTGTTCGTCAAAGAAACGCCCAGATCAAGATCGAAGTCACTCCTGTACTTCGAGGCACCGTCCATCCCGTGGATCTCCGAACAGTTAGGCCCGTCGTAGAGGAGCAATTCGGCTTTGCGGAAGTTCAAGTGGCTTCGTTTGCAGACCTCTATGCGGGAAAACTGGTTGCAGCACTTGACCGCCAGCATCCACGGGATCTGTTTGATGTTCAATCCCTGCTTGCCAACGAGGGGATCGACCAAACCCTTTACCAAACATTTCTGGCATACATTCTGAGCCACAATCGCCCAGCACATGAACTCTTGCAACCCAACCGAAAGGACGTCGGCGAAGCCTTCGAGCGAGAGTTTCTGGGGATGACGGTTGCCGACACGTCGCTAGACGCCCTCCTCGCAACCCGAGAACTACTGGTTGCGGAGATTCGCGCCCGTTTGGATGAGCCCTCGAAGCTTTTTCTGAAATCTTTTCATCTACTCAGACCGAACTGGGACTTGATCAGCTTCCCGACCATCCGCAATCTCCCGGTGATTCTATGGAAGTTGATAAATCTGGAACGATTGAAAGCAGAAAATCCAGAGAAGTATCAGGCGATGCTTCGAGAGCTTGACGCGGTCTTATCGTAAGCAGACTTCGAGTCGCATTTCTGCAGCGGTCGTCTGCAAAATCCTTTCCTCTCGAAGGGCACTGCGGGTTTTTCAAACACCGCTATTTGGCGTTCGCTAGACCCTGAAATCCTTCACGCCAACTTGGATAGATCGGCTTCCAGCCAAGAACACATTTCACTTTCGCGTTGGACGATCCTCTAATCTTTGTCATCATGGACACACCTGACTCACCGACCGCGATGCGGCCAATCCATTCCGGTACATGAAATGGAGGCTTGGCGCCAATCGCCTCGGCAAGGTACGGCAACCAAATCGAAACCTCGGCTGGTTCGTCATCAACGATGTTGAATACCCCTGAAACATCCTGTTCGATTGCGCATTTGGTCGCGTGGGCCACATCATCGATATGTATCCAAGACCAAACACCGCATCCTTTTCCGACGATAGGCAGACTGCGGCGACGGACGGCCTCAAAGAGTTCGCCCCCTGGCGCGAGCGATGTCCCTTGGCCGTAGAAACTCCCATACCGAAGAACGGCCCCGACCAAGTCGCTGGAGCTGGTCACCATTTCTTCGAGCTTCCGGATAGCATTTAGGGTCTTGGTCATGTTCTTGGGGGGATTTGGATCAAGCCGGTCAGCTTCAGTCTTTAAACGTCCGCCGGCCCGCTCGTTCGGCCACCCGGTGTAGCTTTGGGCAACAAAGCGGGAAGCACCCGCAAGTCGCGCAGCCGCAATCAACGTTTCAGTGCCTTCCGTGCGAAGCCGATTTGTAGTTCTAAATTCATCGTCAAAATGTTTGAGACTACGCATGGAGGCTAGGCCGCTGGCTTGATGCACAACGACATCAGGCCGTGCTGCCATAACCGCGCTTGTAATTCGATCCTTGTCCAGAAGATCCGCTACGACCGCATCAGCGCCCATACTACGTAGACCCTCTACTTTCGCCCGTCTAGTCGTGGTTGCTGTCACACTGTGGCCTGCTTTCGTTAGCAACGGAACGAGCCGCTTGCCTACAGCTCCGGTGGCACCTGCGATAAATATCCGCACTATCGTCTCCTCGTCTATTCAGGGTGTCTGATTTCGGGATGAGTCGTTTACTGTGATCGGGCAATACGATCAGGAGGAGCGGTCATGTTGGGTCACTTGGTTGGCTGATTCTCTCGATCGTAAGCTAGGTCACCAGATCCCTTGATGGTTGCAGTGGATGCACGGGTCTCAAGAGCAGGTAGATCTCGATGAACGTCAGATTTATGAGCCAACACATCCAAGCGGCCGTGCGGTAGGAAAGGCCCGCGGAAACCCCCAGCAGCGAAGATGCAGGTAGCAACAGACGGAGCGTGATAGCTGCTGCGGTCAGTGCGTAACTTCTCAGCATCCAGCTGCGGTGGCGATCAAAGCGTCGCTTCGCCGCCATCCGTACCGCTATTGCTGTGACGGTAATCCATAAGACGGCCAAGATAAAGAACCCAGCACCTGCAATTGCCCCAAAGGCGGCATGAAGGGCAAGTGGAATGGCCACTATTCCACTTGCGAACACCGCGATGGAATAGAGCCAGCCAGCCTTGCGATGGACGCTTCGCCACCGCCGCTGGAACCCGCTTGCAATCAGGAACGGCCCTAACGCAATCGCGACTCCGGCGGATGACGCGTGAACTGTGAGCAAAACTCTGTGCGAGTCGACGTTCGGGAGCAGGGCTGGAAGCGGAGCACGTGGCAATAGATATCGCATGGCAAAGACTCCATTCACCAGTGCGAGTAGAACGAGAACGTACCACGAAAAGAGTCCGATCCTGGCCCTCATTCACTGCCTCCGACAGGTGTACGCGTTCAGGAACTCTTAGCAACCAGAATCTTTTCGAATTTCCTGAGTTGGCTTTCGTGTCCCATAACAGCCCGCTTGGTCCACATCTCGTCATGCATCGGATCGAATGTCAACACCATGCGCACATGCTTTCCATCGGAGTGAAATTCAACCAGCGTCGAAACATCGTAGGGCTCAACGTCAGGAATGAAGTCCGCAACATGGATGTATCCGATACGCGTTAGAGGCGAGATCTCTGTATAGGAAATCAGTCCTGGCGTCGTCAGGGGCATGCCAGCGCTCTTCATGAATGCCACCTGGTCTGGACCAGTCGCCGTCATCGCATAGCGCAATTCGCCGCCCGGTTGAAGATCGAGGTTTAGCACTTCCGTAGTGAAGCCCTCCGGCCCCCACCACGATTCGATTCCTTCTTTTGTAGCCCACAACTCCCAGACATCTTCGATCGAGGACTCGTAGGTTCTTTCGATAGTGATACGTCGTCTGTCTTTCATCTCAGTCATTTGGAACACTCCTCCGCGAATGTTGTTTTTGTTTCTGCTTTTGATCGAGGGCACGGGCAAACTTGTTGAGCCGCTGTTCCCAGACGCTTCGATAGTTAGCGACCCAGGCGTCGAGTTCTTGAAACGGCTCGGGTCGAAGGGAATAAAAGCGCTTTTGCCCGTCAGGGCGGACATTCAGAAAACCCGCCTCTTGCAATATCCGCAAATGCCTCGAGACACCGGACTGGTGGATTTCAACTTTGTCTACGAGATCGTTGACGGCGTGCTCGCTATGACGAAGCGTTTCAACGATGCGCAGGCGAACGGGGTCGGCCAAGATTTGGAAAATCTCTGCATCCATTCTCATATATATACATCATCATGCATATACACGCAACACCAATCATGCATCAGGCTCAACTTTGAAGACCCTTTGAAAGGTGAATGCGACATTCGTAGGCCCGTGAAGGTCAAGGTGGGCAAGCCGCTCCTTCGCCTCCTCGATCGTGGGTATCGATCCCGCTGGAATCCACCATAAAGCTGTATATGTTCCTTGAAATCTTTCAAACCAACTGCCCCGCTTACGCAGCAGCTCAAGATGAGCTGATCCGAAGACATATTGCCGCAAAGTTTCAATGGACTCCCACACGGACATATTCATTAGGACTCGGTCATCGTCGTAGGGTCGGGCGTATGTCGCATTGCCTGCCTCGGACTGAAGTCTCCAGACGAATCCCGGACTCCGGTCAGCCAATGCATTTATCTCATCGAGGCGGCTGACGAATCCTTCCATCACTGGATCGTTGAGGGATGCCCTGATTCGACCGATATTCACCTGCGCTATGTGGCGACTAATTGCCTTTTTACCGATCATGCTGGCCGCCAGATTGAGCTTTGGAATCCGAGAGGAACTCGCGGATGTTGTCGAGAACCTTGCACGTGAGTCTCTGCTTTGCTTGCGCAGTCCAGCCGCCCACCTTATCGGAAAGAATGGCTCGCTCATGGGTTGCGAATGCCCGGCGGTAATCACCGACCCCATCTGCATCCATGATCGCGAAATTTCCCGGCTGATCGATCCAGGTTTGGAACGAGTCGATATCGAAGGTAGGCCCGAGCGAAGTATTGATCAGAATTGTCCTGGGACCGATGCGCGCAAACGCATCGGCGTCCAATATTTTCGTACGCTTGGGCACGTGAATGCTGATTACATCAGCCCACTCAAGAAGCGCATCGAGAGAAGCATATTGCAGCTCGTTCGTTTCGAGATCAATTTTGCGGGTTCGGCTGTGGTAGCGAGCGTGCATTCCGAAGCAAGCGGCGGTTCGCGCGACCATCTCGCCCGTCGTGCCCAATCCGATGATCCCCAGTCTTTTGCCGGTCAGTTCCTCTTGTTCCGTTCCCCATTGGTGTTTCCGAAGACCTTTGTACAGAGAGATGAGTTCGGCGAAGATGAATTCAACCAGCCCCACATCCCCGTAATTCCTGATGCCGCGGACGGTTATTCCCAGTTCGCGGGCGACAGCCAGATCTACATTGGCCGATGCATCATCGTATAGGCTGCAGCACATTCCAACATATTTGAGGTTCGGCGAAGCGCGCAGAACGGCTTCTCGTATCTGCGTGTCCCAACTGACGAGTACACAGTCCGCACCCTCTATTCTGCGGATGATCTCCGCGTCGTCGGCGGGAGCATCTTCAAAGCAGATGATTCTACGCCTGGAGTACTGCTTTAGTTCCTCTACCCCAGAGGGTAGGAGCCCCGTCTTATCGACACAGACGATGCGAGCGAAGGTTGAATCTGGAGGTGGCATCGAGATCTCTCTTTCTAACGAAATGCTTCTACATTTTCGCTAGCCCATTGATCGAATGTGGTCGCCTTCCGTCCCAGGACTTGTTCCACGACGGTTGTGATGGAATCCAGCCTTCCTTCCCGAATCGCGCGGAAGATCGACAGGCGCGCTTCCAGCAGTTCCGGGGCGGCGCCCCACGCCTGTTGCTGGCTCCGTGCTTCGGCTTCGGAAATCGCCTCAAAGCGAATGGGCTTACCGATCACTGCAGCAACCTTTGCGGCCATTTCTGCGTAGCTAAGGGACTCCGGACCGGTGATCGGGAGCGAGGCTCCACGATGCTTCTGGGAAATCAAGACCTCGGTTGTCACATCAGCAATGTCTTGAGGATGTATGAACGGAATCTTTCCGTCCCCAGTTGCGGTTCTTACGACGCCAGCCGACTTGATGGAATTCGCCCAATAGAGCGCATTCGACATGAATCCTGATGGCTGCACAAAAGTGTGGTCGATGCCTACGGCTTGAATAGCTCGCTGCCCCTGAGCGTGCCACACGCCAGTTCCGATGTTCTGCTCGCGGGCGTCGAAAGATGAAAGCTTGACGAGATGGCCGACATTCGCAGCCTTGGCGGCTTCAGCCAGAGCCTTATCCTGTCGAGCGAGATCGGGCCCGGAGGTAATAAGCAGGAAGACATCTGTCCCTTGCAACGCGTCACTCAATGTTGCGGCATCAGCTAAATCGCCTACGAAGATGTCTACGGATTCACCAAACCGGTCAGTTGCTTTCTGGCGATCGCGGACCAATATGCGAGGTCTGATATCACGCCGGACAAGGTTATTTACAACCAGTGAGCCGACATTCCCTGTTGCTCCCGTGATGAGATATTTCACGTTGATCTGCTCCGTATTCTTCCAACATGCAGTAATGCTCATATCTGCATGTTTAGGTTCCCACGCGCCAGATGGCTTGTCTACTCGCATTCACCGTGACCGCCGAGCCGCAAAGAGCGTGCCCATTGGACAAGTATGTGTATAATTGCTCATGTTTTAAGGGAGGTCGTTTGCCAACGAAAGTCGCGAATCGCAAAACTTTACTTCGGCGTCGACCAAGTCAGCGTCGTTCACGTGAGACCTTTGAAGCGGTTCTTGATGCAGTCGGGCGCATCTTGAAACGCGAAGGATTGAAAGCGGTCACTACGAATCGGGTCGCCGAAGTTGCTGGAGTCAGTATCGGTTCGGTCTATCAATACTTCCCAGATAAGCAGTCCATTTTCGTCGCCCTTCACGCACGTCACGTTGGAGAAATAGACAGTGTCATTCACGCTGCGCTTTTGGATAATGCCAGCGCACCTTTGGACAGCCTCATGCGGGCTCTTATCGAAGCCATGGTAAAAGCGCACGCGCCCGATCCCGCTCTTTATGAACTGATGTTCACGGAAGTTCCTCATCGCGCAGAAGGTACTCGAGAATTTGCCGTTCGACTCCACGGTGCCTTTCGTTTGGCCATTGCCGGCAGGATGAACACCCTTCAAACAGACGAAGATCTTGATAAAGTCGCGTTCGTTGTCGCGCACATGGTGGATTCATTAAGCCACGGCATCGTACTGCGGCGTCCCCAAGGCTTATCTTTGAGCGACGCGACGGATGAGGTCGTCCGCGCCGTAACCGCATACCTGCAGTCGTATGGTCGCAAGGATGAAAGACCGGCTTCGCGATCGTGATCGCAATCTGAAGACTCAGGACTCGGATTTGCAGACAAGCAGCATATAAAGCGTTCCCACGTCGCTCGCCTCCCTCGCCGTCATCAATAGCCGATTCATGGTTTTACCTCTTTAGTCGGCCAGATCGTGAAATACGTTTGGTCCGCCCAAGGCCGAGCGCAACATAAGCCATCAAGACCAGCATTCGTAGCGCGTCAAGCGAGTTGACGAGTGGACCAGCAAACCCGTGCACGATGTAGTTGTGATAGTGGGTATAGATGGCTCCGAGCATGTCCACGCTCAATGCGCACAGCGAGAGAGAAGCGGTGGGTCGCCAGGCCAGTGCCATTCCACAGCCCAGCTCCCACGCCGCGATGAAAAAGAAAAAGTCGCTGCTGTAACCCGACAAATGAAAAAACTCCAAGGTCTCATGGGCCATGATCTTGAGTACGCCGCAGGATACCCAAAAGATCACCAGCCACAGTCGGGCCACTTCGATGGTTTGTGGATGAAAAAGAATGTGTGACAAGTTATCTGCGTGCCACAGACGCGGGATACGGACAAGCGATGCACTGAGCAAAACAGCGAAAACGGAGTCCACAAAGAATCCGAGAACGTGGTCATAGAGGTCACACACCGCGACCCACGGGGAGTCGTAACGATGCATGAAGGTTAATAGGATCGTGGTCGACATGCCTGCCGCCCCAAAATAAAGCAGAAACCGCAACATGGAGCCGCACTGACCCAGCCGACGTTGATCGCGAATCCGTGCTGTGATGCCAATGCCAAAGAGGAGGCCGGCCAGCAAAGCGCCCAGGTAGAGTTGCCACCAGGCAGATTGCCAGCATGCCACGATTGCTTTCCCCCATGCCGTCATCGTGCCTGACATTCGACTTCCTTCCGACCAACATTCCTACATATTTCTGGTTCTTTGTCCTGGTCAGGAGTGTCCTTGGTCATCTTCTAATCCACGGCATCAGCTTTGACCCTTGAATAGCGACTGCTGGTTAGCGATCTTGGTCACGCCCTGGAAGCTCTTGAATGAAGCTGGCAGCATGGGGGATATAGGGTGCTTCCAAAGCCGCACATTCTTCATCGCTGAGTTGCACAGAGAGCGCGGCGAACGCATCCTCTAGATGTGAGATCTTTGCCGCGCCGATGATCGGGCTGGTAACACCACGCTTAGACAAGAGCTATGCAATTGCCACCCGTGCATAGGAAAGATTCCGCGACGTGGCAAGCTTCCCAACCTCCTGCACTACGCGCGCGTCGGCATCCTCCGTTGCGGCATAGAGTGTTTCGGCGGTGCGGTCGTGTCGCACTCGATCAGAAGTTGATGGCGCGGACCACGGTCTTGCGAGGCGGCCACGGGCGAG
>Ga0206951_1173_pt1 | contig 13672 bp, 17 predicted proteins | sample Alteio_BWOrgHeat_38_FD_152974 | JGI IMG/M metagenome (GOLD analysis project Ga0206951, IMG submission 152974) | Enriched cells from forest soil in Barre Woods Harvard Forest LTER site, Petersham, Massachusetts, United States -... | ecosystem: Environmental > Terrestrial > Soil > Temperate forest >... | reverse complement strand
TGATCGGCGTTCCATGTTTTCGCGGAAGTTTGGATAATTGCCTCGACCGCCATTACCAGGCCGCTTTAAAGTACAACGCTGATGTGGTAATTAAGATACCTTCGGACTGCCCGCTGATCGATCCGCGCATAATTGATGAAGTGCTGAGTTATTATTTTGAAAACGAAGGCGAATACGACTTTGTGAACAACCTGCACCCTGCTACCTGGCCCGATGGGAACGATGTGGAGATCATGACAATGACTTGTATTGAAAAGGCATGGAAAGAAGCTACCCGAAAACTGGAACTGGAGCATACCACCCCATATATTTGGGAAAACCCCGATAAATTCAGGATTGCGAACATTAGCTGGACGGCAGGAAAGGATTATTCCATGTCGCACCGATTTACTATTGATTATCCGGAAGATTACCGGTTCATCAAACGCGTGTACGAGGAATTGTATCCGCAGAAAGCGGATTTTTCATGTGATGATATCCTTAATTTATTGGAAGCCAAACCCGAAATTTACCAAATCAATTCGGGCTATGCGGGGGTGAACTGGTACCGCAATCACCTCGATGAATTGAAGACCGTGGGTGCCCAACAGACAAAAACATTATCCAATTAACAAGTATAACATTATTACTATATTTACCCAACGTTACTCAATTTAAAAGTAATTTATAAAGTTCTCTGTATGAATAATTTAAGTGATATAGCTTTTAAAGTTCGCCAGCATATCATCCGCATGTCGACCGACGGCGGTTGTTTTGTAGGCGCATCGTTATCAGCTACCGATCTCATTGTATACCTCTATACCCGTTTTTTAAATATCAATAAAGACAACCTTGACGACCCAAACCGCGATTACCTTTTCCTTTCGAAAGGGCATGATGTACCGGCTCTTTACGGCACCTTTGCCGAGATAGGTTTGATGGATGTGGAACGTTTAAAAAACCACCTTTCGGTTGATGATAACATTTACTGGCACCCCAATACCAAAATACCGGGCATCGAGTTTCACTCGGGTTCGTTGGGGCATTTGCCTTCGGTAGCTATTGGCGTGGCTTTGGATATCAAAATGCGCGGTGGTAAAAACAAAGTAGTTTGTATTTTAGGTGATGGCGAATTGAACGAAGGCACCTGCTGGGAAGCTGTTTTAGTAGCTAACGCTTATAAATTGGATAACCTGATATTTGTGGTAGACAGGAACCAGTTCCAGGCCAATATGGCTACCGAGGACCTGATCCCGTTGGAACCATTGCATGATAAATTTACCGCATTTGGCGCTTCGGTTAAGCGTATCGACGGGCATAGCTTCGAAGCTTTGCACGAAGCATTTTCTGCCTATCCTTTCGAGACAGGTAAACTGAATGTGGTTATTGCCGACACCGTTCGTGGTAAAGGTTTGCCAAGCATACAGGCCCGTGCCGACCGCTGGTTCTGTAACTTTACACATGAAGAAGTAGACTCGCTTTTAAAAGAGCTTGGCGGTGATGAAACAACAGAATTAACATCAGAAACATTAGTAGTAAGATAAGATGTCGTACGAAGAATTATTGACCGAATTAGCTGTTAACGACGAGCGATTTATCGTAATGACGGCAGAAAACAGGGCCTTGATACGTAATTTACCCGCTAAATTGGGCGCACGTTTTGTTGATACCGGCATTACCGAGCAAACCATGGTTGGCGCGGCGGCAGGTTTAGCTTTACGCGGACGCATCCCGGTGCTGCACGCACTGGCCTCGTTCCTGTCGATGCGGGCTTTTGAGTTTGTGCGTACTGATGCAGGTATCCCCAACCTTCCGGTAAAGTTAAGCGCGTTTATCCCCGGCTTTTTGTCGGACGGTAACGGCGCAACTCACCAGGCCATTGAGGATGTGAGCATCATGCGCGGCATTCCTAACGTAACTGTTTTTGCTGCTGCCGATGAGCAGGACCTGGTAGGGATGATCGAAACGATCTGGAACTCGCCAAACCCGGCCTATATACGCATCAACACCCGTAAAACAGATTACCAGCATACCCCATTCGAGATAGGCAAAGCCGAAGTAATAGCTGAGGGAACAGATGTAACCTTATTGACCTATGGCTTATTGTTCGAGCAGGCTTTGGTGGCTGTTGAGATATTAAAAGCTCAAGGTTTATCAGTTGGCTTGTTGAATATGCGCAGCTTAAAACCTGTGGACGAAGCGGCCATTATCAAAGTTGCCAAAACATCGAAACTATTGGTGACGCTGGAAGACCATTTTAACACAGGTGGCCTGTACAGCATTGTTGCTGAAACCTTATTAAAACATCAAACATCGGCAAAGGTATTGCCTTACGGATTGGATAAATGGTTCAAGCCGGCTTTATTGCCCGATGTTTTAGCTTACGAAGGATTTACCGGCAAACAAATTGCCGAAAAGATATTGGGCTTTTCAACAAACGCTATCCAACCAGAGATAGCCACACCTGAATTTGCCGAATAATGACATTTAAACAATACAAACATGCCAAATAGCGTAAAATTCAATGCCGATTACCCGGTCATCGAAAAATCGAACGAACTGTATGAGCGCGCTTTAAAAGCGCAGAAACCCGTTACACAAACCTTAGCCAAAGGCCCCGGCCAGTGGACAAAAGGCGTGGCGCCAAAATATATCCAAAAAGGAAAAGGTTCGCACGTTTGGGATGTGGACGGCAACGAATACATCGACTATAACGCGGCTATCGGCCCGGTTTCTTTGGGTTATTGCTATCCTGTAGTTGACGAAGCGATCAAAAAACAACTGGAAGAAGGTATTACCTTTTCGTTGATGCACCCGTTAGAAGTTATATATTCAGAACTGATAAAAGAAGTTATCCCGAACGCGGAGGCGGTTAAGATATCGAAAACAGGTGCCGATGTTTGCTCGGCCGCTGTGCGTGTTGCCCGTGCGTTTACCGGTCGCGAGAAGATATTTTGCTGTGGTTACCACGGCTGGCACGATTGGTATATCGGCATCACCAGCCGTAACGCGGGTATACCGGAGGCTATCCAGAACATGACCTATACTTTCGATTACAATAACATCGAAAGCATTAAAGAAGCGTTGGACGATACCGTTGCCGCTTTGATATTGGAGCCCTTCATTTTTGAAGCACCAAAACCGGGCTTTTTGAAAGAACTGGCCGAAGTTTGTACTGCCAATGGTACGCTGTTGATATTTGATGAGATGTGGACAGGCTTCCGCATCGCATTAGGTGGCGCGCAGGAGTATTTTGATGTAAAGGCTGATCTGGCCGTGTTCTCGAAAGCTTGCGCCAACGGTATGCCGATAGCAATATTGACCGGCCGTGCCGATGTGATGGAGTTGTTCAACTCTGAAGTATTCAGCTATACCACTTTTGGCGGCGAGACTTTATCGTTGGCAGCATCAATCGCTACTATCAATGAGCTTCGCGACAAGCAAGTGCCAAAATACCTGGATGAAAAAGGCGCTTTGTTAAAAGATGGTTACAACCAGATAGCTATTGAATTTGGCGTTGATAAATACACCCGCTGCATTGGCTATAACTGCCGCAGTATGATAACTTTTACACCCGAGGCAGGTAATGGTTTGGAGGTAAAAGCATTCTTACAACAAGAAATGATAAAACGCGGTGTGCTTTGGGCCGGTTTCCACAACATGTGCTACAGCCACAGTGACCAGGATATTGAATACACACTTTCTGCTTACCGTGATGTGATGCCATTGCTGAAAGAAGCTATCGAAAGCAAGAATGTAAAATCATACTTAAAAGGCGAAGTGTTAGAGGCTGTTTTCCGCAAGGTGAGCGATTATAACATCAAACCAAAAACGGTTTAAGCGGATGAACTTGTTTTCTTTAAAAGATAAAACCGCCATCGTTACCGGCGCTTTGGGCCTTATCGGCAAAAAGCATTGCGAAGCTTTGGCTTTAGCGGGAGCAAACGTAATAGTAGCCGATGTAAACGAAGCCAAATCGCAGGAGTTTGCGGCTACATTGGGCGGCAATCACATCGGTATCGGCGTTGATGTTACCAACCCGGATTCGTTAAAAGCTGCCCGCGATAAGGTTATCGCCAAATATGGTTCCATAGATATCCTGGTGAACAATGCTGCCATAAACGACATGTTCGAGAACCCGGCTATGGCTAAGGACCTATCGGCATTTGAGAACTATCCTTTGGATGCGTTCCAAAAATCGATCGATGTAAATATCACAGGTGTATTCCTGTGTTCACAAATATTTGGTACAATAATGGCCGAGCAATGCAGCGGCAGCATCATCAATGTAGCCTCTACTTATGGCATGGTTGGCCCCGACCAAAGCATTTACCGCAATGAATGCGGCGAGCAGACGTTCTATAAGTCGGCGGCTTACCCGGTTACCAAGGGCGCAGTAATCAACTTTACCCGTTTTTTAGCCGCTTACTGGGGCGAAAAAGGAGTGAGGGTAAACACGCTTTCGCCTGGTGGTGTTGAGAACAGCCAGAACGAGTTTTTTGTAAGCAATTACTCCGCCAAAACATTGTTAGGCCGTATGGCGCAACCAACAGATTACCAGGGCGCGCTGATATTTTTAGCAAGTGAAGCATCGGCTTATATGACCGGTGCTAATTTAGTTGTTGACGGAGGCTGGACGGCTATATAGTTCATTGGTTCACTGGTCATTGGTTCATTGGTTTTGCAATGATAAATGGCTAAATGAATGCAGATAACTACTAATGAACAAATGAACTAATGACAAATGAACTAAAAGCGAAAGCTAAAAAAATAAAAATGCTGATAACCGATTGCGACGGAGTTTTGACCGACGGCGGTGTATATTATGGTGAGAACGGCGAGGTGATGAAGAAATTCAACATTAAGGATGGCATGGCGGTTGAACGCCTGCGTAACCTTTGCGGTGTTGAAACCGGCATCATTACCGGCGAAATGTCGCCATCGGTAGCGAAACGGGCAGAGAAACTGAAGATCACCCAATTGCATTTGGGAGCTAAAGATAAACCGGCGGTGCTGCATAAAATATTGAGTGCATTACCCGATCTGAAGCCTGAAGAGATAGCTTATATAGGCGACGATGTAAATGACATTGAAGTGATGAAGATGGTGGGATTTACCGCCAGTCCGCTTGATGCGATTTCGTTTGTTAAGGAAAAAGTAGATTATATTTGCCAGGCAAAAGGTGGCGAAGGATGTTTCAGAGAGTTTGCCGAGCTCATCATTTCGGCTAAAACACACTAATAAAAGGATATTATGTCTAAAACTATCAAATTGAATACCGGACGCAGCATTGGCGCAGGAGCACCTTGCTACATTATTGCCGAGATCGGTATCAACCACAACGGCTCGTTAGAGATAGCGAAAAAATTAATTGATGAAGCCGTAACTGCCAAGGTAGACGCGGTAAAATTTCAAAAACGTACCCCCGAGATCTGCGTACCAAAAGACCAGTGGGAAATTATGCGCGATACCCCATGGGGCCGCATGAGCTATATTGATTACAAACGCAAAACCGAATTTGGTTTTGATGAATACTCGGAAATTGATGCTTATTGCAAAAAACTGGGTATCGATTGGTTCGTATCCTGCTGGGATGTTGAAGCCGTTAATTTTATGGAGCAATTTGATACCCCGGTGTACAAACTGGCATCGGCATCGTTAACTGATTTCCCTTTGATAGAAAAAATATTAGCTACCGGCAGGCCGTTGATGCTGTCGAGCGGTATGTCGACCACGCAGGAAATTGAGGATGCAATGGCCCTGGTATTCAAATTTAACCCTGATTACCCGGTAACTTTGGCGCACTCTACATCGGCTTACCCTTGTAAACCGGAGGAACTGAACCTGAGAATGATACCTACACTGGCTGCAAAATATCCAACTACACCGATAGGCTATTCGGGACACGAAACCGGCCTGGCTACCACTGTAGCGGCAGTTGCTATAGGTGCTGCCTTTGTTGAACGCCACTTTACTTTAGACCGCGCCATGTGGGGATCTGATCATGCCGCTTCGGTTGAGCCGGGAGGTTTCCAACGTTTGGTACGTGATATCCGCGATATAGAAACCGCTTTGGGCGATGGGGTGAAGAAAGTTTACGAATCGGAATTAGGCCCGATGAAACGTTTACGTGTAAACATTAACGAGCCGGTAAAATAAAAGAAAATATATAAAAATGGGGGGAGTAGTGGACGCGAGAGTACAGCATGTAACCTTTATTACTTTCATCATATTAGTTTGCTGGATAGCCTTTATGATAGCCTGGGAGCGTATCTCACCTTATCGTAAAGGCTTACCTTTTTTTCGCGATGGTTTTTGGGTAGATTTGGTTTGGTATACGCTGATACAAAGCTATTTCCTTAAGATATTGATCTTCGATTATATCATCGCACCGATACAGCACAGTTTGCCTTTTCAAAGCAGTATACAATTTGTTAAACCATGGCCGGTGTTTTGGCAGGTGATGTTCTTTTTGGTAACGCACGACCTGTACATCTACCTGTTTCACCGCTTTCAACATCACAGCAAGTTTTTTTGGCGCACGCACGAGGCGCACCACTCAGGAAAGCATGTCGACTTTATGGCAGGCTCGCGCTCGCATATTATGGAGATCATCATTAACCAAACCATCGAGTTCGCGCCTATTGTTTTATTTGGTGCCGACCCGATAGTAATACCTATAAAAGCTTGCTTGGATGCTGTGCAAGGGATGTTTATACATGCCAATATTGATGTGAAACTGGGTAAGCTGAAGTATCTGATCAATACGCCTGAATTGCATTTATGGCACCATGCCAATTACGTGGAAGTTTTTCACGCCAACTTTTCAACCAAGTTTGCCATTTGGGACCACCTTTTCGGGACGGCTTACGACCCTGGCTTTAAACCCGGCAACGAACCGGAAAACTGGGGGCTTCATTACGATTACCCGCGCGACTACTTCTTGCAGCATGCCTTTTCGGTAAAGCGTTTTGACGAGCAGAAACTGTTAAAATACAAATGGTTTGCCTGGTACTATGATCTGCGTCTTAACCTGATGAACTTTTTCAGAAGACTAATTGGCATGCCGATGATCCAGGTACCAAGGCCGCTGCTTCCGTCGAAGCATCCCCTGGAAGAGCAACCGGTTGAAACACCTGAACCCGAATTGCAGGAAGTTTAAAACAATTTTATATCTTGCAGGTTAGTTACTAATCATTCACTAATACAAATAATTTGCGCTGGTTTTACCTATTTATCGCCTCGTTATTCGAAGCCCTTTGGACCTACTCGGTCAAATACTTTAACTTTAGTAATATCAAAACCGTTCGGTTTGATAACTTTTATAAAATGGAAGGTGGGCTGCCTATACTTGCTCCGCTGATAGGTTATATCCTGTTTGGTATCGGTAATATCTTCTTTTTCTCGTTGTCCCTCAAATCGCTTACCAATGCTACCGCCTATTCGGTTTGGACAGCCATGACCATTGTGGTACTCAAATGCATTGAGCTGTTTTACTTCAAACAAAAAATATCCATTGCCGAGTTTGGCTTTATTATGATGATCATCGTTGGTATAGTGGGGTTGAAGTTTGTAGCCGCGCCGGAGAGGGTGACACCGTAGTTAAATATGCTTAACGGCCATGCAAGTCGTGAATGGATAGTTCAGAGATTTCTTCGTCGTTCCTCCTCGCAATGACGTGGCGGAAAATTACCCTAACAACTCCAACACAAAATAAAACGCCGCTACACCCGCAAAACCCAAACTTACAAGCCAGTAGATCCGTTTTTTAATGAGGATGGATATGGCGCCTATGGCAATGGCTATCTGGAACAGGGTTACCGAACGGGCCAGGGTATTGTGCTTCTCATCGTTCAGTTTTGATTCCTCTTCAAACTCTTTGGCTTTCTTCGATATTTCTTCCTGCTGTTTTTTGTTGTCCTTTATCTTAGCCACATCTTCGGTCGGCGGGGTTTGGCCCATGGCCTGCAGTAGCTTGGTCTCGGATATGATGACATCGGTTTTAACGCCTTTGGCCTGGTAGTATGCCCATTGGTCGCTGGCCTTTATCTGGCTCAGCATGGTCTCGTCGGCATGGTGGGCGGCCAGTAAACTGGTAATGGCCGATAATACGGCAATAATGGCCGTAGTAAGCGCTACATAGACGATCCATTTGTTTTTACCTTCTTCGGCTGCATGGTGCGCGCTTTCGTGGATGCGCTCATGTAATGATTCGGTTGGGTCTTCAAAATCTTCCATATTATTTTATGATTACACCAATTAAATGGTGATTGCACTGATTATGTTTCGGTTATACTGATTTTTTTACGCCGGCGATGAACTCTTTCAGGTAATAAGGTTCATAGTAGGCTACATCTGCAAATATATGAGCGTTTAGCTTTTTTTCGGCAATGGTCGCCATATCTTGTGCAGAATTTATAAAATCACCATCGAACCTGGCATTGGGGTGATGGCCTAAAGCTGCTCGGCATTTTTCGGCACCGTCGCCAAAAAAGATGACCGTGTTTTTATCCAATACATCGGCAAAACTGATTTCGTCGATAATTTCGGCTGTGGTGGGTTTAAGTTCGTGGCCAACGCTGTCGAACAGGGCGGTATAGACTTCCATACGCCGCGCATCGATCATAGGGCAGAGCAAAGTGTCGCTGTTGACTTTAATGCTTCCACGGGCTTTATAACCTTGCGACATGGATGCTAAGGTATCCACAGCGATCAGGGGTTTATCCAAAGCGAAACATAAACCTTTGGCAGTTGATACGCCTATGCGCAAGCCGGTGTAAGAGCCTGGCCCGCTGCTCACGGCAACGGCATCTACCTGTTCGATAATTTTTGCACTTTCGATAAAAAGGTCATGGATATAAACTGTGATGACCTCGGCATGTATGTTGCGTTGGTTGATCTCGCGCAAAGCAATAATTTGCCCATTGTTTGCAAGGGCAACGGAGCAGGAGGTGGTAGCGGTTTCGATCAGTAGTATCAGGCTCATGGTACAGGGTCGTAGCCGTGGCCACCCCAGGGGTTGCAACGGCCAATGCGTTTCAAAGTTAACCAACCGCCTTTAAAGCTGCCATATTTTTTTATGGCTTCGATGCCGTACTGCGAGCAGGTGGGGGTGTACCGGCATTGGGCACCCATTAACGGTGATAATAAATATTGATAGCCTTTTATCAGTACAACAAAAACACCACCGATAATGGCTTTAAATATGTTGAGGATGGCCTTCATACAATTTGTGTGCAAAGCTGCGCCAGGGCCTTTTGCATCTTTTTCTCCATCAGGACATAGTCTTCAATCTCTTTGCCGATATAGCCGATGGATAAGAGGATAGGTTTGTTGACCGCGACCAGATGATCGTAAAGATGATCGTGCTTCGCCAGGCGGTAAGCTTCGCGCATGCGGCGTTTGAGCAGGTTACGGTCGACAGCGCGTTTATAGCGCTTTTTGGCCACGGCAAAAAGTACCTGGGCGCTAACCGTTTGGTTATCGGGAGCGGCAAGCCACGAAACTTTAAAGGGGTAGCATAAAAAAGAAGAACCGTTATGAAAAAGCCTTTCGATAAGCTTTTTATTACATAACCGTTCTTCTTTTTTAAATGTATACATACGATTGCTACTGAACCGAAAACAATGAATTACCAGCCGGCGTCAGTCCCTGCAAAGGAGCAATCGGGATTATGCTTTGTGGCGACGCTCGTCGGATACCGACAGTCTTTTTCTGCCTTTGGCCCTTCTTGAGGCTAAAATTCTGCGGCCATTGGCAGTTGACATACGCTCGCGGAAACCGTGTTTATTTCTTCTTTTACGCTGAGAAGGCTGAAACGTTCTTTTCATGACTATATACTTATATACGCTGTTTTAAAAACAAGAGCGCAAATATAGGGTTGTTTTTTCACATTTCAAATCGGTAATTTATTTTTTGTATAACTATTTTCCCCACAGTGTTAATAATATCCCATCGTACCTGATTTTTTTATGCCTTTATTTTGCAAAAACTTTACAGTCTGCACTTTAAGATAAGAAAGTACTTGTAAAATACGTTTAACGTCAACCCCGGTTTAAATATGCGCCACTGTATACGCTTAGTAACACTACTTGTTATCGCCATCGCGTTTACGGCATGTCATTCGCGGAAAAAAAAGGAGAAGGATACCCCGGAAGTGGTATTTAACTCACCTCCGTCTAAACCATCATCGTCGCTTGCTTCAAAATATGCTGATATACTGGAGGTATCGAAAGGGGATATAAAAAACGGCAGGCTGTATGCCTTTATTGATGATTGGATGGGTACACCTTACCGTTTTGGCGGTATGGATAAAAGCGGCACAGATTGCTCGGGTTTTGTTTACCAACTGCACCAGCAGGTGTATGGTATTACGCTACCCCGCACCACCGGCGAGCAGGTGAATGTGATCAAACGAAAATTTGAAGAAGACCTGCACGAAGGAGATCTTGTTTTTTGGGATTACGACGGAAAAAAATTCAGTCATGTGGGGGTTTACCTGCAAAACGGCTATGTGGTGCATGCCAGCACACGCAAGGGCGTGATGATCGTTAAACTGCATGACCCGGCTATGTACAAATATTTTTCTCGCTGCGGATCAGTGCTGGCTTCAGCTACAAATTAATTAACAATAAATAAATATAGCCGAAATGGAAAATTCTGTAAATTTGTCGCAAATGCGGAACGAAGAAAGCAACTATTCCTTTTGGACTAAATATAAAAAGCACGCTAACAGCGAGATACTGTTGTATGTTATTATGGTAGTGGGCATCGTTGTTAGCCTGATCGTTTTTAGTATTTTTAAGGATTGAAATCCTCTCTTTTCCAAATCATTTCCCCATCGCAAATCAGTTTAATTTAGCAAAATAAGTTCCTGATACTTTTTCGGAATTATAAGATTATTTTGCTGATTTTAGTGGCCTGATATTTTGATCGTTTTACATGAAATTAAACCTGAAACGCCCGCTTGCTTTTTTTGACCTGGAAACTACAGGCACTTCCATAGGCGTTGATCGCATTGTTGAGATAGCTGTTATAAAGATGAACCCCGACGGGACCGAAGCGGTTAAGAGCTGGAGGGTAAACCCCGAAATGCCGATACCGCTGGAATCGTCGCTGGTGCATGGTATTTATGACGAGGATGTGAAGACGGCACCTGTATTTAAAGCAGTTGCTGATGAGGTTGCCGTTTTTATTGGCGATAGTGATCTGGCGGGCTATAACTCGAACAGGTTTGATATACCGATGCTGATGGAGGAGTTTTTACGGGTGGAGCATGCATTTGATATTGAAGAGCGTTATTTTGTTGACGTACAGAATATTTTTCACCAGATGGAGCAGCGCACGCTACGCGCCGCGTACCAGTTCTATTGCGGTAAGGACATTATTAACGCCCACAGCGCCGAAGCCGACACCCGCGCTACTATGGAAGTATTACTGGCCCAGGTTGAACGTTATGCCAATGCCAGTTTTGAAGATAAAAAAGGTGTTAAGACCACACCGGTTACAGGCAATGTGGCCGAGCTGCACAAATTTACCAACCTGAACAAACCGGTTGACTTTGCGGGCCGCATGGTGTATAACGATGCCGGCGAAGAGTTATTTAATTTTGGAAAACATAAGGGCAAACGGGTGGAGGATGTGTTTAAAGCTGAGCCAAGCTATTACTCGTGGATGATGCAGGGCGATTTTCCGTTGTATACCAAGCGCAAACTGGAACAAGTGTATAAACGTTTTATGCAAAAAAAGGAACAACCTAAACCGGAAGCCAAACCTGTTACCCCTAAAGCTGAAGAGCCGCTAAAGCCTGAAGCAAAACCCGTTGCCGCAGTACCACAGCCCGAAAAGAGGATATACCCGCCAAAACCAAACCATCCCGAAAGGAAACCTTTTGTGCCGCGCAACGACCAAAGGCAAAAAGATGAGCCAGCAAAGCCTATTGATGATGATATGTTGGCGGCTTTGAAGCAGAAATTTGGAAAATAAAGCCCCCTAACCCCCTAAAGGGGGAACGAAAGTTTAATAGGCTTTGCGTCTTATTCTCCCCCTTTAGGGGGCCGGGGGCTGAAGCTTATATTCCTTTTCAGCCCTTCAAACTTTGTCCTCTTTACCGCCGAGTTTTTGAACACCTTTTTGAATACATCTTCGGTTATTTCCTGCCAGTCCTGTTTGGTCATGCCGAGGAGGTCGGGGTGGGGTTGGAAGGCGGGTTCGGTGTTTAATACCGAGAAACGGTTCCAGGGGCAAACATCCTGGCAAATATCGCAGCCAAACATCCAGTTATCCATTTTGCCCTTAAAGGCTGCGGGGATCTCATTTTTTAGTTCGATAGTGAGGTAGGAGATGCATTTGCTGCCATCCACCACATAAGGGCCAACAATGGCTTCGGTAGGGCAGGCATCGATACATTTGGTGCAGGTGCCGCAATGGTCGGCAGTGGGGGCTATATCATATTCCAACTCAATATCAACGATCAGCTCAGCTAAAAAAAAGAACGAACCCATGCTTTTGCTAATGAGGTTGGTGTTTTTGCCTATCCAGCCCAAGCCTGCTTTTTTGGCCCATGCTTTATCCAATACAGGTGCCGAATCGACAAAAGCACGACCGTTTACTTCGCCGATATGTTCGTTCATCCAATCCAGCAGCAGTTTCAGTTTGGCTTTTATTACCTGGTGATAATCGTCGCCGTAGGCATATTTTGATATTTTTGGGGCGGTTTCGTCCAGTTGTTCTTCATCTGTATAATAATTCAGGCTCAGGCTGATGACCGACTTTGCCCCATCCACCAGTAAACGCGGGTCGAGGCGCTTGTCGAAATGGTTTTCCATGTAAGTCATTTCGCCATGAAAACCATTTTTTAACCAGGCTTCGAGGCGTGGAGCTTCTTCTTCTAAAAAGCCGGCCTTTGCGATACCACACGACATAAAGCCCAACTCTTTTGCCTTGGTTTTTATCGGTTGGGTATATTTTGCGGTATTCAGCTGCATTTGCTGCAAAGATAGGCGGATTTACTTCTGATTGAAAAAGTCCATCTGGCGCAGAAAAGATACCTGGTCGAAGTAAGTGCTGTCGTAAATTATTTTGCCGTTTTTTATTTGGATGATGGTGATGTTTTTGAGGGTGTACTTTTTGCCCTGCATATAGGCCGGCGAGCCGCCTTCGAGGTTGGTCATGGTACCGGTGGTTTCGTATTCGATGGTTGCCGAGTTATCGCCATAAATGGTTTTGGTAATCTTGTATATCAGATCCGGCGAGGTTTTCCAGTATCGCGAATAAGCAATTTTAACCTCAGCAGGGCCAACCTTTAAACCTTCCCAACTTACGGAGTAGAATTGCACATCGGGTGCGTAATCCGCAACAAGCAGATCAGTGTCATGCTTGTTGAGTGCCGCGAAATGGCTTTCTGTTACTTGTTGTATGCTTTGCGCCGATGCGGCAAAACTGATAAACGCCAAAAACAGGGTGATGCGGGTCTTCATATTGGTATTGTAAGGGTTTGAATTACAATACCAATATACAAATCATTTAGCTTGATCGGCGCGCAAACTGTTATAGTATGTTACCAGTTTGTCCATATCGCCGATCTTATATTCTTTGCTTTTTATTTTGGCCACGGCATCGGGCTGGTCGGCCATCACCTCGCTCATGATGTCGATGAAGTTCTTCTTGGTTAATTCGGTGATGCTCCCGGTAT
>Ga0206951_1172_pt1 | contig 13747 bp, 13 predicted proteins | sample Alteio_BWOrgHeat_38_FD_152974 | JGI IMG/M metagenome (GOLD analysis project Ga0206951, IMG submission 152974) | Enriched cells from forest soil in Barre Woods Harvard Forest LTER site, Petersham, Massachusetts, United States -... | ecosystem: Environmental > Terrestrial > Soil > Temperate forest >... | reverse complement strand
GCAATACATCCGGTCGAATGACGTTCCTTACAACGCGCTGCACGATCAAGGATTTCCGAGCATTGGATGCGCGCCATGTACCCGAGCAATCGCGGCTGGCGAGGACGTCCGAGCCGGTCGTTGGTGGTGGGAAAGTCCAGAGCACAAGGAGTGCGGGCTTCATCAGGCGGGACACGCGTAACGGGATAGGGGAAAGGAGGGAGGAGAAAGTTGAAAGTTGAAAGGGGAGAGGAGATAGGGGAGAGGAGATAGGAGAAACGGTCATAGCGATCAATTTAACGATTTCGGCAGCCTCCAAACCCAAATCCCGCTCTTCCGTGCTTGCCCCGGCTTGTCGGGGAGAGAGGGGTCGGTGAGCTTGCGAACCGGGGAAGAGGGGGAATCCGAATGCGAAAAAACACTTAAGTTGATGGCAATAGGAGAGAACGAAAGATGAGAGAAGGGAGAGGAAAAAGGGCAGCGGTGGGCATGGAAGGGTTGCGCGATTTGGATTATTGGTTGAGCCACGAAATTGGAGAGGTCGCCGAGCTTTTGGACGAAACGCGGCATCCGAATGAGCAAATGATTGGCTGAGTTAAGGAATGGCATGAACGAGAACGAACGGATAAAGAAGGAGAAGGATGGACTTGATGTGTTCGAGGACATCCTTCGGTATGCGACGTCGGGATTTGAATCGATTCATCCTGACGACTTCACGAGGATGCGGTGGTACGGGCTATATCAGCAACGGCCGAACGAGGGCCACTTCATGCTGCGAATCAAGGTGCCCAGCGGGTATCTCAGCTCAGACCAGCTCCAAGCCGTAGCCGATATCACGCGGCTTTATGCGCGCGGAATCACGGACATCACGACGCGGCAGAACTTCCAGTTCCATTGGCTTACGATCCAAGACCTACCGGATATCTTCGATCGCTTGAACCGCGTTCGGATTAGTACTGCCGGCGCGTGTGGCGATATATTTCGGAACGTCACCGGTTGTCCGGTTGCCGGAATCGACCCGGACGAGGTGTTCGACGCGCGGCCGTGGGTTAACTTAATCAACGACTTCTTTCAGCACAACAGGGACTATTCCGACCTTCCTCGTAAGTTCAAAACGTCAATTGCGGGTTGCTCCTTGCATTGCTCACAACCGGAGATCAACGACATTGGAGCAACCGCAGTTCGCCGGGTAAGAGCCAATGGCGATGAAGAGCTGGGATTCCAGGTCCGGGTGGGCGGAGGTCTTTCAGCGCGTCCCCACTTTGCGAAGCGATTGGATATTTTTGTGCCCCAAGATCGCCTTCTGAGCATATTCGAGGCGGTTACAGGGATTTTTCGGGACAATGGCAACCGCGAAAACCGAAAAAGGGCCCGCCTCAAGTTCCTTGTCGATGATTGGGGCATCGAGCGATTCGAAGAGGAAGTTAGAGCGAGGCTCGACTGGAAGCCAGACACGGGTGAGCAATGGCCTGAGCCCCGAAGGAATTTTCGAGATCACATAGGGGTTCATGCCCAAAAGCAAGGTGGACTTTATTGGGTTGGAGCTTCCGTACTTAGCGGACGACTCAACGACGAACAGGTTTACACCGTTGCTCGAATCGCGGACGAGTTTGGGCAAGGCTCGATCCGTACCACGAACCAACAGAATTTGCTCTTTCCAGATATCCCACAGGCGCGTGTCGACGAGGTGCAGCGAGCATTGGAGAATGCGGGTCTCATCGTCGACGCATCTCCGTTTAGACGCGTCGCGGTTGCCTGCACCGGCAACGAATTCTGCAACTTGGCGCTGACTGAAACCAAGAGGCTGATCGTTGAAATCGTTGAGCATTTGGAAGCTACGGTCTCTATCGACGAGCCGATCCGCATCAACCTTAACGGGTGCCCGAACTCGTGTGGGCAGCACCACATCGGTGACATCGGACTCCAAGGCTGTCTCGTCAAGCAAGGGGCAGGAGTAACGGTCGACGGATACGACGTCTTTCTCGGGGGTCGCCTTGGAGCCGACTCAAAATTTGTTCGCCCAATTTGGCGCAAAGTGCCGGCCACAAACGTGAAATTTGCTATCGAAAACCTGTTGAACGGCTACGTCGAGGCGAGGGAGGAAGAAGACGACTTCAGCAGTTTTGTCGATCGGCACTCGGATGAAGAGCTGGCGGATCTTATGAAGACCTCGTTTGCCGAAGATGCTGGAACGTCCGTCCCAGCTCGCTCACATGGATTGGTAGAGGTTTAGAGATGCCATACACGAACTATCACCCGGTTTATCTCGCGTTGACTAGTCGCCCGGTATTGATTGTCGGCGGGGGCCCCGTTGCGGTTGAGAAGCTGCAATCGCTCCTGTCGAGTAGAGCCCGGATAACTGTGGTGTCGCCCAACGTGTGCGATGAGATTCGGGATTGGAACGACGAAGGAGCATTGACATGGGTTAACCGAAAGTTTCGGCCGACCGACATCGACGATGCGTTCGCGGTGATCGCTGCATCCGACAACCCCGAATTGAATGCGTGGATCTTCGAGCTTGGGGAGAAAGCGCGCAAGCTGACCAACTCGGTAGACGACCCCGATCACTGTAACTTCATCATGGCGGCTATCGCGCGTAGTGGGCCGATGCAGGTCGCGATATCATCTGCGGGATGCAGCCCAGCGCTCGCTCAGCGAGTACGAAATCGGATCGAGAGTGAGGTTTTGACTGAGGATCTTGGAAAGCTGGCCGAATACTTGGGTGATCGGCGACGAGCGGTTAAGGATTGCTTGCCTACGTATAAGGCTAGGCAGTCGTTTTGGGAACAGCTGATCGATTCGAACCTTCCGCATGTACTGGCTGCGGAGGGATCCGAAGCAGCAGACGCCCTGTTTCAGTCGATGCTACTAAAAATCGCCCATTCTCTAAGTCCCTACGCGGGCAAGAACCATCCCGCGACTACAGCCACTCCCGGTTCCGGCCAAAACTCCAATACTCCATCACTTCAGCCCCCCGCCTACAAAAACTATCCCGCGAATGCAGCCACATCCGGTTCCGACCAATACTCCAATACTCTAGTACTCCATCACTCCAGTTCCCTGCCCGAGCCGTCGGAGGTGGATCCAAAAAAGGTGTATCTCGTCGGCGCCGGTCCGGGCGATCCAGGATTGATCACGGTACGGGCGGTTGAGATTTTGCGAAAAGCCAACGTCGTCATTTACGACCGTCTCGTCAACCCGATCCTGCTTGGATATGCACCCGAGAGCGCTGAATGTATCTACGCGGGCAAGGATCGTGGCTCGCCTCAAGGAGCGCGTCAGGGGAGCATCCACGCTCAACTCATTCACCATGCCCGACAGGGAAAGCTTGTCGTACGGTTAAAGGGCGGAGACCCCTTTGTATTCGGACGAGGCGGGGAAGAAGCTCTAGCGCTTGCTTCCGCCGGCATCGAGTTTGAAGTCGTTCCCGGAGTTTCGTCTGCGGTTGCAGCAGCGGAAGCAGCAAACATACCGATCACCCATAGAGGCGTGTCCGCGGCATTCGCGGTATTTGCTGGCCACGAGGCGGAAGATGGCCCCGGAGACAGCATCCCGTGGAAGGCGGCAGCCAGCATTCCAACCGCAGTCTTTCTCATGGGGGTCGAGCGATTGCCGCTTATCGTATCTCGTCTGATCGAAGAAGGGCGTCCGCCCAATACACCGATTGCGATTGTCTCCAACGCAACGCTTTCGAATCAAGAAGTCGTTGTCGGTTGTTTGGACACGATTGTCGAATTGGCAGTCGGCGTCCATCCTCCAGCCGCGATAGTGGTCGGCGACGTCGTGCGGATCCGCGAGCAATTACGAGCGCTTCTCGCAGCGAATGTTGGGAATATGACGGTGGCAGCGTAATATATAGAGTAATCGAGTGCGAAACCTGATATGAATGATCAAATTACTTCTCTATTACGATCCATTCAGTCGCTTCGCGGGAAAACAACAAACGAGCGATTCGGATTGCGAAGGGAACGTATGGCCCTAAGGGGTGGGCTCGCGTGAGCGTAAATACTGTTGGAATCCGGATGGGGAAGACCCGGGTTAGCCTGGATTTGGTGAAAGCGGGAGTAGCTAGCCTTGTGCTGATTGGATTGAGCATTGCGTTCGGCGGATCGCCTGACATGGTGTCGAAAGACGACCACCGAGTCGCGCTTCGACTGGCTTATTTCCCGAATCTCACCCATTCGCCAGCCATTGTGGGGATGGCACGCGGTGATTTTCAGCGTGAAGCCAATCGGTATCGAATCGAACCGAAAGTAGTCAACGCCGGTCCGGAGGCGATGGAAGCATTACTTGCGGGGGAAGTGGATTTCGCTTATGTCGGCCCAAGCCCAGCCGTTAATACCTTCCTGAAATCGGGGGGCAAAGCTCTCGTGATCCTATCTGGAGCATGCTCAGGTGGAGCTTCCTTGCTTGCTCGGGGAGATCTGCAAATACGGTCTGTGGCTGACCTCGGTGGGAAAAGAGTGGCGGTCCCGCAGCTAGGAGGCACTCAAGACGTTTCGTTGAGGCACTTCCTGGGTCTGAACGGACTTGCACCGCAAGACCGCGGAGGCGCTGTGCAGATAATTCCGGTAAAAAATCCGGACATTCTTGCGCTCTTTCTTGAGAAACAAATCGACGCCGCCTGGGTACCGGAGCCGTGGGCGTCAAGACTAAAAAGGGATGCGAATGCAAAAACGGTAGTCGACGAGCGCGATTTGTGGCCCGGAAGACGGTTCACGACGACTGTTCTGGTTGTCCGAAAGGCATACGCAGATGCGCATCCCGATGCTGTTCAAGCCATCCTCCGGGGACACGTTGAATCTATCGCATGGCTAAATGGCCATCAAGGGGAAGCTCAAGAACTCGTCAACTCAGAACTTGCGCGCCTGACCGGCAAAGGATTGCCGATGTCTGTATTGAAAGAAGCGTGGGGTCATGTCGAATTCACATCGAACCCAAACCGTGAGAATATAGCGGCAATGGCAGAGGCTGCAAGAACGGCCGGTTATTTGAAGGGTGATTTGAATTTAGGACATGCATTTAGTAGTGATGAGTTGATAGCGGCCCAAACCCAAACATCTGGCCCCCGATCTGAAGGGGAACGAAAATGACAAAACTCTCGATAAGGGGCGTAGAGAAGAACTTCCTTGGCCAAGACCAAAGGGTTACTGCTTTATCTAGTGTCTCCTTTGATGTCGAGTCGGGAGAGTTCCTGGTTTTGGTTGGTCCATCGGGGTGCGGTAAATCGACACTCCTCAATATTATTGCGGGGTTGGAGAAGGCTGACGCGGGTGAAGTCCTGATCGATGGCGTGCCCGTTACGAAGCCGGGTCCTGATCGGGCTTTGGTATTCCAAGATGGCGCCTTGTTTCCCTGGTTGAACGTCCGAAAGAACGTCGAATTTGGACTGCGTCAAAAAGGACTTTCGCGTAGAGATGCATCAGAGCGTGCTTTATACGTTTTGGATCAGGTTGGCCTTGCGAGGGTCGCCGAAAGCGACTTGTATACGCTTTCGGGAGGCATGCGGCAACGTGTTGCAATAGCGCGAGTCTTGGCGCTGGAACCGGAGGTTCTGCTTATGGACGAGCCGTTTTCGGCTCTAGACGCGATCACGCGCGAGGACCTTTACGTGGAGGTTCAGCACTTATGGCAGGGTCGCGGCTCGACCATCGTATTTGTAACTCATAACGTTCGAGAAGCCGTCACGCTAGGAGATCGCGTCCTCTTGATGGCAACCGACCCGGGCCGGATTCAGATTGAACTTCCGGTGAATATCCTTCGACCCAGACACATTGACGACGTCGATGTCGCACGGACAGCACAGCAACTGTCGCATGCCATGAGGCGCGGCCGAGAGACTTACTCGCAGGAGAATTGGAGCAATGAACAGTTTGAGGAGAGTCATCTTCTTCGCGATCTTGATCGCTCTTTGGGCGATCGTCGCCAGTAGGCACGTCTGGGATCCGATGCTGTTTCCCTCGCCGTGGCGAGTGGCACAGACACTTGGCAGCGACTTTCGTGATGGCAGTTTGGTTCGTGCGACAGCGATCAGCCTCCGACGCGTGCTTCTCGGTTATTCGATTTCGCTATTGGTGGGAGTTCCTCTCGGGATTGTTCTGGCCCGAAACAAACTGGTCGAGGACACGCTCGGGGCGTTAGTATCCGCGTTCCAGTCGCTGCCCAGTATCTGCTGGCTGCCACTTGCCCTTCTTTGGTTTGGGCTTAACGACAGGGCGATCCTTTTCGTGATCGTCGCGGGGTCGCTGGTGTCCATTGCGATTGCAGTTCAGGATGGGGTTAAGAACCTGCCTCCGAGCTACGTAAAGGCCGCATTAACGATGGGAACTCCGAACTGGCGCATCTATACGCAAGTTCTGCTACCGGCCTCTTTGCCGTCAGTTTTAACTGGGGCTAAGCTCGGTTGGGGATACGCCTGGAGAGCCCTCATGTCAGGAGAGCTTCTTTTCGTTAGCCTCGGCCTCGGTCAGATGCTGATGCAGGGCCGGGAACTCGCCGATATGAGTCAAGTCATCGCAGTGATGGCGGTGATCATGGCTCTCGGTCTTTTCACGGATCGGGTTATTTTCGGCTCACTAGAGCGCCACGTGCGTCGTCGGTGGGGACTGGCTCAAACCTAACTTTCTTAGTAAGACAAGGGGAATCACGACCGCTTCCAGAGAAAAGTCTACTTAGTCGATTAGCTACTGATTCTCTCAGATAAATTTGGAGTAGATTATAGATATTCGAGGCGACGGAGCCCGGAGAACATAGCGTTAAGGAGATAAATCATGAGATTGAATTCAAATCAATCCGAGCTCCACAGGAGCAACAAGGCGGAGATCGGTGGCTTCACCCTGATCGAGCTGCTCGTCGTAATCGCAATCATCGCGATTCTGGCTGCGATCCTTTTTCCGGTGTTTGCCCAGGCTAAGGATGCAGCCAAAAAATCAGTCTCGCTGTCCAACGTCAAACAGATAGGGATCGGCTACGCGCTCTATATGGGCGACGTGGACGACACTTGTCCGAACACCGTGACCGAGCGCACGTCGCCGAACTATACGACTGCGATGGACGCTACACAGGTCGAGCCGTATCCGATTCGCTACAAGCTTGGCCCATATATCAAGAACGGAAATGAGACGCCGACCGCAAGTTCAAACGTCGGTGGTGTTTGGAAAGATCCCGATTCTCCCACGTGGCCCGTTGCCACAACCAAGCAGTGGTGGACCGTCGATTATGGGAGCAACAGCAATGAGGCAAATCTGCCCGGGGCGAGCCAGCAAGCGTGGTACCTGGCAAACCCGGATTTTGGATTCAACGAAACGGTTACGTCCACATCGCTTGCCAGCCCGGCAAACTTCATTCTCGTCGGCGACGCCGCCCGAGCAGACGGAACGCCGTCCCGTGGCGGGCTCTATCCGCAGCCATGGGCTTTCGACGACACGGCTGGAAATGTCAATTCTAACGGCGGCGTCGTGAACCCATCCGTCTTGCAGTCTCGGCTTTGGCCGCGACATGGTGACAAGAAGATTCAGTACAGCGCTGGAACAAGCCCCAGTGGCGCTTCTGGGCCCTATTTAGATGTAGAGGGCGGCGTGAACATTGCCTATGCCGACTTCCATGCCAAGTGGAGGAACATCAATCAGACGTGGCGTTCTTATAGCGACAACGACTGGAGACGAAATCCGAGTTCGCAGTAGGGAGATTAAGGATGAAGGCTGCCACATCGACACACATTTCCCACAAGAGGCTCGTGATGCCTCTTAACTTGTCGCAAAGAGTCGCAGGGACCTTTTACATGCTGTACGGTTTGGCGGCTTTATTCAAGCTTTCGCAGTACTCGGCTTCTGGCCATGGATCCCTATTGAATCTCGTCGCTGGCCTTATCTTGGGATCGTTTGTTATATTTGGATTCGGGTTGGGACTGTGGACTGAGACTCTAGTGGTCGATTCGGTAGCCCACAACTACATTATTAAGAAAGGAGTCTGGCCCTTCCTGCATCTGTCCGAAGGGCCGTTGACCGATGTGCGTTCGGTGACGATTGTTAAGAACATCGATTCCTTGGGAGAAGGCGATTCGGGAGACGTAAGCGTTTCCCCAATGCTGATCGCTCAACTCGAATGGCGAGACGGCCGACAACCGCTTCAGCTTTTCAGCGTTCGCCAGGAATCGGGCCTGTTTAGCCGCTATCCGGCAATGGATCGTATTCAGTGCAGGGCATCGAAGGTCGCAAGCTATCTGAACTGTCATGTCGAGGATCAGTCAAGTCGCTGACGCGACCTTCGGGTAGCGGGGACGCAAGTCCGGCAGCATGCACCGCCGATTCGGAAGCATGGGCGAACCTAAGGCACACGAGTCGCGTCTTCGAGCGGACTCGTGTCCGCGCGCCTTTGTCGGTTAATCGCCGCTTGGTAAGTCGCGTCGTTCGTCACCCATTAGTTTGGATAGAAGCGGCTCCATGGCTTGTGCCCACAGCAGAGCGCCGCTGACGTTTGGATGCAGGTAGTCCGGCATAATGAGTTTGTTCATCGAACCATCCGGTCTCAAAAAGACGTGCCCGATGTCCAAAAAGAAAATGTGCTTGTTGTCAGCTAGAGACCTAAAGATCTCAGACGCGTGCCGAAGTACGATGCCTCGCGAGTTGGCGTCAGGATGCTCTCCGAACGGGAAGCATGCCAGCAGGAGGATCTTCGTACGAGGTAAGCGCTCTCGAAGCAAACCTGTAATCGCTTTAACGCCCCCCGCGATTTGCTCTGCGGTGTGATGGGTTGGGTAGTTTGTCTCATCAGCGTTATTCGTGCCGATCATGAGCACGGCAACCTTTGGCGACTGCCCGGTAAGCTCGCCATTCTCAAGGTTCCAGAGTATGTTTTCGGTCCGCGCGCCGCTGTATCCGAGATTTATTGCGTGGCGAGGCTTATAGTATTGGACCCAAACCGGCTGATAAGCATCTTTTTCAAAATTGTGTGTAATCGAGTCGCCAATCATCAGCAGCTCGAAATTTCGCTTCGAAACTTGCGATACTTTTTCAGCGTGTCTCGCTTCGAATCCGTGCTGAGGAACCGGAATCGTGGCTGGATTCTCCGCTTGCACCAATCCAAAGGCGAGTAGAACTCCGAGTGCCAAAAACATTACGCATCAAAGATACCGGTTATGACGCCTTACCGGTGATCATCGCATAGACAAGGTAGCCACCGGCGCCTCCCATTAAGAGAACAGTCAACCAACCAAACAAGTTAGACCACCGACCGTTTGTGTGCTCTCCAACGATCACCTTGTTATTGCATATAAACAGAAGAACGACAATTAATGGCGGTGCAACGAGACCGTTGAGTGCAGCCGAATACAGCAGCCCCTTTACTGGGTCGATCGCGTGTACAAAGTTCAGCAAATACCCTAGAACGACCATTCCGGCGATCACGAAGTAGAACCCCTTGGCTCGCGAAAACCGACGAAAAAGTCCGTACCTCCAGTCGCCGATTTCCGCAACTGCGTACGCAGCCGACCCGGCTAAAGTTGGGATTGCGAGCAGGCCAGTCCCAAGAATGGCCAGAGTAAATATCCAGTATGCGGATTGTCCTAGTGGAAGAAGCGCCTTCGCCGCGTCCTGAGCTGTGTTGATGTCGGTCTTACCGGTCGCATGCAGGGTGCCCGCGGCACAAACAACGATGAAAAAGGCGACGATTTGTGAAACGAGCATGCCAACTGAAGTATCAGTCGCCAGGCGCCTAGTCTCAACTTTTCCAACCGGTTTCAACCGGTGACCTTCGGCAGAGGCGTCGGCCACACCATCCGCCACTTGTTCCTCTACCTCTTCGCTAGCTTGCCAAAAAAATAGATAGGGAGAAATCGTGGTGCCAAGAAATCCCACGACAACGAGTATGAACTTCGGATCGTTATTCCAATTGGGTACCACTAGGTTTTTGCCAATCGCAGCCCAGTCGTTCTTCACGCCAGGCATGAGCGCTACAACAACGTAGGCGCCGAGTGAAATGCACATCCACTTTAGGACCTTCACGTATGCGCGGTATGGAATCAAGATGATCGCTGCGCAGATCACAACTGTAATGCAAGTCAGCCACATGACCTCGGGCAGACCGAACAACATGTGGGCCGAGGCGGCCATCACATTAAGGTCCGCATAAATGTTGATGATGTTCGCACCGATCAATATGGCAACGCTTGAGTACAGGAGCCACTTGGAATAGTGCTCCTTGATAACTGACGCGAGGCCCTGGCCCGTGACAAGCGCAATTCTGCCGCACATCTCTTGGACGGCAATCATGAGTGGAATGCAGAACGGCACAAGCCAAACGAGCAGGTAACCGAACTGGGCTCCGGTGACCGAATAGGTGCCAACGCCGGAGGGATCGTCGTCGGCGGCTCCGGTGATCAAGCCGGGGCCAAGGTTCTTCCAAAAACTTTTTTTTTCTTCGGGAGGCGTGTTACCCGACTGCGCCCTCGATAGGTCTTGGTTGTCTTGGGCCTCTCCGTCCAGGGATAAATTTGCTTTTGACATAAGTCACGCCGCCACTATCTCGATTAATGGACTCGTGGAAGACTGGAAAAAGAGGATCTGTGTTCGTTTTTATTCCTCAATTGTCAAAACGAGCTGAGGACGAAGAAACTCTTTCGGGTCGTTTTGCCCGAAAAACTTGTAAATTGAAGACCTTCCGTCGGTGCTAGGATCGAGCTTTGCGGTGATGGCCAAGTTCAATGTATGTTTCGTCGAGCCGGCCGCGATCTGGATCGCTTTCAAGAAACTATTGGGACCTGTCATGAGGTTCACGGTAACGGGCACGGGTCCATCGCTCGGAATCGTGGCCGGGAATCCAGTTCCAAACACAGCCTTTTCGTCGGAGTCAGGATGATTTTTAGCCGACATATCGAATGTCCATTTCTTTGCATCGAAATCACCGATGAGCGGCCGAACTTCGATCGGGCACTTTTTTGCAACGTCCGCCGTGTAACCGGGTTCCGGCGTATTATTGAGCAGCAGTTTTGCGGAAACAATCTTCGCGTTTGTAGGTAGCTCCGACAAATCCCATTTAAGGTAGCTAAAAGAGAATTGACCGGCATCTTCGCCATCGGGGGGGCATGATTTACCTTCGACGCCCCAAGCTCTCAAAAATGTGCCGTCGCCAGGAGTGCTTGCGTTGGCGTAGACCCACACCGTTTCCTTAGGCACGAGTGTGACCAGCTTCGGCGCAAACATGGCGAGAGCAATGAGCGGCAGAACCATAGGAATAGGATACCGGCGCGGCTTCGACCGGGACACGACAGGGTAGAGGGTTGCGGGGCGAGGGTAGAGGGTTGGAAACGGAACGACTCTTTCCCAGATCATAGGTCCCGTACGTCCCATTGGTCCTATAAGTCCCATTCCGGGACCCAGCAGAGTGGCCGGTGTGGAATCAGTTAAGAATTCAAAAATGCAAGTTATAGTCGTCTTTTAATTTGAAAGTGGGGTTAGCCTTTTCACTGTCTCGAAACTCGAAACTCGAAACTCGAAACTCGAAACTCGAAACCCAATACCCAATAGCTGCCCTGCTACCAAGCGAGCCATAATTGGGATACAAAGTGAAAAAAGCGTTCACGCTTATCGAATTGCTTGTAGTTATCGCGATTATCGCAATTCTCGCTGCGATTCTCTTTCCGGTTTTTGCGCAGGCAAAAGCGGCGGCAAAGAATACACAGGATATGTCGAACGTCCGCCAGATTGGCATTGCTTCGATGCTTTATCTCGATGATTCCGATGATCGGTATGTGCCGATCGGATCTTGGGACGATCCGAGTATCACGCCCTTTACCAATCCGAGCGGCCCTGCGCTTGGCGTTCCTTGGAACGGGTGGCCGCTCAAGCTTCTTACATATGCGAAGAGCCGACCCATCTTTCGGAGCCCATTTATGCCGGTCGTGGCGAATTGGTGGACTGGAGCTTGCTCGACGTCGAACGGGATGCAAATTTCTTCGACATATGCGATGAATTGGAATCTCGGTTCTGATACGGACGCGGAAGGACCGCCTTGGTCGGTGACGCCGGACGGCACAGTCAAAGACACGCCTATGCAGTCTAGCCAGGTGAATCAGCCCGCTAATACGATGGCATATCAGCTTTCGCAAACGGGTTCGTCATACGGCAACTCATTCGGATGCGACTACAACTTTATCGAGAGTGGCGACTGGGACAATCGCTTGCGGTGGCATGCAGTTTATAATGGCGGCGGGAATTTGGCCTTCGCCGATGGACACACAAAGTTTTACGTGGCCAAGCAAGCCGATTCGGCGTCATGCGCGGGCGCGCCGGGCTATGACGTCTTCATTTGGGCATCTCGAAACATTTGGGCTTGGCCCGGTTACCCCGACTCTACTGGCGGGTTCCCAACGGAACCCGTCTCGCTAGGGTGCGTTCAATAGCTTCGACTGCAACATAAAACATTTCTTCATAACCGCAAGGGAGTTTGATGAACGCTTGCTTTCGCCAGCGCATTTCGGCTTCGTAGCGAGCGTTAAACCACTCTCGATGAACCTGGGTGCAATCCCTCGTTCCATCGTCCACCCAAGGATTCTCTGTGGAACAGAGCAGGTGCAACGTGTAGCTTGGCGCTCGTTCGTTGGCAAGATCCTCGACTTCCGACGGGCATTTCCCGAAGTAGTATTGTCCAAACGCCGCGGTTACCATTAAGTCGGTGTCCGAGAACAAGATGCGGTTCGAAAGTGCACTAGCCTCATCTTCAGTCGCCGCGTGTTTGTAAGCGATGGCTACGAGATCCGACGGAGTGCAGAGTTGTTTGCCACGTCCGTCTCCCTTTGACTCGAGGTAGGAACGTCCGGTTTCTTCAACAAAGTTGGTGCCGAAGTGGGAAGCAAGCCGAACCGCCAATGATGATTTTCCGGTCGATTCTGCGCCGACAATCGCGATTTTTTTGACAAAGTATTTTCGCAAGCTAGGAGCGATCATCTCCCAATGTTCCATAGGGTCGAGTCGGCATTCCGTTCCCGAGATGGGAACGCTCTTTCGCTCAAGATCTACTAGGAAGTGGTTGATTGCTAGTCGACGCGCATAATCAACGCCGTATGGCTCAGAAGAAAAAAGGGTATCTGCGTCGGGAACTTTCGACTTGAGTTCGTGAACCCACCAATCCCATGTCGGCTCGTCGTATGGATCAGCCGGGCAGCTCTCGGTAAATATGACTTCCAGCCTCCTAGCCTCTTCGAGGGTTCGCGGAGCCCACGACTGTATTGCGGCAGCGCGTTCCTCGGCCGAGATGCGTTCCCATTGCGAGCCAAAGGCGCAAACCGTAACGTGCTCACACATGTCCAGAGCGGTACGAATAAGGTGGAGATGGCCCTTATGCAGGGGTAGCCATTTGCCGACAATTACTGCGCGCAAAGCATCCCCTCTTGGTTGGCAATGATTTTCTTCCAGTGAAGGAATCCGACAATCGATAGGATGAGAAAGCCTGTCTGACACCATTGGGTGATCATGAGTCCCTTATGCGAGTAGAGCGCGAAGTATCCGATATTCGTGAGAATCCAGATGTACCTCATCTACCGCAACAACGTCTGGAACTGGCCGGTCGGTATTTCCAACTGCATTTTTTACATCGCGATTTTCTTTCCAAACAAACTATATGCGGACAGCGGACTCCAAGTGGTTTATATCCTACTGAGCCTGTATGGAATTTGGAATTGGTTGTTCGGTGGAGCGCAGAAAACTCCGCTGCCAGTGACCGATTTCAGCTGGAGTCGCTACAAATCCGGTGGCTTGCTTGCCGGTTTCGTTTG
>Ga0206951_1171_pt1 | contig 13756 bp, 13 predicted proteins | sample Alteio_BWOrgHeat_38_FD_152974 | JGI IMG/M metagenome (GOLD analysis project Ga0206951, IMG submission 152974) | Enriched cells from forest soil in Barre Woods Harvard Forest LTER site, Petersham, Massachusetts, United States -... | ecosystem: Environmental > Terrestrial > Soil > Temperate forest >... | reverse complement strand
CAGGAACCCGTGACTTCCTAACCCGCATCGCCCGCTGCTGCAAACCTATTCCCAATGAACCCATTACCGGCTATATCACGTATGGGCGAGGCATCTCCATCCATCGCCAGGATTGCCGCAATTTGACGGCCATTGATCCTTCCCGGCTCATTACGATTAACTGGGACCAAGCCTATCAAGGTGCCTATGCGGTGGACCTGGATATCTTTGCTCAACGCGGAACTGATTTATTAAAGGAAATCACGAGTATTTTTTCGAACGCAAAAATAAACATGATTGCGATGCGCTCATTAATGGGGCACAATCAGTCCCAGTGGATCACGGTTACAATCCAGATCCACGACACAATGGAACTTACGCATACTCTGGAGCAATTGAAACAATTGCCTCTCGTCATGGAGGTTAAAAGGAAAAAATGAATCAGGGAAAAGCCGCCGAGAAAGCAGGCGCAGAGATCAATGCCTTGCCGCCGATTGACTGGAAACTCTGCATAAAATTAGCGAACAATAAAATAGCCGTTGCCCAGGAAATTTTATTGCTTGTCATTCAACAACTCCCCGCTGAGCTAGAAGCGATCAAACAAGCGCAAGCCCGCGCTGACTATGCGGAGCTGCTGCGCCGCGTTCACAAATTGCACGGCGCCTTGTGTTACAGTGGCATGCCACGCCTAAAGAACGCGGTCGCGCATTTGGAGAGTGTTTTAAAGCAGGATAACATTGATAATGCGCAATTGATTGAGCTTAGCAGACGCATGGAGACAGAAGCACAGACGGTTTTAGCCAGTAAGTTGCCGTGTTGAGGTTAATGAATACCTCCACTCAAAGCTCCACTGGTGTCAGTTGCGTCGTCAATTGCGCGCTGCTTTCTGCCACCTGATGAGCCGCGGCGCGGGTGTCCGTCTCGAAGAAGCCGCCGCGCTTATAGGCCAGATAGAAGCCATAGCCCACCAAACAAAGAGCTAGCTCTTTGACCGCCCGGAGAAATTTTGCGAAAGCACTTTTATGTTCGTCCAGAAAATTATTTCGGGATGCGGATAATTCAGCCTTGATGACTTTATTCGTGAAATTTAAGGCCTGAGTCGCTTGCTGCTCCTTGGGTAATTTGACAAACTCGAGCGTTTTTTTGCAAAGCAAGATCGTCAATTTCCGGGTCGCTTCCGCTTTGGCCAAGCGTGCGGGAGAGTTTTTTTCCTTCTCCATCATTTTCACTTTTAAATCTATTTGATCCAAGGCTGTGAACAGCCTTTCATAGGCCTCCCTGGTATTTTCATCTATTGCCCCTGCGGTATAAATTTCATCCAGCCGATTGCGAATCTTTTTCAAAATCAACTCAGGACTCTCTTGGGGCACCTCATAATATTGCTTCTCCTCCCCCGGCATTGACGACGGAGCAGTCGAAGCCGGGCCGCCGTATTTCGCCTCGATGCGACGGGTATGCGCGACAAGCGGCGAGTCCCCTATCAAAAAATGCTTCTCTTCGCCTTTCAAATCCAAGCTGATTGAAGACACGGAACCTGATCTCCCCGCGCGCCTGACCGAGGTCAGTTCGAACCGACTGGAATCAATTTTATATTTATCAGTCACTTTGGCAGCCAACAGTAACATACCCTGGATTACCATTTTTTTCTGGCTCGCGGCATAGGCATCATAATCAATTATGCCAGCGGCCTTAGGATCACCCTTGCGAGCGCAATCGAAATGATGCTTATCTAGGATGCCAGCGATATTACGAGCCACCTTATCGCGAATATAAAATAATTTACTTTTCAGCAGTGACCGGAGCTCCGCTTGTTCCTTGAGAAGCATATCATGGGCTCTGTATTCATTGTCTTCCACTTTTTCAAAAGAATGCAAGAGCCGACCGATGCCATTATCGATCTCCTGACCAAAAGCGGACAGAGACTCAAAGATGAAATTACAATGATGGGGATGCGTGATGTAAATTTCCCCCAGATCCCGGATAGCATCCGAGAGTTTTTGGCAAAATTGATCCAAGTCCGTCAGCTGATCCAGCAGGCAGACCAACTCTGTAAAAATCTGCGCGCGAGCCTTGAGCTGACTGCGATTACGATACTTCGTCAAGACAACATTGAGCGCTTGTTTCTCCCTTTTAGACAGACTTTCCACTGGCTTACTCGCCGGCAGGCCGTCCAAGGCGGCGCCCAGACCCATCACAGACGCTATTCTAAGCTCCACCTGCTGTCTGTCTGCGTGGATCTCATAAACTTTCCATCCCACCCCCTCCCGCACCACCAAGAAAGAACTGGGCTCCGGAATCCGCGGCATTCTGGTCACGATTGAGAGTTGGCATTCTTCATCAAAGCCCACCGTAACGAATTGATTCTTGCCTACGCTGCCAGCCGCATTCGGCTGAGGTGACTTTAAGGTCAGAAAATTTGGGTGAAGCTTTTCGAAAAGCTTTTTAATCCCGGGCAAATCCTCGTCCTTTAATTCAAATGGCAATTTAGTGATGATTTTGGGGTCGAGCTGATAGGCGGTGATATTTTGCAGCCAACCCTTGAAAATAGAATTGAGAATGGGAACAGCAGCGCCATTGCGCTGCAAAACATTATGTGTGTTTTCGTATGCCGGCCTCAATAGGCCGGCCGCGATCAAGTCCGTCGTTGCCGTATCAACGAACTTCCACTCCTTTTCAGGAACAATCAATTTAGCAAACAGTTTGATAAGCCCCGGAATCAGGTCCTTATTACAAGAAGACATTAACTCATCCACATAAGACTTCATGGTGCGAGCAGAGCTGTGATCCCGCAGCACGCGCTGAGCCAAACACAGCTCGCGCACCGTTGCTTTCAGTCTTTCAAACCGCTGGCGTTTTTGCGGGCTGCTGGATTCAAGCCGGGTATCCCGAGGCAACGATATAAAGCCGCGGATAAAGCTAATGATTCCATCCAGGATAGCGATGTCGACATCAAAACCTTGAAAATTAGTGCAATGCTCACTCAGTATAATCAATAAATAAGTCAAGACACTGGAGGTCACATCGTTCGCGTCGCCTTTAGTCCAGAGGCTTCTTTGCCCCGAATCTAAGCGGTCATCATAAAACCCCATGATATGTTGCTTTGCACTCTTGATGTGCTCACTGTAGGGTAGCAAAAAAGTATCCGTACTGATCGATTTATCTTGCATCAGATCCTTGCGAATCGCCTGGTTGAGTCTTAAGGCAACGTAAGGCGACTCGTCTGCCTTAGAGTCAGCGGCTTTTGAGTCGGAGAGCTGTTGGATAGTAAAAGGAGGAGGAAGGGTTGGATGCTCCTTCATGCCGGGGCTGGTTATCTCAACAAGGTATTTCCTATAGAGCTCCATTATTTCTCTGACTCTTTTCATGTGCTTTTCGGATTGATGTCGGTTATATTCATACCTTGTATAAACTACTCCCGCCACCACTAAAGAGGTCACCGTGGCAAGAGCGACCGCCGCGGCACTACCAGAGCCGGCGGATATAATGGATTTCCCGATTGATTTGGCTTCTCCTAAACCGGATGCTAAATCTGAGATGCTTGGGGAACGTACGTCCATAGCTGATCTCCTTTTTTTAAATGCTACTACACGAAACCTTAAGGCTTTCTTAAGAGGTGAAGCAGCGACCCTTAATCTGATTATAAAATAGTCAAAAACACGGGTCTCAAGGTCAGATTCAAACAATCCTCAGACCACTGTAGCGAGAATTTTAGCGGGGCAATCGGTGAAAATAGCATCCACGCCCCAGGAGAATAAATCTGCGGCACGGGCCGGGTCATTGACGGTATAGGCTAGCAAGAGCGAGCTGATGGCTTTGAGCTGTTGGATCAGCGTGGGGTTCAAGAGATTTTGGTTCAGGTTAAGCGAAGTGCAATGCAACTCCCGATAAGTCTTTTCCCAATCCATGGCCAAGTCATCCATTAAAAATCCCAGCTGAAGAAGAGCGGACTGCTGCCGGAGTTCTTTTAACACGGGAATTGAAAAACTGGAGATCAATGGCGTCGGAATGGTTTTATACTGCTCGAGCTGAGATAAAACGTGAGTAACGGTTTCTTTTTCCATCCCTGGCAAAGCCTTTATTTCTATATTCGCAGATAGCCGCTCTTCTTGCAAAAAAGCCAGCACCTCGCTTAAACGCGGGATCCTTTCTCCGGCGAAGCGGGGATCAAACCAAGAGCCGGCATCAAGGGTCTGCAAATAGCTGTAAGGCTGTACCTGCAGCAAACCCTGGCCATTGGTGGTGCGATCCAAGGTTTCATCGTGAAAGACCACGACCTCGCCACAGGCCGCCAGCATGACGTCGAATTCCAGCCAACGCGCGCCCTGCTCCTGCGCTTTTTTAAAAGCAGCCAGCGTATTTTCAGGGGCGGAAGCACTGGCGCCACGATGCGCCAGCAAGGGAGGACGAAAGCGGAAGACGCTAGCACTCATTTCCAAACCCTCCTGGCGGCTAGCCATCGGATAAAATGAGCGCTAATCATTCTTTTTCACCAGACGCCGGTATTTTTCCTGTAATTGCGCCGGCGTTTCCGCATGCTCAGGATCAAGGATGATGCAGTTCACCGGACAAATGGCGACACATTGCGGCTCGGCAAAATGGCCGACGCACTCGGTGCAAGCAGAGGGCTTGATTTCAAAAATCATTTCGCCCTGATAAATGGCCTCGTTGGGACAAACAGGGGCACAGACATCGCAGTTGATACATTCTTCGGTAATTTTGAGAGCCATGCGCTACCCCTTTTCGTATAAAGCCTTGGCTACATGTTCGGGCACAAAACCGCTGACATCCCCTTTGAGGAAGGCAATTTCGCGCACGAGGCTTGCGGAAATATACATGTATTTTTCCGACGGCATCAGAAACAGGCTTTCAATGTCGGGATTTAAAAAACGATTCATACTCGCCAATTGAAATTCATAATCAAAGTCTGCCACCGCTCGCAGGCCGCGTAAAATAACGCCAGCCTTTTCCTTTTTTACATAATCGAGCAACAATGAGTCAAAACCTTCGATTTTCACGTTTTTATAGCGGACTAAGGATTGAGCCGCTAATTCACGGCGCTCTTCCAAGGAAAACAGAGGCTTTTTATTGGGGTTGGCGGCAATAGCCACGATCACCTGGTCAAAAAGGCGGGAGGCGCGATCAACCAAATCAATGTGCCCCAAGGTAATGGGATCAAAGGTTCCCGGGTAAACCGCAATTTTCATAGTCTATTCTCGTTGGCGTGCTTGATTGATTTTTAACCAGAATTAAGCCTGGGCCGTTCAACTCAGGGTATAATTATATCAATAAAGCTCAATTATTGTTACGGGGACGGGGCGCATGTTTCAATTCAAACTGTCTAACGATCACAACCAGGAACCCTACATCAAGATCCCGCTCAGCGGCCATGATTTGCTGCGTATATCCAAATTAAACAAGGGCTGCTCCTTCTCCCAAGAGGAGCGCGAAACCTTCAAACTGACCGGCCTCCTCCCGCATCAAGTTGAATCCCTTGAACAACAAACTGTCCGAATGTATGAGCAATTCCAGGAGTACCACACCAATTTATCCAAAAACATCTATCTCAATTCACTCTATGATTATAATGAAACCCTATTTTATAAATTAATCTCGCAGCATCTGGAAGAAATGTTGCCGATTATTTATACGCCCACCGTCGGCGAAGCCGTTGAGCATTTCAATCTCGAGCACCGCAAACCGCGCGGTCTTTATATCAGTTATCCCGATCTCAAGAAAATCGATGCGATTCTCGATCATCGCTTTCCCGCTGATGTTGATTTAATCGTCGCGACTGACGGCGAAGCCGTGCTCGGCATCGGCGATCAGGGTATCGGCGGGATTAATATCGCGGTCGCCAAGCTCATGGTTTACACCCTCTGCGGCGGTATCAACCCCCACCGCAACCTGCCCATCCAATTGGACGTGGGAACCAATAATGAAATCCTCTTGAATGACCCCATGTATCTTGGCTGGCGACATGAACGTATCTCGGGACAGGCTTATGATGATTTTATCGAAGCCTTCGTCAACGCCGTGAAGCGTAAGTTTCCGCAGGTGCTCTTGCATTGGGAGGACGTGGGCCGCAGCAATGCGCGGCGCATTTTGAATTATTATCGCGATAAAATTTGCACCTTTAACGGTGACATTCAAGCCACTGGCGTCGTGACCGTCGCTTGCATTCTCGCCGGCATCAAGGCCAGCGGCACACCCCTGACCCGCCATCACATCGTGATCTTTGGCGCTGGCACAGCCGGCGTTGGCATCGCGGATCAAATTCAGCAAGCGCTGCGGCACAGCGGTCTCTCGGCCGAAGAAGCGATCTCTAAATTCTGGCTGATCGATAAAAGCGGCTTACTAACGGACCAGACGCCTGGCCTACTCGACTTTCAAAAACCCTACGCACGCAAAGCATCGGAATTGGCGTCGTGGGAACTCCAGAACTCGCCCTTTGTCGGCCTCCTGGATGTCGTGAAAAACGTGCGGCCCACGATTCTCATCGGCTGCTCTACCGTCACTGGCGCTTTTACCAAAGAAATCGTACAAGCCATGCGCAAGCGTGTTTCCAGGCCGATTATCATGCCTCTCTCCAATCCCTTGACCAAATCCGAAGCCACACCTCATGATTTAATCCGCTGGACCAAGGGGCAGGCCATTATTGCGACTGGCAGCCCCTATCCCGATGTCATTTATGAGGGAGAACAAATTCGCGTTGCGCAATGCAACAATGCCTTTTCCTTCCCTGGCATTGGCCTCGGCACCATCGCTGCCAAAGCCAGGCACATCACCGATGGCATGCTCTGGGCCGCCGCTCAAGCCCTGAGCCATTTTTCGCACGCTCACCATCATCCTTTGGAACCGATTTTACCTAAACTGACCGAGTCAAAAAAAATCAGACGGCAAATCGCCTTGGCGGTCGCCCTAAGAGCCCGCGAGGAAGGAATAGCCGAGGTTGATCCCGCGCTCGATCTGGAGCATATTATCGATAACATGATCTGGGAACCTCGATATTACCCCTACAGGAAAGAATAAAATTAATGAATATGCGTCAAAATGCCTATCTGGTGGCCATGGGCATCGCTCAATGGCAATTACGCGACAGTAAAAAGCCCGCGGAACCGGAACTCAGCCTAAATTGGGAGGGATTACAACAAGCCGTGGTCCAGTGTACTGCCTGCGGTTTACATGGCTCACGGACGCAAACGGTATTCGGGGTCGGCGATCAGAAAGCAGACTTGATGATTATCGGCGAAGCACCGGGGTTTTACGAAGACCAACAGGGCGAGCCCTTTGTAGGGCGCGCTGGGCAATTACTCACCGCCATGCTCAAGGCCATCCAAAAAGAGAGAACCCAGGTTTATATCGCCAACATCCTCAAATGCCGCCCGCCGAATAACCGCGATCCACAGCCGGAAGAAGTGGCCCTCTGCACGCCTTATTTAAACCAGCAAATCGCCTTGATCCAACCCAAACTCATTCTAGCCGTCGGTCGTATCGCGGCTCACTATTTGTTAAACACCAAACAGGCTCTCTCCCAGCTGCGCGGGCAAATCCACCATTATGGTAAAGACCGGACGCCACTGATTGTGAGCTACCATCCAGCCTATTTGCTGCGCAACCCACGCGACAAGGCCCAAGCCTGGCAGGATTGGCAGCGGGCAATGAAGATAATCATTTGATTAATAAATATTTTTAACACAATTCGCTCTCTGCTGCCAACCCGCGCTTTTCATAAAAAACCCGATATACTTAAATAAGAAAGGTCTTTTATCGCATAGGGGTAGCTTATGCAGCATAGAAAATCCAAGAATACGCCCACCCTTGAAGAGAAGGAGAAGGCTTCTCCCAACGTCGCGCGGAATAGAAACAGCTTTCACAGAGATGCAATTCGTGCGCCTGTAGCCTTTGTAACACCTGCAGAACCCGCCGCATCTGCCGAGCCGCCATTGGAGGCCAACGCTCAAACTACCCGATCAATACTATCAACACTACAGAAAAAAAGCGGCGGTGCCTCAACGAAATCAGCACAAGAGGTAACCTTGGAGGCAGAACCGACTAATCTCACTGAAGAGGAAAAAGAGTTTTGCCGGAGGGAAAAATTTAGCGCAACGGAGGCCTTGGCGCTAAAAGCCATCACCCGAACCCCCCCTATGAGCCTGGAGGAGGCCTTTATCCTTGCTAAAAACAATAATATTAGCTTTGCCGACATTTTAATATGCAAAGAAGCGAATTTCCTCCTGGTAGACGCCATCAACTGTAAGAATAACGGGATGACTCTACATGACGCCCTCATTTACAGACAGGTCAGCCTGGAAACAAAGTGTGCCATCGAATTTCGCGGCGGCGCGCCCATCCAATGGATGGGTGAAGAAGTGGCACGCAAACCGCTGGTCATTAAAGAAAAATCCGACAAAAGCGAGGGCTTTACCAGCGGTTGCGTTAGAGCAAAGAAAGCAGAAAACAAGGAAGAGCAACATAAACATCTTGATCGTCTGAAGAAGAACAACATTTATAAAGGCTTCTATAACATCCCTCTAGGAAAAATACTAACGCTACGGGACAAAGACGGAGAGCTACGCTATACCTTTAACGCAAAATATAGCGATCCCAGCAAAGGCCGCTTGACTTTCAGCTTAACAAAAGACAACACGGACCCACCCCAGTTGTACAGCATCGACCTGAGCCACTACGGCAAAAAACCCGATCTCTCAAAGTGGAAGATGAATTTGGCGGGAACCACTCCACCCCCTTGGTGGCCCTCCTCTTTTGCCTTTAGTGAAGCGCTGGCTTCCGCCTATCCCGCGCAAAGAGTTGAATTTAAATCGGATCCTAAAACTGGCAAGCCTGCACCTAAATTTGTAACCGAACTAGTCTATCTCACCATAAATGAAAAAGCCCAGATCATCCCCATCTCGACAGATAACGACGTCAATGGCTTTGGCTGCTCCACGGAAACGATTCGACAAATGGGAAAGGAAAAGGCCGCTGCTTTAGTGGGGACTCGAATTAACACTTCTGAGCAGAAGGGCGCGTATGAATTAATCAGAGCACGCGTTGCCTTGAACGCAGCTCAACAAAGTCCGGCGAACCCGGAACAAGAAATGCAGCCCTTGCCCCCTGTGAATGCGGTAGAGGCTGAGGTAAAAACGGCGCAGGACATTGGGCACAGTGAAGGAATCTTCCATCATGAGACCGGCTTTATTACCGCTCACGGCTCCCACCTCATGCACCGCATCAACGAGCTTGCGGTCCCACCAGTCTCGCCTAAAAAAGGGGTATTCCGACCCTTGCAACACGCAGACGAAGATAATAATCTTGAGCACCCCCAGGATCTGGGGAGTACCGTCGTCTTCACGCACGACGGACACGTGAAAGTTTTTAAAACGCTGGAAGAACTCGTGCAATACCGCATTGACACCGAAAAAGAACAGTTCTTCCTGGTCAATGAAAATGCGCAACGATTTCCGCTCTGGATACCCTATATCGCAAGGCAAATCAATCATATCGACAAACCGGGCGGCGTTGCCTTGCCAATCCCAGCCTCGGTGAAGCAAAAGTTCGTCGAATGCCTGGCGGCATCAGGGCAAAAAGACAAACCCGTCATTGATAATGAGGTTCGCAAAGCTTGTAGAAAATTATTGTCTGACCCCGATGTCTTCGGGGAAACATCATCCGCCCAGAAAGTTAACCAGCGCGTTAAACTGAGAATTAAACTGATAGAAATAGCCTACTCAGAGCCGACTCCTTCATTGACATTACATCATAAACCGACTTGAGGGGAGATTTTTTATGCCTAAGAAAGAGATAGAAAAGGCAGAGAAGCTTGATCATGCCCTGAAAGGGCTTGATCAACTAAACAAGGAGGTTTTCGAAAAAGCGCAAGACCCTCTGCTGGCTGACTACCAGTCCAGGATTAATGGCGTAGCCGGACTGATTATCTTCTTAAAAACAGATCTCGCCAGAAAGGCCCGGGCGAAAAGAGAACAAAGGGAGGTTAACCAGACCTTATTAGAAGAGGTTGAACAGCTGAAACAGCAGGTAACGGAATTCAGCAAAGCCTACCCCACGCTCGCCGCAAATATCTGCGAAGAGGCCTGCACGGATTTAGAGGACGTCGTAAAAGCGAATAGACCTTAGTACAGTGTCAACTTGATTCTGTCATGAGTGAAAGAACCCAGAAGGCATAGGGAATGATCACGATAGTGACGGCATGCCGCCGCAAAGTAGACAAGCCTTGTTCCGCTCTAAGGCCAAAACACTGAAGCGCGGCGCCAAAAGCTGAATGAGCATTAACTTGCCCGCCAACGGAAGATCGAACCCCAAAATCCATTTTAAAATCTCCGCCGCCTGAAGCGAGCCCAAGAGGCCAGGCAGCACACCGAGAACCCCGCCTTCCACGCAGGGCGGAAAGAGTTCGGCGGGCGGCGCGTCTGGGAATAAGCAACGAAAACAAGGCGTCTTTTTTCCTAAAAAAAGCGCGACCTGTCCCTCGAATTGACGGACACTGGCATAGACATGCGGTTTATCTAGCGCGTGGGCTTGGTCGGCGATTAAATAGCGCGTGGCGAAATTATCGGAGCAATCCGCGATGATATCATAAAGATGAAACAACTGTGCCGCGTTTTCAAAAATCAGCCGCTCGGGATAGGCATGAATCGTAAGATTCGGGTTCAGAGCGAGCAAATGCTGTTTAGCTGCCTCCGTCTTCACTGTTCCGCGATCAGCGTCTTTATAAAGTATTTGCCTTTGTAAATTACTCAGCTCTAAACGGTCGTCATCCACAATGCCCAGTGTTCCCACCCCTGCCGCCGCCAAATACAACAAGACCGCCGACCCCAGACCGCCAGCGCCAACGCACAATACATGCGCTTGTTTCAACTTGAGCTGCCCCGCCCGGCCAATTTGATCCAGCTTGATTTGTTGCGAGTAGCGCTCTAATTCACTTGGCGTGAGGATCATGTTGGCTTACTCGCGTTAATAGTTCCAGGGTGGCTTTGAGAGGATCCGGTGCCTGGGTAATGGCGGAGATCAGCGCCACGCCATCCACCCCAGTGGAGCACACTTCGGATATTCTTTCGGAGTTGATCCCGCCGATCGCCACTAAGGGATAGCTCAAGGTACGACGCCACCGTTTTAAGCGAGAAATTCCCTGTGGCGGAAGGCTGATTGCTTTGCTCGTCGTATGATAAATTGGACCAAAGGCCAGATAGGAGGGCCGCAGCGCATGCGCGCGAGCCATTTCATAATAACCATGCGTGCTGATGCCCAGTCGCAGGCCCGCCTTGCGCAGCTTCTCAAAATCAGTCCGTTGAAAATCATCCTGTCCTAAATGAACGCCATAGGCGCCATAGCGCAAGGCTAATTCCCAATGATCATTCACAAAAAGCCGGGCCTGGTATTGCTTCGCCAAGGCCACACTCTGCCGAATTTCAGCCTCAAGCGCACTTCCCTCTTTGTCTTTCACGCGCAGCTGCAGCTGTTTGAGCCCGCAAGGCAATAGCTGCTCCACCCAGCTAAAACGGTCGACAACGGGGTATAAGCCCAATGAGCGCTCTTCAAGCAGGGGAAAGGGTGGTTTTAATTCAGCTTGGTAGTCATCGCTTAAATACGGCAGGTCCGTTTCTTCTTCAGGCCAATCGCCGTGGTAAAGCCAGGCAGCCTTGCCGGGCAAAACCGCAGCCTTGCGAATGCCGCGGTTCACATACATTTTGGCTACCACCAAGGCGTCTTTGATTTCATAGCCCAGTGCCAGGCAAGCCGTCAATGCCGCGGACAGAGCGCAGCCAGTACCGCGGTAATTTAAGCGGCAGGCGCGTTCATTGGCCAACCAAAAAGACGTTTTCCCGTCGGTCCAATAATCCTGCGAGAAAAGCGGATCGTGAAAATGACCGCCTTTGATTAAAACGCTTTTGGCGCCCAAGCTCAACAGCGCTTCCGCCCCTTGCTGAATTTCACGGGCGTCGCGAAGTGGCCGGTTTAAAAGTTGCTCGGCCTCAAATCGATTCGGCGTGAACACATCGACAAAACGAAGAAAGCGCCGAAGCCGGTCAAGATATCCTTTTAAAGCCACTGAAACAAAATGAGCGCCTGAAGCGGACCGCAAGACAGGATCCAGCACCACCGGGCCGGAATAGCCCGCCAAATAGTTTTCCAGGACGCGCAGCGTCTCCTGGCGGCCGAGCAACCCGAGTTTGATGGCTTTGGGCGCCAAGTTTGTTTGCAAAGCCGCGAGCTGTGCCGCGATGAACTCCGGGGCTAAATAGGCAAGCTCACTGAGCTGCTGGTTATTTTGCGCAGTCACCGCGGTCAGGACCGCGGTGCCATGCAGGCCAAAACAGTGAAAGGTCTTTAAATCACTTTGAATGCCGGCGCCGCCGCTGGAATCAGAACCAGCGATGGTACAAACGATTTCAGGGTTCATCCGAACGCTCCTGACGCCAAAAAGGCGTATCGATTAAAGAAGTACTGGGACAGGCCGTGTTTCTCTCCAGCATCAGCCCAGCCTTAAAAGCAGCGCGTCCGGCGATGATCGCGTCGCGAAAAGCAGCAGCCATGAGCACGGGTTTTTCAGCCAGCGCCACGGCGGAATTGAGCAAAACACCGTCGTAGCCTAATTCCAGAGCCTGCGTCGCCTGCGAGGGCTTTCCCAGGCCGGCATCGATGATTAAGGTAACTTCAGGCAAGCGGTCACGCAAAACCGCCAAGGCGTAAGGATTCAACAAGCCTTTTCCCGAACCGATCGGCGAAGCCCAGGGCATTAAAATACGGCAGCCACAATCGACCAGACGCTGCCCCAGGACAAAATCATCCGTCGTATAGGGAAAGACTTCAAAACCTTTTTGCACTAATGCCTCGGCCGCCTTGAGTAATTCAAAGGGATCCGGCTGCAGACTATAGTCATCGCCGATGACCTCCAGCTTAATCCAGGAAGTCTGAAAAATTTCACGCGCCATTTCAGCGGTAGCGACAGCTTCCTCGGCGCTGCGACAACCGGCAGTGTTGGGCAGCAGCTGGCAATTCAATTTTTGCAGCGCCGACCAGAAGTCTGCTCCGGCGTTTTCACGTGGACATTGTCGTTTTAACGAAACGGTCAGTACCTGAGCTTGCGATGCCTGAATCACCTCCTGCATCACTTTCAAAGAAGGGTACTGTGCTGTGCCCAGCAAGAAGCGACTCGATAAAAGCCTGTCCGCAAGGGTCCACATGGCTAGCCTCCCTGCATAGGAACCACGATATCCACCTGATCGTTTTCCCTTAAAGTTGTTTGCGAATAGCGCGCACGCGCGACAAAACGCCGATTGACGGCAACTGCACAAAAGGTGCTGAAACAGGCGCTGAAGGTTGCCTCCAATAAGGTGAGCAAATCACAGTTTTCGGGGATCGCCGTCGGCTGGCTATTTAAAAGGATCATCATGCGGCCTGCTCCCAAAGTGCACGGTGACGTACGCGCGACAATCCGCCTTGCAGCCAGGATAGAATTTCATTGACCAACGTGGGAGCAATTAAATAGCCGTGACGATACAGCCCATTGACAGCGATCAAACCTGGCGAATAGCGGATGCGGGGTAAATGATCCGACAACACGGGGCGGCAATGCGTGACCATTTTGAGGATCCGGGCTTCGCTCAAACTGGGGTGGATACTATAGGCGGCCGTCAATAAATCCAGTGCCCCGCGTAAGGACATCGGACTATAGTCCGTCGCTTCAATTTCACTAGCACCGATGAGGTAGCGCCCCTGCGGCCGGGGAACCAAATATAAACTGTAACGCGGATGCAGC
>Ga0206951_1107_pt2 | contig 13756 bp, 10 predicted proteins | sample Alteio_BWOrgHeat_38_FD_152974 | JGI IMG/M metagenome (GOLD analysis project Ga0206951, IMG submission 152974) | Enriched cells from forest soil in Barre Woods Harvard Forest LTER site, Petersham, Massachusetts, United States -... | ecosystem: Environmental > Terrestrial > Soil > Temperate forest >... | reverse complement strand
CCTCCAACTGGCTGAGGAATACGGCCTGGTTGTAGTGGAAGACGCGTGCCAGGCCCATGGCGCCGAATACTTCTCTGAGAGGTTTAATCGCTGGATGAAAGCCGGATCGGTTGGTCGGGCTGCGGCATTCAGTTTTTATCCGGGAAAGAATCTCGGAGCCTGTGGCGAAGCTGGTGCAGTCACGACGAATGACGATGAAGTAGCGGCTACGATCAAGATGCTGCGCGATCACGGCCAGGCCAGAAAGTACCACCATAATGTGGAAGGCTATAACGGGCGCCTGGATGCTTTACAGGCTGGATTACTACAGGCGAAGCTAGTTCATCTGGCGAAATGGAATACACTCCGGCGCGATCGCGCTGCGGAATACAACCGTATCCTCGGGGATATCGAGGCCATCACCCTTCCCTATGAGCCGTCATGGTCACGCGCTGTATATCACCTGTATGTGATTCGTACTGCCGATCGTGATGCCCTGATGAACCACATGAATCTTGCAGGTATCGGCACGGGGATTCACTATCCGATTCCCCTGCATATGCAGAAGGCCTATGTGTCACTGGGATACAGCCCGGAGGATTTTCCCGTCGCGAGAATGGTAGCCGCAGAAATCGCCTCTCTTCCGATGTTCCCGCAGCTCACTGCCGAACAGCAGGCACGTGTAGCAGATGAGCTCGCGGCATTTGCCGCTAAATCCGAACCAGCTTTGGTAACGAATACGAGCGATGTTGTCGAGATTGATCCTGCTCTGTTGCAAACGGTTGGCAGCAATGGACGCGGTGCTTCGCGGAGCAGGTAATCGCTTCGTGTCGTGACAATCAACAACTTCAGCCCCTAACCTCCAGCCACTGTGAATTCTGAAATTATGGCAGCAACTTCAAACTATGTATTGATTACACCTGCGCGGAATGAAGCTCAATTCATAGGATTGACGCTTCAATCCATGCTGGAGCAGACGCATCGTCCACTGAAATGGGTGATCGTGAGCGACGGTTCCACTGACGGTACGGACGAGATCGTTCGGAAATACGTTTCGGACCATCCGTGGATCGAGCTGCTGCGCATGCCAGACCGCAAAGAGAGACACTTTGCGGGCAAGGCACATGCCTTCAACGCCGGATACGAGCGAGTGAAAGACCTCGATTTCGATGTAATCGGCAACCTGGATGCGGACGTATCTTTCGATGCGGACCACTTTGAATCACTGATTGCGCGGTTCGCTGAGTACCCGCAGGTCGGCGTTCTCGGTGCTCCCTTCCGGGAAGGAAATTATCAGTACGATTACCGGTTTACCAGTGTCGATAGTGTTTGGGGCGGTTGCCAGCTCTTCCGCCGCGAATGTTTCGAGATGATCGGCGGATACGCTCCGCTCGAGAGTGGTGGAGTGGATCTGGTTGCCGTGGTGACCGCCCGGATGAAGGGATGGCAGAGCCGAACATACTTTGGCAAAGTCTGCATACATCATCGCCAGATGAACAGCGCTATGAACAAGGGTTTGAAGCTCAAGTTCAAGTGGGGAGAGAAAGATTACCGACTGGGCAGTCATCCGGTATGGCATATCTTCCGGTGCATCTATCAGATGAAGTATTCGCCTTACATCGTCGGTGGAGCTTTGATGCTGGCTGGATACTACTACGCTGCAATCACTCGTTGTCCACGGTCGGTTTCTGCGGAGTTCATCGATTTTCGCGGGAAAGAACAGATGAATCGCTTGAAGAGATTTATTGCACGTAAGCCACAGATTGCGGAAGGTGCAGTCTCACCGCAGATGGCGGCTCGTCCAAGCTCGAGCGGAGGTGCCCTGTGAGATTGATCCATCAAGGCGTGAACAGCGCACGCGCGGGCGTTCGCTCAGCTCTTCGCAGTGTATTGAGCCAGGAGCGACGCACGGAACTGAAGCGGCTCCAGGGATTGGCCCGGAAACGTTGCGCACCGGTTCTGTCATTGGTTCATGGAACCTTTACTACTGAGGAATTAATTGCAGATTTGTCGCGTCGCTTGCCGGCCGATTTCGAAATCCTCATGGTTCATAGTTCGTTCGATGGATTTCTTCCCATGTATAAGGGCACGGCGAAAGAACTTCTTGCGGCCCTGATTGATTTCTGCGGGCCTAACCGTACGCTGGTCATGCCTTCATTTGTTATGGGCGGCCGCACTTATGATTCGTCGGCTTATTTTCGTACGCATCCATTTGATGTCCGGCGTACCCCTTCGGAGGTCGGGTTGGTAGCAGAAATCTTTCGCAGAACGCCTAACGTATTACGGAGCCTGCACCCGACTTGTAGCGTCTGCGCTCTCGGGCCACTGGCGAAGGAGATGACTACCGGGCACCACCTGGCGGAAACGGGCCTTAGCCCGGATAGCCCCTTCGGAGTGATGACACGCGGCCGCACGGCGATTCTCGGCTTGGGTGTGGAATACTATCGCTGTCTGACGCATGCCCACACGGCCGGCCACCAGATGGGCGAGGCCTTCCCCATCAAATTTTCCAATCCGTTTACGCAGGTCACTCTTATCGACTACGACGGCAGCCGTTATGAATACAGGCTGGGGCTGCCTGACCGAACCAGGAAGTTAGACCTGACGATTATCTGGTCCTTGCTCCCTGCAAATGAGTTGATGGAGTGGCGCTATCACGGAATTCCCATGTTCCTGATTCCGAGCGCGGGAGTTTTGACAGATCGTTTGATTGAAGCTGCACACCGCGGAATTACGATTTACGGAAAAGCCTAGACTGAGGCATTTCAGGCAAACGGAAGAAACTGATATGAGCGAGATGAAAAATAAGCCGAACCCACGGCGCGTGTTGCTGACCGGCGATACAACGCTGGAGCCACTCGGTCGGCTGCTCGAGCGCAACCAGGAAGCGCCGGCTGTTGTCACTTCGGCAGCACCGTACGGGCAGGTCTTTCAGATTCTGCTGGATGCGAATCATTCCGCATGGACGTTTCAGCCTAACGTGCTTGTTGTATGGACTGCAGCGCATATTACGCTCCCTTCCGTCGGAAAGCTGATTCGCTTCGAAGGCGAGTCGCCTGCTGCGGCTTACGAAGCTGCCATCGCAGAAGCCGAACAATTCGCCGATTCCGTCCTTCGTGCAGCGGATCGCGTTGATATAGTACTGGTGCCTACGTGGGTCGTTCCAACTTACGAGCGGTGGGTACAAACGCTCGCATGGCGGCAGGGAATTGGCGTTGCCAATCTCATCGCCAGGCTGAATCTCCTACTCGCAGAGAAATTTGCCGCGCACCACAACATCGTTCTGCTCGACGCCGCATATTGGCAGGCAAGCCTGACCCGTTCGGCATACGATCCGCGCATGTATGCCTTCGCCAAGATACTGTACTCACAGCAGCTCTTTGAAAAAGCTGCAGCAGAGATGAAGGCGGTCTTGCGAGGATCCTTGGGGCAGACGAAAAAGGTAGTCGTTTGCGATCTCGACAATACACTGTGGGGCGGCGTAGTGGGAGACGACGGCTCGCACAACATCAAGCTCGGCGCGCCAGATCCGGTGGGAGAGTGCTTCTCTGCCTTTCAGCTGGTACTTAAGGGGCTGCGTTCTCGTGGCATTGTACTCGCGATCTCGAGCAAAAACGACGAAGCTTATGCGTTGTCAGTCATTGAAGACCACCCGGCGATGGTGCTTCGCAAGAGCGACTTTGTTGCGTGGCGAATCAACTGGAGAGATAAAGCGGAGAACCTGCTAAGCCTTGCCGAAGAATTGAATCTGGGTCTTGACTCGTTTGTGTTCCTCGATGACAGCCCTCAGGAACGGGAGCAGATAAGGCAGGTCCTTCCGCAGGTATACACTCCGGATTTACCATCATCTCCCGCCGATTATGCATCGTTTCTTTCGACGCTCAACTGCTTTGAAACTTCAAGTATTGGCAAGGAAGATTTAGAGCGAACAACCATGTATCGGGCCGAGCGCGGCCGCAAGGAAGCCCTCGATCTTAATGGCGATGTGGAGAATTGGTTGAGTTCGCTGCAGATTAAGGTGCAGGCAGCTCCATTATGCAGGGATAGCCTGCCGCGGGCGGCACAACTGCTGAATAAGACGAACCAGTTCAATCTAAGCCTTCGTCGTTTGGACGAAAAGAGCCTTTGGAACTGGGCGGAAGAACCAAGCAACGCTGCGTATACCTTCGATGTCTCTGATCGATTCGGCAACTTCGGTCTTACCGGCCTGGCCAGTCTTTCACTCACTGGGTCCGAAGCAAGGATCGTTGACTTTGTGATGAGCTGCCGAGTGATGGGCAAGAAGGTAGAGGAGGCGCTGCTTGGGTACACGCTGGCGCAGGCGAAAGCTGCGGGAGCGGAGCGCATCATGGCGCCGCCGGTTGATGGCCCGCGAAATGGCCCGGCTAAAGATTTCTTTGCAAGCAAGTTTTCCAGTGTCGAAAGCGGTGCGATCGATCCGGACCGAGTTGTCATTCCACCCCAAATCAACCTGATGGAGGAGCGCTGAAGCAAAATCAGCGAATGTTCTATGGAAGAAGTAATCGCAATTCTGAATGAAATACGGCCTGCGCAGAATTTCTCGAACGCAGAGAATTTTTTCGACCAGGGCATGCTGGATTCACTGGACCTAACGGCGCTGGTAGCCGCACTTGAGACCCATTACGACGTATTCATCGACGTTGATGAAATCGCGCCCGATAATTTCAGCAACCTATCGGCAATCAAGGCTATTCTCGTCCGCAAAGGCGTGAGCGTTTAAGCGCAACTCCGCGAGTTATGACCTATCAACAGCCACATATCTCCGTCTGCATCTGCACATATAAGCGTCCGGAGTTGCTCAGGCGCGCGCTCGAAGCTGCGTGCATGCAAAGAACAGATGATCTGTTCACCTTCTCTCTCGTGGTTGTAGATAACGACAAAAATGAGAGCGGAAGAGAGACTGCTGCACAAATAGCATTAGAATGCTCTGTGCCTGTCAACTACGTTGTTGAAGCACGGCAAGGTATTGCGCTTGCACGCAATAAGGCTGTTGAGAGCGCCACCGGGAATTTCGTTGCTTTTATGGATGATGATGAGCTTCCGATCCAAGAGTGGCTGCGGACATTATTCAAAACGCTTCAGGGCTGCGAGGCCGACGGTGTTCTGGGTCCGGTGGATCCTCATTTCGACGAAGATACGCCGCGATGGATTATCGAAGGTGGGTTTTATTCGCGGCCAAGCCATCCGACTGGAATGAAACTCACGTGGAGAAATTGCCGGACCGGCAACGTGCTGTTAAAACGCGAACTGTTTGCAACTGACGAGCAGCCGTTTAATCCCGAGTGCCTGTCAGGGGAAGACCAGGATTTCTTTCGAAGAAAGATTGAAAAAGGGCATCAGTTCATATGGTGCCATGAAGCCACTATTTATGAAGTAGTGCCTGCTGTTCGTTGGAAACGCAGCTTTCTCATTCGCCGGGCCCTGTTCCGTGGCATCTTTGCACAACGGAACCATGGGCTCCAGCCATTACGGCTGCTGCAAGCGATTGTGTCCGCGCCGGTATATGCATTAGCTCTGCCGATTGCTTTCATTTTCGGACAGGCAAAGTTCATGACATGCGTTTTCAAGTTGTCATATCACATGGGCCGATTGTTCGCTGTCGTCGGCCTGAATCCAATTCGACAGCGCTACGTTACGGAGTAGCGATAGAACTGTCGTCATGCGGAGAGATCGCCGTTGGTTAAGGCAGCGGTCAGCTTGCTGGCTGCGATGGGAAACCATCCGGAGGTTCGAATCCTACCTCTCTCCGCCAAATTTTCGAGAAGTACTTAGATCGAGGACTCAGGTATCAGGCATGAAAGTGAGCAATAAGGAAATCAGAGTAAGCGGGCGTTGGCTGAAGATCGCTCGCCTGGATGCTGACAAGTATCAGTTCCTCGAAGAGGCTGGGTCATTTATTGAGGAGCTGCGTAAGGCCAGAGTGAAAGCTGACATTTTTACCTTCATCCAGGGTCTGCCCTCGACAGAGCCTAAATACAAATTCCCAATGGAATGGGACAATTTTGCTGCAATTCCTATTTCCACATTCGAAAACTGGTGGATGAAGCAGATTGGATTCAAGGCGAGAAACAAGGCCAAGCAGGCAGAGAAAAAAGGTATTGTGATTCGTGAAGTGCCGTTCAGTGACGAACTGGTTCACGGCATCTGGGAAATCTATAATGAATCGCCGATTCGCCAGGGCCGGCGGTTTCCGCATTACGGCAAAGACTTTGCCACTGTGTACAAGGAAGAAGCTACCTATCTTGACAGCAGCGTCTTCATCGGCGCGTACCTTGAGGAAAAGCTAATCGGCTTTGTGAAACTGGTGAGCGACGAGAGCCGCACTCAGGCAGGGTTGATGAACATCGTCTCTCTCATCCAGCAGCGTGACAAGGCTCCCACGAATGCGTTGGTGGCGCGCGCTGTTCGCTCCTGCGCAGAGCGTGGAATTCCTTTTCTCGTGTATTCGAACTTCGACTACGGCAAAAAGCAGCAGGACAGCCTCAGGGATTTCAAAGAACGCAATGCTTTCCAGCGCATGGATGTGCCGCGCTATTATGTTCCGCTAACGCAGCTTGGCGCTGCTGCTGTCCGTCTCGGATTGCAGCACCGGCTCACAGACTATATTCCGGAATCGGTAGCGTCGCGTCTGCGTGAATATCGCGAAGCGTGGTACAACCGCAGGTTCGAAACAGCCACGGAGGCTTCGTAGAGCTGATCATGCCTGGAATCGTTGGAATTATCACAAAAAAGTCGCGTGATTGGGCGGAGCCGCAGCTGCAGAAGATGGTAGCTACCATGCGTCACGAATCCTTTTATACAGAAGGAACCTGGGCGAATGAAGCTGCGGGAATTTATGTTGGCTGGGTTGCGCGCAAGAATTCTTTTGCAGATGTAATGCCGATCTGCAATGAGCAGAACGATAAGATTCTCTTCTTTTCCGGAGAGGAATATCCCGATCCCGATGTTTATGCGAAGCTGAAGCAGCGCGGTCACTCATTCGAGACCAGAAGCGCAGCATATCTCGTTCATCTTGCGGAAGAAGATTCGTTGTTTCCTCGCAGCCTGAACGGTAAATTTCAGGGAATGCTCATCGATTCTACCTCTGGAGCCGCCACGCTCTTTAACGATCGCTTCGGCATGCATCGGTTGTATTACCATAAGTCGCCGGAAGCCTTCTATTTTGCCGCCGAAGCGAAATCCATTCTTGCTGTGCGCCGGGAACTGCGCACGGCAAATCAGCAAAGTCTTGGCGAGTTCGTAGCCTGTGGTTGTGTGCTTGAAGACCGCACCCTCTTCCAGGACATTCATGTGTTGCCAACGGCTTCAGCATGGGTTTTTCGAAACGGCGCTCTACAGAACAAAGGGAAATACTTCGAGCCGTCAGAATGGGAAAACCGGGGGCCTCTTGAGCCAGAAGCCTACTACAGGCAATTGCAGGAAGTGTTCTCGCGCAATTTGCCACGCTACTTTGGCGGCGACGAGAAGGTCGGGGTTTCGCTGACAGGCGGTCTCGATACACGCATGATTATGGCGTGGTGGAAAGCTGCTCCGGAATCGCTGCCTACATATACGTTTGGCGGTCCATACCGTGAATGTCAGGACGTGATCATTGCCCGAAAAGTGGCGGAAGCCTGTGGGCAGCCTTATCAGGTGATACCGCTGGGCAGCGAGTTTCTCTCGCGGTTTGCACACTATGCCGAGCGCGCCGTCTATCTCGCTGACGGGTGCGTGACCGTACAGCGGTCTGCCGATCTTTATGCGAACGAGCTAGCCGCACAAATTGCCCCCATAAGAATGACTGGCAACTACGGCAGCGAAATCCTGCGCCGCCTGCGAGCATTCAAGCCAACAACCCCAGCGAATGGACTCTTTCAGCCGGAATTCCTTTCGCATGTCGACCGCGCAAAGGATACCTTCCATCGGCTTTCTCAAGGGCACGCAGTCACCTTCACTGCCTTTCGTCAGGCTCCGTGGTATCAGTATGGACTGCTTTCGCTCGAGCAAACGCAGCTTTCACTGAGATCGCCGTTCCTGGATAACGATCTTGTTCAGACGGCGTTCAGGGCGCCCAAATCGGAGATCGTAAAGAGCGATATCTTCGAAGACAACAGCGACTGCGGACGATTGATCGCTGACGGAAGTGCGGCTTTGCACCGCATTCCGACAGATCGCGGACTTGGCGGTGGCGGTGGCGTAGTATCCCGCATGTCGCGAGGCCTGCTAGAGTTCACCTTTAAAGCGGAATATGCCTATGACTATGGGATGCCGCAGTGGATGGCTCGCATCGATCATGCTCTGTCGCGGCTGCACCTGGAGCATCTTTTCCTGGGACGTCATAAGTTCTGCCACTTTCGCGTGTGGTACCGGGATGCTCTCTCCTCCTATGTTAAGGAGATGCTCTTAGATTCGCGCACGTTGTCGCGGCCATACGTTCAGCGCAAGACGGTGGAAGCGATGGTGAGCGGCCACCTCAAGGGAAATCGCAATTACACGACAGAGATTCATAGACTACTTACCCTTGAACTTCAGCATCGACTGTTTCTCGATGCGCAATAAGTCACATAGCAGACCAAATCGCACATGCCAACATTTACTCTAGCCGCGTCTCTGACCTTCAGTTTCTTTTTGATCTGGCGCGATTGCCGCAGGCGTAAGACAGTAAGCGCGAGAGTATGGGTTCCCACGATGCTGATATTGATACTGGGCTCGCGGCCTGCATCCATATGGGCTTCGGGAGGTACGATTCATGCCAGCACGGAGATGGCCAACGACGTTGCGACAAGCAGTATCGATCAGATGTTTTATTTCTCTGTGTTGGCGAGTTCGCTTATTTTGGCATCGCGGAAGGGTTTCAAGTGGGGCAAGCTTTTTGCAGGAAATCCTGCAATCATGCTTTTCTATCTCTACTTCGCAATCAGCATCATGTGGTCAAGCGATCCGATAGGCTCAACAAAAAGAATTATCAAGGACTTCGGTCTGCTATTCGTGATCGCGGTCGTTCTTTCTGAAAAGGAACCGCTGCAGGCGATGCGAGCTATTTATGTTCGCTGCGGGTTTCTGCTGCTTCCACTCTCCATCGTATTCATCAAGTACTTTCCTGTATATGGCCGGTCCTACGGCATCGCGGGAGATGTGATGCTTACGGGCGTGACGACACAGAAGAACTCCCTCGGCGAAATCGTACTGATCTTTACGCTGTTCATGGTCTGGGATTATCTTGATTCGCGGCCTCCCGGAGCAAAGTTCAGGATCGGGAAGATCCCATGGGAAATCGTAATCCTGCTTGTGATTGGCGCACAGCTCCTGAATCTCTCGCAGAGTAAGACGGCTTTGATGTGCACGCTGGTTGGAACGTTGTTAATCTGCCGCAGCGGTTGGCTGATGTCCAAGCCCATTAATATCGCGATATTGGGAGCCACGCTCTTCGTTCCGTATTTTGTATTTTTTGCTGAGCAGTTTGCCTCAATACTCGGACCGCTGACAGAAGCCATGGGCCGCAACCTGACCTTCACTGGGAGGACAGATATCTGGAAGCACATTTCGCTTAACACCGTAAACCCTATTATCGGATCAGGCTATTGGAACTTCTGGGGTGGGCCGGGCGGATATGCCGTGAACGAGTCTATGCACGCCATCATTCCTAATGCTCATAACGGGTATGTGGACCTCTTCCTCGACGGAGGAATTACCGGGCTGTGCATCCTGGTCATCATGCTGGTGGCCTGCGGTTATAACATCATGGGCCACCTCGGACCGGGCCGTGACAAGAATCACTATCATCGCGCCAGATTCGCATTTCTGATTGTTGCGATTATCTACAACATCTCAGAATCGACTTTTGCCCGCATGGGACCAATCTGGTTTACGACGCTGATGATGCTAGTCGAATTTCCAATTCCGAAGGTCAGCTTACGTAAAGCCCAACCTGCGATTGTGCAACGCGAGAAGATGCCAGATGTACATGCGGAATCGATGTTGGTCGCCCGCTAACTGAAATCACAGAACCCGTTACGAGCCTAAATGAGACAGTGGTCAACATCCCGGTGGGTTGGAGTGAGTATCGCGTTAATCGCACTCCATCTTATTGTTCTTTTTGCCGTCAGCAACGCTTTCACCACGCATGCTTCTTCTGCCTACAATCAAAATGGCGTTACAGATGGGTACGATCAATTAGCCGATAACCTTCTTCACGGGCATGGTTATCGCTTCTATCCTCAAACTGCTCTCACTATGATGCGGGAGCCTGGTTTCCCCGTGTTTCTGGCGGGACTAGGTCTTCTGTTTGGGCCTGCATTTACAGTCATCAAGACAGCCAATGTACTGATGGCCTTCGCCACAGCAGGACTCCTGGTGCTCCTTAGCCGGAGACTATGGGACGATTTGCTTGTCGCATATATAGCTCCAATCCTGTTTTTGCTGCACCCTGGGGTTTTGCTAGCCGAATGCCGCGGCGGCCTGGAAATTCTCTACGGGTTATTGACGACTCTACTTCTGCTCTTGCTTTACAAGTGCCTTGAAAACGGTAAGTGGGGAAGATATATCCTGGCCGGATCTGTTCTTGGGATCACGGTTTTGGTAAGAAGCGTTCTCATGTTCTTCCCGCTCTTCTGGGGAGTTTATCTACTTGTCGGCGAAAGGCGCCGTTCATCGGTTGCTGCTACAGTCCGCAACATGGCCCTCATGATTCTTTTCATGTTTGTCTTTCTCTCGCCTTGGATTATCCGCAACTACTCTTTGACGAAGAAGTTTGTTCCGACTGCGAGTGTCATGGGCGTGTCTGCTCACGCCGGCCAGTATATTGATACCCATCTCTTCAGCGGAAAGCCTTGGTGGCTTTTAGATCGCGAAGCAGCGAGAGAGCGAGCTCAGTTGGCAACTGATGCGGGATTTCGCTTCGAAGACGATTTTTACTATCAGACCTTCTATCAGAGTGCGGACGAGCTGAAGTTTTCAAAATTCCTGTTGAATCGGGTTATAGGTGAGTATCGACAGCATCCTCTGCTTTTTGTGAAGTGTGTGGGTCTGAATCTGGTGAATTTCTGGATTGCCGGCAAAACATGGCTTGCCACAGCGATCAATCTGCTGGTGCAATTGCCATATCTCGTATTGGGATTTTTAGGGCTCAGGATCGCAATTAGAAGAGGATTAGGAAAGATCGTAGCTCCGCTGCTTCTCTTCATGGCTTATACGATCGCGGTGTATGCGCCAATTCTTGCCCAGGCAAGATACAGCATTCCGCTGATTCCATTCGTATCGATCTTCGCGGCAATTTACCTATGCGGTTTGCTGGATAAGCGAAATACCGAAGAGCAGATAGAGATGACCGTCGAATCCGCAGGAGTCATGGACGAGCGTGGCCGTATTGCGGATAACGAAGACGAGCAGGTTTTAGTAACGCAGTCGCGTGCCGGCAAGGAGAGTTACATGGACTTAAGACCGTTAGCTGGGGTGCAAGACGAAATCCCAAGCCAGCGAAACGATGTTCAGATTTCGTTTGTTATTCCGGCCTACAACGAGCAAAATCGGCTGCCTCGAACGGTACTCGAGACGATCGACTGGTGCTCGGCTCAGAAGCTCGATTACGAAATCGTTATTGCGGACGACGGGAGCCAGGACGAAACTCTGAAACTGGCGCGTCTTTTTGAGGCTCGCGACAGCAGAGTACGCTCGCTCGCTTGCCCTCATATGGGAAAGGGCTCAGCCGTGCGTATGGGAATGCTCAACGCGCGCGGCCGCTACATCCTGTTTATGGATGCTGATGGAGCGACGCCACTTGCTGAAACCCAAAAACTGTTGAGCGCGCTCGAATCGGGCTATGATGTCGCGATTGGATCGAGAGCTCTCCCCGGCGAGGGCGAAGTGAAAGTGCGTACTTCGATCCATCGTCGAATCATCGGTCGTGTCTTCGCGTTCTTTGTCAATCTGTTTGCAATTCAGGGAATTGCCGACACGCAGTGCGGCTTCAAGATGTTTAGTCATGGAGCAGCGATGGAGATCTTTTCGCGGCAGAAGACACTTGGATTTGCTTTCGATGTCGAAGCCCTCTTTATCGCACGACAGCTCTCTCTGAGTGTCTGCGAAGTCCCGGTGAACTGGGTCGCGCAACCTGGATCGAAAGTAAATCTCGTCTCCGACTCGATTCGTATGTTGTGGGACATATCCCGCATCCGCTGGCAGCATCTACGGTTCAGACATAATGTCAGCCTTTCAGCCCGCGCAGTAGAAATGGCCCGCAAATAGCTTTAACCTTTCGACTATTCTTGTGCCCTTCAATTCTCTACAATTTGCGATTTTCTTCCCGATTGTGGTCGGAGGATATTTCCTCCTGTCGCAGCGATGGAGGGTGCCATGGTTGCTGGCTGCCAGTTGCCTGTTCTACATGGCTTTCATTCCTTCTTACATCCTGATTCTGCTGGTCACGATTCTCATTGATTACTTCGCGGGAATCTATATTGAGCGGATGGAAGGCCACGGAAGGAAGACACTACTGTGGGTAAGTATTCTGTCCACCTGCACAGTACTCTTCATCTTTAAATATTATGGCTTCTTCATCGGCAGCTTTGTCAGCGTAGCCCAGTTGTTGGGCTGGAACCTGTCCAGGCCGGTGTTGTCTATCATCCTGCCGATCGGACTTTCATTCCACACGTTCCAGAGCCTCAGCTATGTCATTGAGGTGTACAGAGGAAATCAGCGTGCCGAACGCAATTTTCTTGTGTACGCGACCTATGTCATGTTCTTTCCGCAGCTGGTTGCCGGGCCGATTGAACGGCCACAGAACCTGTTGCATCAATTCAAGGAATGGCATGAGTTTTCTTATGTGAATGTAACAGCCGGGCTTAAAAGGATGGCCTGGGGCTTTTTCAAGAAACTGGTAGTCGCGGACCGGCTCGCACTGTATGTGAATGATGTATATACGTACCCGCGTGCCTGCAATGGTTTGCAATTGACGATTGCCACTGTTTTCTTTGCCTATCAGATCTACTGCGATTTCTCCGGGTACTCTGATATTGCAATCGGCGCAGCGCAGGTTCTGGGCTTCCGGCTGATGGAGAACTTCAGAACTCCCTACTACTCTTTGTCCACCTCGGAATTCTGGCGGCGCTGGCATATCTCGCTTTCTACGTGGTTCAAGGATTATGTTTATGTTCCGCTCGGCGGAAGCCGAGTGCGAAAGAGCCGGCATATCTTCAATCTGCTGGTTACCTTTGGCGTGAGCGGCTTATGGCATGGGGCGAACTGGACCTATGTGATCTGGGGTTTGCTGAATGGCTTTTATCTAGTATTTGGATGGCTCACCAAAGAATGGAGAGACCGCCTCTTCGCTCTCCTCGGGTTGCAGGAAGATACCCGCATCCGCAAGGTGATCATGCTGGCCAGCACGTTAGTCTTGACGTGTGTTGCGTGGATCGTCTTCCGTGCTCGGAACATCGGCGACGCCGTATACGTGTTCACGCATCTGGCTAGCGGCTGGAACTTCCACCAGATCGCAACCGAGCAGTTCCTGCTTCGCCAGATGCCCGTGGCGATCGCTTCCATTCTCGTGCTTGAAATCGGCCAGCTATGGGGCGGAACGGTGTCACTGCCGAACCTGATACAGAAGCTGCCGCTTCCGGCACGGTGGACGGTGTATGCGTCTCTCGTGATGACGGTGGTGATGTTTGGAATCTATAAAAAGACGCAATTCATCTACTTCCAATTCTAAAAGATATGCTTCTGCAAAAATCAGCGAGATCTGGCCAACTTCTGTCGCCGAAAACTTATTCGGCGGTCATGG
>Ga0206951_1170_pt1 | contig 13879 bp, 8 predicted proteins | sample Alteio_BWOrgHeat_38_FD_152974 | JGI IMG/M metagenome (GOLD analysis project Ga0206951, IMG submission 152974) | Enriched cells from forest soil in Barre Woods Harvard Forest LTER site, Petersham, Massachusetts, United States -... | ecosystem: Environmental > Terrestrial > Soil > Temperate forest > O... | reverse complement strand
AATACGCCCTTGAAGCCGACCCTAAGGGGAACATCACATTCCTTGTGACGGGCAAAAACGGCGAAGGTAAAACTCTTGAAGCGCCGATGGCTTTGCACACATTTGTTTTGTTGACGGGAGTCTATGACAAGGCCAACGGAACCCAGAATCTATATGAAGACGGGAAGCTGGTCAACCAATTCGTCGGAGTCCCAAATCTGACTCCGCTATGCGGACTAGTCGACCACCAGAACGCCGGCATCGGTATCGGAACCAACAACGGTTTCCCGAACAGCAGCTTCCATTTCGGTTGGAAAGGCGTCATCAGCGACCTGCGCATTTACAACCGAGCCCTGACTCCATCCGAAGTCGTCGAACTTTTTCACCTCGGAGTTTCAACCACCAAAACGCGAATCAATCCAGTTATCAATCCGTAGTCCGACGGCCTAAAGCCGTGGAAACCGCTGGTGCAACAGCCATTGAGTCGGCTTGGGTTGCTGTATCGTCCCACTCGTCGGCGTTGTTCCTGAATGTGAGTTAGTCCGCCGAGCCAAAACGCAAAAAAAGACGAAATCAGTCGATGTAAGACATTGGAAAGGGAACTTTGTGCAAGAACCCAACTCAAAGAATATGGACTAGTGCGCCAAAGATCAAGCTTCTAAAAAGGACTCCTCCACGTAACACGGGGTCGCTTTGGCTTTAAATTGCATTGCAACTGAGATAATGAGACACACGCTGCCAACGAAGCTTGATAGGATCGTGCTGGCGGAAGAGTCTAATGCCTACAAGGCGCTTGCAAACGACTACTCACTGCTCGAGAGCAAGTTCAGCGAGAACGCATCGGCAAATCGACGACGTATCGCATTAGCGAATGCTGTTCAAGGCCACTACGACTTAAAGGGCCTAACCCTCCAAATTCGCAATTTTTTCGTCGAAGATTGCGGCTTTGATCGAGCGGGTGTTTTTATCTACGACCCGGTGACCGAAACCATGCGAGGATCATGGGGAACGGACCCGCAGGGAGTCTTGGAAGATAACTCCCATTTTCAGTTTTCGTTCCACGATCCTGAGCGCGGGGCTTGGGAGGAGATGCAAGCAGGCGCACAAGGTTTCTCTGTAACACACTACGAAGCAAATCAAGATCGTGAGGACCTGCCTCCGGAGATGGCTACGGTACGGGATCATGCTTCAATCATTCTTGCCTATAGTGGCCAGCTTGTTGGATACGTCGGAGTGGATAATCTGTTGTCCGATCGTCCCATCACCGAGGCCGAGATCCTTGAGATCATGCCATTAGCCGAGCAGGCCGCCTTAATACTTCAAAACGCGAAAATGCGAGCAGATCACGAGGCGGCAAGTAGGTTGCAACTTCGAATTGCGGAAATCTCGCTGGCGATCACGTCCAACGAAGACCCCGAGAGCGTGTACCTCATGGTGCGTAACGCAATCATGGACATTGGATTTGTCGACCGCGCCTCTGTGTGGGTTGCAGGCGAACATATTGCTCACGGCACTTGGGGAACCGACGACCTCGGCAACCTGAGAGATGAGCACCATCTCAGCTTTGAGATCGACCGTCGGGGAAGTGATTTTATAAAGTTTTCTAATCCCGACCACCCCTACGTGATCAATTCGATCACCGTAGACGGCCCCGATGGGCAGCATCATGAGGGTGTTCCGCATGCCTTTATTCCCCTTCGCGTTGGCGGCGAATTCATTGGCTTTGCCGCACTTGACAACCTCCTTACCGGCCGTAAAATCACCCCCGCGATGATGTCTTCATTGCTGCCCATCACGGACCAAGCGGCGGCGGCAATTCAGAAGGCACAGCTGTTGGAACAACGCAAGACGGTTGTTCGAAACCAGCGACGGATCATGGACATTGCAGCAGCCATTGCGTCAAATGTGGATCCAGACACAGTTCTCAAGATGGTTCGGGACGCCGTCCTGGAGACGGGCGGCGCCGATCGTGTAGGTGTCTGGCTGGTCGAAGGAGAATATGCGGTTAGCACCTGGGGCACCGATTGCAACGGACATCCGATCGAAGAGCGAGGACACCGTTTTTCGACCAAGGCATTTGGCGAGGAATATGCGGAGCGTCTGAAGGATGAAGAAAGCTGCGCGATTACGAAGCATCACGGAGTACAGCTGCCAACTGGCGAGCTGAAATCGAACGTTCCCTACGCAATTATTCCACTTAGGGCACAGGGCCAGCTGCTGGGCATATTGACAATTGACAACCTGCTGACCATGCGTGAAATCACTGCAGACGGGATTGAACTAATCTTTCCCTTGGCCAAGCAGGCGGCCATCGCCGTGTTGAATTCACGGCTGACCTCGGAGCGAGAATCCATCATTAGGTATCAAAAAGGTCTCATGGAGATAGCAGCGGCAATCGCGCTAAACGAAGATCCCGATGCGGTTTTCCGAATGGTTCGAGACGCCGTTCTTGAAACTGGATACGCCGATCGGGCTGGCGTGTGGCTGGTTGACGGCCTTAAATCCTTCGGCACATGGGGCACCGACGAACAAGGAAACCCTACTGATGAGCACGGGATCAGTTACTCGCTAAAACAATTTGCTCTTGAGTATTCCGATTTCATGGTCGGAAATGAACAGTTCGTAATCACCCCGTCGCATAGCGTTACTATGGCGAACGGCGAACAAAGGACCAACGTTCCATATGCTCTTATTCGGCTTAGCGCGGGCAATAACTTGGTTGGCTTCATCACGATCGACAACCTCCTAACGCTTAGGCAATTCACGCCGGAGGGCCTCCAGGTTCTCGTGCCTTTGGCGAGGCAAGCTGCGATCGCGGTACTCAATTCTCGGTTGCGTGCCGAGCGTGAGGCCGTAATTTCGCAGCAAATGCGATTGATGGAAATCGCGGTGGCGATTACCGCGAGCGAGAACCCGGACTCAGTATTTAGAATGGTTCGCGACGCGGTTTTGGAGACTGGTACGGTCGATCGCGTGGGTGTTTGGCTCGTCGAAAACGACGTCGCTCACGGAACCTGGGGCACTGATCTCGATGGAACGCCGACAGACGAACATGATACAAGCTTTGCACTTGAATTTCTTGGTGAGGAGTTCGCCGCGTGTCTTAAAGGGGATGCACCGTTCGTCATCAGCGATCACCAGTCAGTTACGCTGGCCGATGGGAGCAAGAAACAGAATGTCCCTTATGCGATCTTTCCGCTTCGAGTCGATGACCACTTAGTTGGCATTTTGAGCCTAGACATGCTCACTTCGATGCGTAAGCTGACGCCCGAAAGACTGGGATTGATTGTTCCCCTGGCGAGAGAAGCCGCCATCGCTGTTCTGAATTCCAAGCTGCGCACGGATCGCGAAGCCGTTATTAGGCATCAAAAGCGACTTATGGAAATTGCGGTGGCGATCACCGAAAACCAAAATACAGACGCTGTTTTCCAGATGGTGCGCGACGCGATTATGGAGATTGGATCGGTCGATCGTGCTGGTGTTTGGTTGATCGACGGAGACACTGCTTGGGGCACTTGGGGCACCGATAACCTTGGACGGCGAACCGATGTGCATGGACAGTCTTTTTCTCTTTTAGAGCACTTCAAAGATTTCGCTGCCTGTATGAACGGCGATGCGCCGTTCGTAATCGATGTCTTCCACGCAGACACGTTGGCTAATGGTGAGATTAGAACCAACATTCCTCACGCCATCATTCCCTTGCGTGCGGGCAACCACTTAGTCGGTCTATTGACGATGGACACGCTCCTCACTATGCGCAAAATAATTCCCGATCAATTGGAGTTGATTTTGCCGTTGGCCAACCTGGCGGCAGTCGTCGTCGTAAAGCGCCGTTTGCATGCTGAAGCCCGACAAGAGCTTGAGCGTAGACGCGAAGTAGAGGCCGTGCTCATTGGACAAACTCGGGAGTTGATCGCCGCAAGAGATGATGCCTTGGCCGGCACCCGCGCAAAAAGCGAATTTCTCGCCAACATGAGCCATGAAATTCGTACGCCGATGAACGGGGTACTCGGGATGAATTCCCTTCTGATGCGAACAACTCTTTCTGTCGAGCAGCGCGATTTGGCCAAGGGAGTGCAGCGGAGCGCAAAGGCGCTACTGACGGTCATCGACGATATTCTCCACTTTTCTCGACTTGAGGCCGGAACGTTCAAGATCGACTCGCAGCCGTTTAACCTTCGAGAATGCATGGAAGACATAACCAAGTCGATGGCTTCGCAGATGACGAAAGAGGCGGTGAAGATGGACTTTGTCTTTGCCAATGATTGCCCGGAATGGCTCATCGGGGATGGCACAAGTGTTCAGCAGATGCTGACAAATCTATTGGATAATGCGATCAAGTTCACCAGCAAGGGCGAAATCATCGTTGAAGCAACATGCCTTGCCAAATCTGATGAGAAGGTGGCCGTACGCATCGAAGTGCGAGATACTGGCGTAGGTATCGCAAAGAACCGTCAGGCAGCGGTGTTCGACAGCTTTACACAAGCTGATGGAAGTCCGACAAGACGCCACGATGGAACCGGGCTCGGGTTGACCATCACAAAGGGAATCGTAGAATTGATGGGAGGGACAATTCAGCTCGAAAGCGCGCCAGGGGAAGGAACGCGAGTTTGGCTTGAAGTCGCCTTTACCAAGGATTCCTCCAAATCAACTGCGCAAAGGACGCCAGATGAAGACTCGGATGCACCATTGGACCTAAGGGTTCTCCTTGCGGAAGACAATCCAATAAACGCTATCGTGATAATCGGAAGACTTGAAGGATGGGGGTGCAGTTGCACGGCGGTGGAAAACGGCCGTGAAGCCCTGCGAGCGGTGGAATCACAACACTTCGATCTCATTTTGATGGATGTTTCAATGCCTGAAATGGACGGCATTACGGCCACTCGAGAGTTGAGGCATAACGAACACGCAAGCGGCAGCCATCTTCCCATCATCGCAGTGACAGCCCTCGCGATGGAGGGAGATCGCGAACGATGTTTGGCCGCCGGAATGGACGATTACGTTTCGAAGCCCATCAACTTCGATGATCTCCATCAAAAGCTTCAGCAATGGTGTAACCAAACCCGCTTATAGTTCCAAAGACGCGCCCGCGGAAAGTAAGGAATCTAGTTATCCAGTTAGAGTGGTATAGAAGAAACAACCCTAATAGCCGCAAGCTAAAGAATTATGCTTGCCGTTGAACGTGCGACAGCCAGTGATTGACACCGCTAAAGTTGAACCCTGTACTCCATATTCTCTCGTCCAAATTGAACGACATCACCACTTGCGAGATTGTGCTGGCCTTTGAGGAGATTGCCGTTAACGACAGTACCGTTACGGCTATTGAGATCGGTCAAAACCGCCGCACCCCCAGCGACGACGATCCGAGCGTGGATTCGCGAAACACTCGCACTGTGAGGAACGGAGATAGTCGCATCGGTGCTTCGACCGATTGTGTTGTCACCTAAAGACAACTCGATCACGCTGCCAAACGAATCGGTTAGGGTATGACGACACGCTACTACCGGAACAGCCACAGGGGCTCGCTGCGGGGCAACCTCGATAGGCGCCGGATACGGGGCCGACGACCGCACCCGACCTAACCCTTCTACGACAAGAACTTGGTTACCCAAAGTGATCTGATCGCCGATCTGCAGATAGGCGCTCGAAACTGGCATTCCATTCACAATCGTCCCAATTCTGGTGTTGCAGTCCGAAATCGCCAATTGTCCTAAATGGGTGTAAATCGTGGCATGCACAGGCGCGATCGCAGGGTCACCGAAGATCGGCACCTCGATTCCTTCCGCCGATCCAATTCGATTGATTCCAGCGCCTAGTAAATAGGTTCTTCCCTCGTTTCGCCCAAGGATGTGGCGAAGCCGCCCGGTCGCCAACATCGATTCGGCGGCTCCGAATGAAAGCCCCAGAACCAGACCCATCGTCACGTAATCTGCGAGTCGTGACGGGTCAAACGGGATCCACGGATTCGAGACAACCTTGAAGCCATTCTCTATGATCATCCCCAACTGGATCATCGAGAATATCGGCGCTAACGCCATCCGAGCGACGAACCCAGCAAATCCAGCGGCCAACCCAGCCACGAGGCAACGGCGTACTCGTGCAACGGTCGGCTGCGTGCAAATCGCGATCGCGGTCGCCATTGCGATTGCCACAGCAAGATTCCAGCAGATAGAGGAGAAAGTATGAAACTGGCGACTCGTGGGCTGGGAACGAAAAACTTTTATCCAGAGCGCATCGGAACCAGCATCGGCTGCGCAAGCAAATGCCCCGCCCACCACGAGTCCCGCTATTGCCCAAAGCAGCGCCCGAAGCCGGCCGACCCGCTCAAGCGAGATCGAAAGAGACAGTAAACCAACAATCGTGGCCCCAAGCAGCATGTGGGCGAACCAACCGTAAAATGAACCGAGACTGAATTGAACGCTACCAACCCGGGTCCCATGCACTCCCGCGGTTCGCGCAAAAGGCTCTGCCATCAGCCACGTCAACAGTCCTGCCGAACCTCCGAGCAACGAAAACCGTAGGGTCCGGTTCATATATGACCGTTACGAGTTCGGGCACGCCTAGGTTGCCTAGCTGGCGAATTCAAAGTTACTGGTTCGACCGATGTCACGAATGCGGGATAGGGTATCAGAAACCTCGCTAGGTCTACTGCTCGAATCCTTACGATTTGCTTACGGTCGTGATTAATAGTGGCAGCGTGATGACTATCAGAAACATCTCAGCTGCCGCAATCCTTATGGCAAGCGCTGTCTCAGCGGCCCAAACCGGCCCCCCCAAGAAATGACGCAGATTTCATTGGCCTTACGACCCCTTTCGTACTCGGAAAAGACAAATCCCAGGTTGGGCTACAAGTAAATGCTTTCGGCGGCTCAGACCAGTTGCTTCGAACTGGTGTGTCGCTCGCCCACGGCCTCGCGGACAACTGGCAAGTCAAAATTGCCGGAACCTTCGCGCGGTTTGACACCTTCGACCTAGGGTCTGGACAATCTATTGGATACGGCGGGTCCGCAGGAGATCTGCTTTGGAAGTACAGATCTCCCGGCACAATCGATTTCGCTATCGAGGCTGGATTGGGCTACTCGAATACGCCTGCACAGGAGCAGAAGGTTGAGACGCTAGCGAGCTTGTCGGCAAGCTACAGCGTTGCGAGTGGGCTTCAAGTTTACGTCAACCCAAAGCTGGTGACCCTCATTGATAATCCGCTGTTCGCGGTAGCAATCGGCGCCAATGTCGACGTCGCGCCAGGAATCAGTCTTTTTGGCGACTGGACCCCATACGTGAGCGGTGATAACTCACTGAGTACCGCGGACGGATCAAGGGTGAAGCAACAACTCTACGCGTTTGGTGTTCGATTTTCCAAGCTAGCCGGTGGACTTGCCGTTGATGTCGCTTACACCAACATCATTGGCCAGACGGCCGGTTTTAGCCTTACTCCAAGCCTCGGGAACACTGGCGGTCTGTATGTCGGACTAGCCTACGGATTTTAAGACCATGAATCTAAAATTAAGCAGGGTACCGTGCATTTTTGTAGCCTCTATTTCGCTTTTCGTCCTTTCCGGTTGCGGTGGAGACGGCACGTTCAGCCCAACAATTAACGGACAACAGATCGGCCAAAATGTCACGGTTACGGTAACCCCTCCAGATCCGACCACCAATACCGGCGGTCAAATTCAATTCAGCGCAACGGTGACTGGAACAAGCAATACCAACGTGACATGGTCGGTTAGTGCGCTTAACAATCAGAATCCGGGCGGTATCACGGCAAACGGTTTGTTTACGGCTCCGCTCTCCATCGGACCAATTGTGACAACAAAGCAGGCCAAATTCCTATCAACAGCGCGACGCCCTCTCGGAGATTCAACCGCGCAAATCACGATTACCGCGACGAGCAACGCTGAACCGAGTGTCACAGGCACGGCAACCGTAACCGTTTCAGGCGGAGTCGAGTAAGCGTATAACGCCGCCGGATGGGCCACCTGCTGGGCAAAAGGGCCTATTAACTGTAGGCTCTCCGGCATTTGGCAGTTTTCAATTGCACGAGTAACCTGGTAAGTGTGAGAATCGGGTACTCGTGTTACGATTGCGGTTGTTGGGTGACTTTGCAGTGGGTGCGGAGGGCCAGGAGTTGCGTAGGCTCAGAGCCCAAAAGTACGCCCGTCTTCTTGCCTATATTGCTGCACACCCGAATCGTGCGCATGGCCGCGAAGAACTCATAGACCTCTTCTGGCCAGACGAGCCATTTGAAAATGGAAGGAACAGCCTAAAAACCGCTCTATCGTCGCTCCGACGTCAGCTTAACGAGCCTCATCTGTTTCTTCAAGGGGCAAGGGATACGATCAAGCTGAATCTTGAACGTGTCGAGATTGATGTCTCCACGTTCGAGGCTGCCGTTAGAGCTCGCGACCCAATGGCTTCTTTGCTTTACGGAGGGCCCTTTCTACCAGGGTGCTATGACGACTGGGCGTTAGATGAACGAAACCGCCTGGATGCTCTGCTTGACGGCCTCCTTCCCTTCCTGCCACCGCCTTCTGAAGAATCTAAAGCCATTCTTGAGAGGCAACCGACTCATAAAAGGGTCCCCGAACGGAGAGAACGGAGATTGCCGTGTCCTATCACACGCTTTTTTGGCCGTAAAGCTGAGCTTAGTATGCTTCGCGAGTTCCTGATCACGGACGGAGAACGCCTTGTAACAGTTACGGGCCTCGGAGGTTTGGGAAAAACTCGATTAGCGATCGAAATTGGTCGGGAACTGCCACAAAACGTGGTCTTTATCGGTCTGTCGGAAAACAAGACTCACGACACTTTGCCAACGGCAATGGCCGACGCCCTTCGGCTTGACCGAACGCCGTTCGGAAGTGTTACGAACCGAATTATCGGGGAGTTGGAATCAACACCCACTGTTATCATCTTGGACAACTTTGAGCAGTTGGTCGGACCTGAGAGCGGAAGATGGGTCACTCAGCTTCTGGAATCAGTGCCAAGCCTATCGATTATTGCGACGTCACGCGTTCCCCTCGGAATTGATGGCGAGCGAGTAGTAAATCTTTGCCCCTTACAGCCATCAGACGCAGTTCAGCTATTCATTGATCGCGCCCGATTGGTCCTACCGGACTTTCCGGCATCGACGTTATTGCCCGATCTTTGTGACTGCCTTGATCGAATGCCGCTCGCGATCGAACTATGCGCATCTTGGGCAAATGTTCTAAGTTCACGTCGGATGCTAGATGGACTGTCGGACCGCTTTGAGCTCATGACGAGTAAGAAACGGACCGTCGCCAGCCGACACAGAAGCCTTCATACCGTCCTTGAGTGGAGTTGCCCGCCCGATAGCAGATTGAGAGACCACCTCGGAATGCTGAGCGTGCTGCGGGGGCATTGGACTTTGGAAGGAGCAGAAGCAATTCTAGGTCGCGACGCACCAAAGATCATGGACGAACTTCATGCGCGATCGCTCGTGAACTCGGAAGTTTCCTATGGCCAAATCCGCTTCACGATGTTCGAATCGGTTCGCGACTTTGCCTTAGAAGCGGCCCAATTCAGTGATCTCCAGACTGCTCGTGTCAGGCATCACGAGTTCTACTGTGGGCTTACCCAGCTTGCCGCATCTCAGTACGCCGATACACCCTTGGAGTCAATTCGCGTTCTGGATACTGAACATTCAAATATCTTGGGTGCATTCGAATTCGGCTGCAAAGCGGAGCCGAGAATTCTCGCCACCACAGTTCAAACGATGCAAAAAATCCGCTTCCTGTGGACAGTACGCGGACATAGATCGGCGGTCGAAGCTTACAACGCACACTTGGCTGCACGTGTGAACGAACCTTTTGACATTCAGTTGTCGGCGATCGTCTTCGACGCAGCTGGAGAGCATGCCTGTACGACCGGCCAATATAAGATTGCGGTTGAGTACCTAAACCGGGCAGCCGATGCGGCGGAACAACTTGGTGATGTCGGCGTGCTGACCCAAAGCCTTCTCACGTTGGCAGACGCGCACCAAATGCAAAGGAACTACGACTGTGCCGTCCGAGCTTATGATCGAGCATTGAAAGCCCATCACACATTTGATGGATATCACATCACCCTCGCTAACCTTGCGGGTATGTATTTGGATGACGTCGGAGACGTGGACCAAGCCGAGCCCCTTTATCAGCAGCTGCTGGAAGCCTGGACCGGCCGGCCAAACTCGGAAGGGCACGTCGCGGTTATGCATCGATGTCTTGGAACTTGCGCAATGATGCGCGGTGAGTTTGCGAAAGCTGAGCCACTTCTCCGGCAATCGATTCCGTTTTTCAAGGAGTCGGGTCAGACGATTCGCGAGGTAGGGGCGTGGCGATATTTGGCGGAATGCCTTACGGCTTTGGGAAGATGCGAAGAAGCTTCCGCGGCTTTTGATGAATGCCGACGTCTAACATCTCCGGAAGTTGAGCTCGAAAACCCCGAGAAAAGAAGCGTCATCAGGTCCTTTCGCCTACGTTAAGTGCTTCGGGTTTCGACTGGATCATTGGCTCGGCCAAGAGTAATATCCACTTTTGGCGACGTGAGGTCGGGGCCAATACCGGGTGCGTTCGAATGAACGATACGCCGGTAGTAATGTCGACCAAAACTTGATTAGGTCAGGTCGTTGAGCGTATTGAATACGCAGCGATGTCCAGTTGGTGGAATTCATCTTGCATGGGAAGATTGATACAGGAATAACGCTCTCCCCTTCGTCCCTCGCGTGACTAGCCAACCGATAGATGACGTCGATTACCGGATCGGTCATCGCCAAACAGCCTGCGCTGACGTGGTTTCCGTGAATAAAAATGTCGCTTCCGAGGTGGGTTCGATCCCCTAGTTTACGATCGCTGGAATTTGGGTAGTTCAACCCGAGTGAGAGATGGAACTGGCTGTCTGGATTAAATCGGTTGATATAGTAGAACCCTTCAGGTGCCTGCATATCTCCTTCTCGGCGCTTCGGCCCGAGTTCTCCCGACATGGCCGCGATCGGATACTTCACTAGGAGCCGGAATGGGCCATGATTGTTGGTCGCTCCCCAAATCTCCATCTCTCGTTCCGCTTTAAACACACGAATGCCGATTCGCGGCATCGCGGTTGGAGTTTTCCGAGACAGGATCAGAAGACCGAGGGCTACAGATGTCATAAGTGTATTGGTGTAGTACAACAAGAAAGAAGGAAATAAAGTGCCGATACGAATGCTCGTCGCTGCCAGAAATCGAATCAAGGAACTAAACTGAATCGACTTTCAATTCAGGACTTTGTCAACCACGATATGAGTGACCCGGAGTATCGGGACGACTATGAGCGTCAGTTTTTGGAGGACGCCGTAGACCCCATGTAGAATTCAGACGCGAAGGAAAACCCTATTCTTGTAGAGGTAGTACAGAAAGAGCCACTCGGCGAGGACGACTCCTATTGCCAGGATTAAGTCCTTTTCGGCAGGCAAGGCGCGGGCAACGCCACCCAGGAAGAACCCAGCGATGTCGCCGAATGATACGATCCTCGAAGCCATATAGATGGTGATGGAGTTCATCCCGATTACGACAAAAGGCATGGACCACTTCTTCCAACCGCGCATATCGATGGCCCAATAAAACAGGGCCAAAAGTTCCAGGCTGAATCCTCCCGCGACCAGAACGTACGAACTCGTCCAAATCTTCTTGATTACTGGGAACCACGGCGCCCACGCCAGACCCAGGGCCAGACACACACCGCCCGCTACCGCAAGGCCCAAGACCTTCTCTTTGTCCGGCTTATCCGACTTGAGCCAACGTCCGGCGAAAACGCCCAGCAATGCCGTGCAAATCGCTGGAATCATCGATACAAGCCCTTCCGGATCACCGTATTTTTCGTACATCTGGCCGGGGCGAAATATCAAGCGATCGATGTAATTAGCAAAGTTGCCCCACTCAGAGTAATTGCCGCGGGCAAAACCAGGAACTGGACCGAGCGCAAGCAAAGCCCAATACCCCAACAGGATCGTGACGAATAGGATCGCTTGAGTCCTCGGCTTGGTAGTTACAAAAAGGATCGCGGCTACGCAGTAACCAAATGCCTGACGCTGTAAGACCCCCACAAATCGGACGTGATCCCAACCGTGAAAGTCGAGCACTCCGTTGTAGGCCATACCCAGCAACCAAAGAATCGCCGCTCGCACCAGAACCTTCCGAATCACACCTTCACGCGAAACCCCTTCCTCGATTCTTCGACCGATTGAGAACGGCAGCGTCGCTCCGATGATAAACAAAAACAGTGGGAAGATCATGTCGTAGAATCGGAATCCGATCCAGCCAACATGCTCCGAGACCTGAGTCGTCACCGAACTAACAATTGGGTTTTTGACGAGTTTCCCAAAGGAGGCGGCGATGCCGTCTCCTCCGACGATCCAGAACATATCGAAGCCTCTTAGCGCGTCGATCGACGCTAGCCTGGTTGTGCGTGGGGGCAGTGGAACAGCGAGCGTAGGGGCCATGGCATCTATTTTGTTCCTCACTGGCCCCACGAATTTGGCGGTTATGATGAGAATTGCTGAGTTGCACTTCGATTCCACTCTGGTCCAGTCGCCTGGCGTCATTTCGATTGCCGAATTCGCAGTGTAATTGCTATAACAAACTATCTGGTTAAAAGCTGTTTTCTAAGAGGTTGGCCCATAAATCGCCAGAAGAATCGTGCGTAGGGAACTTTCGCGGCGATCTTCGAGTCCTTGGTGCTTATCGAATCCGTCTTCCCATTTGAGGTGGCGAAAAAATCGACCCATTCATGAATACAAGCTTAGATTTCAAGGACCGAACGGCTTGAAGAAGACGCTTCTTTGGGGAATTCCCGCAGCAGCAGTAATCGCGCTCGTTATCTGGCGATTTCTGCTGCTTCACGAGTCGAATTCCAAGGTTGCAGGCCAGCGAGGCGGGGGAAGTGCGGCTGAGGTGCAGGTTATGCCCGCTTCGGGCCGACCGATCACACAGACGATTCAGGGGGTCGGCGACATCGAATCACCCCAAAAAGTGGAGGTATCGCCTAAGTCAGCCGGAAGGATCGACTATTTGGCGGCGAGAGAAGGCGACGTCGTGACTTCTGGAGAACTGCTACTCAAGATCGACCCAAGCGATTTGCAGGGCGCGATGCTCCAGCAACAAGCGAATCTGGCCGAATCGCGCGCTCGACTAGCCCAGGCGAAGCTCACTCAAAATTCAAACAGCGTCGGAGTTCGAAGCCAGATTCAACTCCAAAAGGCCGCGCTGAGGAGCGCAAAAGCGAACTACGCGTTGACTCAGCAAAACTATAAAGCAGAGGTCGAGGCTGCTCAAGCACAGGCTACGACTGCACAAAGCGGAGTGGCCAATGCGCAGGCAAGTTTGGACAAGGAAAATGCGACCCTTAAGAACACGCAACTTACTTATGACCGAACGCTGAATCTCTTCAAGCAAAACTTCATCGCATCACAAGATGTCGATAACGCAAAGACGGCGCTTGAAGTCGAGAAAGGATCCGTTGCGGTTGCAGTGTCCCAATTACAAGGCGCCAACGCACAACTGAAGGTTCAACAGGATAATCTTTCAATCGCAAAGAGCAAGGGGCTAGCTGACATAGCAGCTGCCAAAGCTACGGTGGCAGAGGCCAACGCGAACGTGCTGCTGGCGCAGGCTAACAAATCTGCTCGACCCGCGTACCAAGAAAACCTCAATGCGCTGCAAAGCGAAGTGAACTCTGCGGTCGCCCAGCTCGCTCAAGCCCAATCCCGTCTGGCAGATACGATGATCTATTCACCGATCGCAGGCACTGTAACCGCGAGAAAGGCGGATCCCGGAGACCTTGCTACTCCCGGCTCCCCGGTGCTGGAGGTTCAGTATCTTGACTGGCTCTATGTAACTTCCACATTGCCCATCGATGCGAGCACCCAGATACA
>Ga0206951_1169_pt1 | contig 13894 bp, 12 predicted proteins | sample Alteio_BWOrgHeat_38_FD_152974 | JGI IMG/M metagenome (GOLD analysis project Ga0206951, IMG submission 152974) | Enriched cells from forest soil in Barre Woods Harvard Forest LTER site, Petersham, Massachusetts, United States -... | ecosystem: Environmental > Terrestrial > Soil > Temperate forest >... | reverse complement strand
CAACGTGTATTGAACGCGCTACAAAAGACGCTCCGCTACAAATGGGTGCCGTCGGCACCACAAGGCGTCGGTCCCTGCCTTAGCCGAGGTTGGGGGGCGTGTGGAGACCTTAATGAGCTTGCCGTGTGCATCCTGAAATACGTCGGAATCCCCGCACGGACGCGACCGGGGCGAAACGTAATCGGGGACAACCTTAAATTTGGAGTCGCCGACGACGGCACTAATCACGTTGCCGCCGAGTTCTGGGCGGAAGGCGTGGGTTGGGTTCCCATCGAAGCGTCGGCGTTCGTTGGGACCAGTCTATCGACCGGCGGCCCATTGAAGCCTTTTCTTGGCGTGGCGAGCGGAACCCACTTGAACAAACATTACGACTCGGTCTGGCTGGATGACACGAAGCGTTCCTTCCAACTCATGGATTTTCCATTTGGTTCTTGGGATGGGAGTTGGGATGGCTGGCACGTCGAAAGCTCGTATGGCTTCACAACGATTTCGAAGTACTTGTCGGGCGAGCCCGCGAAGGGATAGGAGAGGCTGCTCTCATAAGCAAGTTTCAATAGTTCGCCGAAACACATCGCGCGTCGGTTCGTTCTACCGGAGTGTTTGTATCATTCATTTCACTAACATCAATGGGGGCCAAATCGGCGCCAATGGATCGAATCCGCCATGCGACAATTACCGTTCAGCAGTGCGGTTCAAAGGAAAAGACTTCCCAGGGACTGGTGATTACTGAGATCGTCCCATCGTCGATAGCCGACGGAAGGGAGTTCACGCGGTTCACGTTGCTTTCAAAGGACGCCGGCACGTCACACGTAACCATCAAGAAAGACTTCAACGGATGGCCGATTAGTTTTCAAATGACTGGCGCGGGTGCGGATCCCGATCCGCTTACGTCGATGCTGTTCATGATGAGGCAGCCGCTATGGTCGCCCAGGCCTGGCGCCAAAGATTGGGATGCCTCCATCGGAAGCCCGTTCAAGCCTGGTCAAAAGATCAAGGTCTCTTGTCATCTTTCATTTCCAACCCCTGGACAAAAGAGCGTGCTTCTCGTGCAGAAGACTGCCCTGATACCGGTCTTGCCGGGCATGAAAGCCCAATTCAAGTCTACGTCGGTCTACGACTCGGTCGCCGGAAAGGCGAAGACGTTGAGAATCAATATCGACGTGAACGCAACGTCCAAAAATGGCCAACTCATGCTCTTTGAGGAGAAAGACTGACGTAACATTCTTGGGAGTCCTACACGCCTGCGTTCTCGATGGGCTGGGAAGAAACTGGAGTAATGGAGTATTGGAGTGCTGGACGGCCCCGGAAAGGCTGTAGTCGCGGGATGGTTTTTGCCCGCGTGGGGCCTTGGATAACGGAAGTTTCTCAGAGGGGAGTCGGGATACTAGCAGAATTTGGTAGCAGTGGATTGCAAGTTGAGAACCGTACCACGCCCCGCCTCGCTGGAGATCCAACGAGGCGAAGCAATTGTCTTTAGCTGACCGTAAATGGCTGGCTAACGCTACCGTCGCCCATGTAGGCGGTGATCTTGACGACGGTACCCTTCTTGGCTCCCTTCCCGACTGTGATGCGGAACGAGGCGGCGTTCCCACCGTTTCCGATCTTAACGCTTGCCGGCACGGTGACGTTAGCATCGGAAGATCCCAGGCGAATCGTGTCCCCGGAAGGACCTGCATTTCCCCGGAGAGTGACTTGACCCTGTCCACCGCCATCGATATGACCCACTGTCATGCCCTGAAGGACCGCAGGAAGAAGCATATATTGCTGCTCGGTAGTGAAGCCGCCTAGGCTGGCCATGACGTTAACGGTAGTTCGCTTATCTACTCCCTTTGTCTGCATCGTGAAGGGCGCAGTGCTTTCCCCGCCTTCGACTCGAACCTGATTGAGAAGACCGATCAAAGCAGAATCGGCGCCCATGTTGATATTCAGGGTGAAAGGATCGAGTCCGATGAGTCGAACGGTTGAAGTAGCGGTGAGTCCACCGTAAATGCCGCCCTCTAGAGCACCGAGGCTTACCTCGGCGGTAGGCGTCAGCACGAAGGATGTTGGAACCCATCGGGCCCCCTGCCGACGCATGCCGATCCCCGAAATCGCACCCAAAGGACTGATGGCCGTAGCTTCGGTGTACTTCCAGTTCAAGTCCGTTGGAAGCAACGAACTCACTGCAGTTGGATTCCAGTTGCCGTTTGCGTATTCCCAAACAGTAGCGGTCTGTACGCCGTTCTGGTCGACGGTGTACCCCACCGCCTTCGTTCCCCAAACATCGACGCCAAGTCCATGAGTCTCGAAATACTGATTTCCCAAACCGCCAAGAATGAGCCACTTATCAAGCGACTTGTTATACGCAAAACCGTTCTTGTAGGAGTTCGACGCATTCAATATATAGGAAGTCATGTCGCCCACGACCGTTGTGCCGCCGTTGGTGCTCACGCTGTTCGGCTGCATCCACGTGAAATAGGCCGGCGCCGTCTTCATCGTTGGATTGCCAGTTGCAGGTACGAGCGCGAGTTCGCAAAGCTGATAGTAGTTGGTTGGCTTAATGTTCACCGCCGCCATCAACCCGTTCTCATTGATCCCACCTGGGATTAGGTTGAGCCAATCGCCGGTTCGAGCCTGCACGGCCGGATCCCACCGAAACATATGGGTCTCAACCCCGGAGGAACCCTGGCGATTATAGGCGCCTACTGCAACCCCGAAATGATTGATACCCGACCCAATGCTCTGGTACGTGTTGGTCAATCCGGTTTGCATGTTCTTCGTCGACTGCCCTGGTTGGGTATAGACAGCCGTAGGGTGACCTCCGATCCAGACCGTCCCGGCCGCCTGGCCGTTGTTATTCAATCCGTTTAATTGCATCGAATCCCATTGATTCGGCATATTGTAGAAGGTGCTTGAGATGTTCGCTCCGCCGAACATCGCGGTGTAGTCTGGTGCGTTCGATGTGAAGTTCGCCGAGCCGACGACATTGTTGTATGAGTTCACCGCGAGGGCTGCGTTGGGCAGGTTCGGATACCCCGCGATTTCGTATCTCTTGTAGATTGGCCAAGACGCATGAGCCATTTGCGGTGCCACCATTGCCACGAGTGTCAAGCCATAAGTTGCCGATATCGTTTTCCAGTTCATCCTTTGCATGCAAAAATCATCCTTGCGCCTTGAACGACGTCATCGTCGGGCGCAGATCTATTCAGGACCCCTTCCGTTACAAAGCCGTTACAGATCGGCTAAACGGGGAAGTAAGGGTACAAGGACCCAGCTAATCAGCCCTTAGCTGACAAACGGCAACTTAGAGCCATTTGAGCAAAACCGGTCAAGTAAAGCGATGTGGGTTCGCGATACGATGTTAGCGGGATGAAGATCCAGACGTGGCATACGTATCGAGAGTTAACCGCCTCGGCAGTCGAACTGATCTGCCGGGATCTGGACGACGACCTGTCGTGCCAGGCGATTGCCGAGCGACTCTGCGTATCCCCGTTTTATTTCCACCGAATCTTCAAAGCCGTGTGCGGGGAGGGCCCCTCCGAGATGGCGATGAGGTTGAGGATGGAGCGCGCAGCCAGTCAGTTAATAGACAGCGAAATCTCGGTGACCGAGATCGCGTTTGGGGCTGGCTTCGAATCGCTTGAGGGGTTCAGCCGCCACTTTCGGTTCCGGTTTGGAAAAGCGCCTAGCCAATATCGGAGGCTCCGAATAGGTCGAGGCACGCTTCACGGTCCGAATGGCATTCACTGGCAGCGCGGCGACTTCACCCCAAACATCAACTCGTTAGGAGAATCACAAATGAGCGTAGACAGCTCCGCAATCACCATCGAAGAGATCGCTGACGTTCGACTCGCTGCGATGCCCCACATCGGGCCCTACCCCCAGATTGGTAACACGTTCTGCAAACTCAGGCCCGCGACACCTGGTATGACGATGTACGCCCTCTACTACGACGATCCGGACTCGACGCCGCCCGATCAGCTTCGATCGGAAGCGTGTTACGAATTGCCGGAGCGAGACGAGCCCTGCGAAGGCGCTCACGTCGTGACGATCAACGGCGGGAAATACGCTGTCTATCGGCACACAGGCCACTACATGCATCTCAACGCCGCATGGGGCAACTTCATGCAGATCTTAGCGAACAGCGAAAACGGCTCCCGCCCCGGTCCGTGTTTCGAGAAGTACGTCGACGATTGCACCGTTACCCCAGTCGAGACGCTGCGAACCGACCTATATGCGCCTATCCAGTAACGGCAAAGCGCAATTCCCCCTTTGCGAACCTTTGCGCCATTGCATCCTTTGCGTGATACATCGCGACGTGGCAGCTTTCGGACCTTTCATAGCCCAAGCGAAATGCTCGGGCGTCGCCTCGCGCAAAAGAGGCAAACGTGGCAAGGATTACAATAAATGAATCGTTTCAAACATAGAGGAACTTATGAAATCATCGCAAATTATTCTCGCTTTCACCCTTACAGCTTTGGGACTTGGTGCGTTGTGTGAAGCTTCGCAATCGGGACCCAGCGGCGGTGAACAGCCAAAGGTTGAGGCTTTGCCTGAGACGCATTATGTTGCTGTTCGAACACGAGTGTCCGAGGCGCAGCTGAGTAAGGTCATTCCCGCCAGCATCGGGCAAGTTTCAGCGTGGTTAGGCGCCCGTGGCGCACATCCCTCCGGGCCGCCTTTCGTTCGCTACGTGGTCGTTGACATGCCCAGACACCTTGATATTGAAGTCGGATTTCCAGTATTGGGATCAATGATTGCGTCTGGCCCGATTCGCGCTGGAGCTTTCCCAGCCGGTCGTTACGTCACGTACACTTACACCGGCAGCTATGACGGACTTTCGCGCGCGAATGCAACTGCACTTGACTGGGCACGAAAGAACCGCATTTCACTCGACCAAAAGCCGTCGAAAGAAGGAGTCGTTTGGGCCGGTAGGCTCGAGTACTACTTAACCGATCCTTCCAAGGAGCCTGATCCCAAGAAATTCAAAACGAAGATTCTGTTCCGGGTAGCAAAATAAATGCTCCCCTCAAATGGGTGCATGGTGATTGACCTTCTTAAATCGATTTTCAACGGGAATAGCTGACGTGGCGTAATCAACCGCATCTTGATCTTGCCGAAGCTGCTCATGGTTACCGTTGGTTAAGGATCGGCACTTGATGGAACTGGTATTTATACTAGGGTGTCGAACGGTGCATCGGACATCATGTCTGATCAAAAACCAAGGAGTCAAGTGAACCATGAGATTCGCGAGTTTGATGGTCGCCGTAGCGCTTGTGCAGGCAGGCCAAGTTAAGAACCAGGTACCTCCAAAAACCGTCCCGACAATCCGGATTTACAATGCGATCCAATCGGGGCCTGACGTTAAACTGGACATTCTGCTGGACGGGTCTCCCGTTGCCAGTGCGGTGGCCGCCGACACACTGTCTGGACCCTTCATGCCGAAGGATCCGAAGAACGTCAAACTCGCCATAAAGAAGGCTGAAGGTACGGACAGCCTGTTGGAACTCCCTGTCGATGCGTCTAGCCAGGATCACATACTAGTCGTATTGGGCGATCCCGACAAAAAACTCGACGTAGCAGACCTGCCTGTGAAAGCGGTCCTCGCGACTGTAGGCAAGTCGTCAATCAATATTTTGAGCGTGATCCCGAAGGACGATGCTGGCGATGACATCGATGTGTACGTTTTAGGCCCCGCGGATAAGTTGGAAACGGCTACGCCCGCTGCAAAAGCGGTTGCCTATAAATCGTCCACTTCGATTTACGTTCCTCCTGGAGTCTATACAGTGGTCGTGACCAAAACGGGCGTCAAGGACACCCTTGTGCAGAGCGGGCCGATCGACGCAAAAGAAAACGCCCGCGAAGCCGTGCTAGCGCTTCCCAAGATATCGGGTAAGCCCAATAAAGTCCAATTGATCAACCTGTAACCCGTTGGTTCTTGCCCGCGTTAGAATCGGACCTTGAATTCAAATTGGGTTCCAATGACGATCTGGGTCCGTGGGCAAGAACCATCCCACGGCTACCGCGGCCTCGAAAGCTAGGTTGAATTTGGGTAAGGTGCTCAACACAGATGATGAGCTGGATTTGCGTGATCGGCCTTACGACGATGGTGCTTCAGTCGACTGCTTGGAAGACTTCGAGCAACGGTGATCTGGCCCTTGTCCCGTTCGCAAGCGCGCCATTTCCTCACTCGACCCGCGATCAGGGCTTTCAGTCGGGGACGACTTTTTATCCGAGGGACCTGCATTACAACGACTCGACGGTGGGTGTGTTTGTCCCAAAAGGCTTCAAACCGACGAAAAACGTCAATTTCGTCGTCCATTTCCACGGGCACAACAACCATGTCCAGCAGGTCTTTGAACAGTACGACTTGGCCAGGCAGATGGCGATGAGCGGTTTGAATGCAGTTCTCCTCGTGCCTCAGGGGCCCCGCGATGTGCCCGACTCGACCGATGGAAAGCTGCAGTACGACAAAGGCTCCCTTACGGCACTGTTGAACGAGGCGATTGCCTTCTTGGTGAAAGAAAATCGAGTCCCTTCGAAGGCAACCCTTGGTCACGTTGCCCTGACGGCGCACAGCGGCGGCTACCTCGTGACTACCTATATCGTCGACAGAAAGGAGCTTGCAGACAAGATCACCGATGTCATCCTCTTCGACTCCACCTATGGAGGTCTTCCAGCATTTGCCGACTACTGCGCCGCGGACCCGAACCGTCGGTTGATTTCGATCTGCACCGAGCACCTCGGCCACGAGAACGCTCGCTTGATCGCTTTGCTGCAGAAACGCCATGTTCAGGCTCGGGTTCTGTTCGAGGAAGATCTGACCGAAAGCGAAGTCGCTAAACGGGGTCCACTTATCGTGTTGACGACCACCCTCGAGCACAACGACGTGATCAGCAAACGGGATTATTTCGCCAAGTGGCTACGCTATTGCCGATTCAAATGAACCTACCACCATCGTCGCATTCTGCGAGGTCACTGCTAATCCAAGAGAAAGTAAAGCTCGACATTGGCGCTGTTCGACCTTCGGATTTCGTCGTGCGTGACGGTGGGAGCGTTGAACCTGAACTTGTGCTTCGGAATCCCAACGTAAGTCTTTACTGCCTGGATTTTGAAAACCGTCGCGCAATCTTTGTGGAGACGCCTCCCGACCGCGACCTGCTGAAAGAGCCTTTTCTTTACATGGCGCAATACGACGCGGCAACTCGCCTGATCCAGGTTCCTTTCGAAACGATGCGCCGGCTTGCGAACGAAGTCTCGATCGATGGCTCGCAGCTGATTCTTATTTATTCGGTCGGCCGTTGCGGGTCGACTCTCGTCAGCCGCGTCTTTCATGAAATGGAAGGCGTCGAGAGCCTTTCGGAGCCGGATGTCTTCACTCAGATGCTTGCCGAATGGGGAACTAAAGACCTTCGCGGTTCGGAAAAGTCTAACCTTTTGATGGCTTGCACACTCCTCCAATGTTCTTCGGGGCAAAGCAGACAGGCAACTGCGTGGGTTCTTAAGTTTCGGTCGATGGTGACTGCCTTGGGACCGATGTTTTACTCGTGCTTCCCAGCAGCAAAAAACATTTTTCTGTATCGTAACGCCGCGCCGTGGATGGCGTCGATGCAACGGACGGTGCGGGTGGCGGATCCAACTACTCCCATTCCTGTCTCCGAAATCCGAAGCATGTTCGGACGGGCGTTCCCAATTCTCGATTCTGAGGGTGCGCCCTCCTTTCTCGAATTCTCAGCAAGTCTATGGGCAAGTTGCATGGCGAACTGCGACGAGATGCAGCGAAGCGGGGTACCTATGTTCCTGGCCCGCTACGAGGAGCTAAAACGGTCGCCCGAAAGAGTTCTGCAGGCGATGTTCTCCTTTTGCAATCTCTCGACGCGGTCAGTCGCCAACATGCATCAGGTTCTCGCCGAAGACTCGCAGGCCGGCTCTACATTGTCACGAGAGAACACAGCTGAAAGCCACGTGCAGCTGACTACAGCGCACAAGGATGAATTAGACCAGCTGATCCGAATGAACGCGCCGGGACTCACTTCCGACTTCATTCATGCGTACACACACTTTCCGTGAACTCATGCGATGGGAACAATAAGTTTGGTCCACTCCACAGTCGCGTTGTGTTGTAATTGAGGAATAGTTGATATGGTATGTGCGGACCGGTCCGTGCGGTCGTGATCAGTTCACAGCGCATTATTAACAGTGCATTCGGCATCTTGGTAATGTTGCTAGGGTTTGACAAGCGCTCGATAGATCTGCTAGATTGATGAAAGCCCGTATGGATCAGCATAGTTCGATATATTGCGTTGCATTTATCTTTTCAATTGGTGCTTTGCTGATAGAGTTATCTCCCCTACGTCGTATTTCCGATGCAGAGCTGTCATCGCATTTTGGAAAGCGGCGGTTCCGTCATATTGGCTTCCGCCATGGAGCCGAGGGATTATTTATGGGTGCCCTAATCGCCTTAGTGGTGGATATATTCCTAAATAAAGTAGAAACAGCATCCGGTATCGAAAGCACTATAAATGCAATGATGCTGACATTCGCGGTTGGCATCTTAGGCATTTTTTTGTATGCCGGATTTTGCTTGTTCATGAAGAAGGCCGATCTCGATCATATTGAGCACAGAAAAAAGTCGCCAACTGTGTCCAATCTTGAGAAGCTTTACACTTTCAGCGCTTATTGCATATCCCTGATCGTTTGGGCGTCTGGGGCCATGATGCTCTATTATAATACTGGGGTCGGAAAGTGACCGCGACCCAAGCAGATTTTGCTGCGTTGTATGTTTCTACTGTTGCTTTGATAGCTGCATACATTGGAATGGCTGTTGCATCTTACAAGGAACTGCGTGAGAACAGCGCATTTTATTTCGGGACGATTATCCCGCTCAGGGCTGCCCGATCTGCAATTGTAAATCTTTGTACGATAGCCATCGCAGGGTCGATCGGATCATTGTTTGCTTACCCAATTGCCTCCTCCAAACTCGTTGACGGGATGGCGAGGGCGTATACGACTAATGTATTGAGCGTACTAGTTTTCTTCACTCTTGGGTTTACCGTCAGGATCTGGCGATCCCGACACACATACTCATCCCTTACAAAGGCTCAGGCGGTTACAACTCAGGTCATGGTAACTGTCGCGTCCGTTCTCATGCTTTGCGGGTTTATGCTCCTGGCGAGCCTGATATGGCAGGACCAGCACGGTGGGGATTGGATTAAATATGTCGGGGCACTTTTGGGCGTTGTCGTTATTGCGAGTTCATGCGCTTGTATCCTCGGATCTGTTCGTGGCAAGTTCAAGGGAGTTAATGGCCTCGTTCACGCGACCGTACCCACGTTCATGGACTGTCTGAAGGGTGCGCCGTTCGCAGCAGTTTTATTACTCCTTGGCTCCGCGCTCCTAAGTGCAGCGTTTCGGTCGTTGGAATCGGTATCCACCTCCCTTCCGTCATTTGAAACCTTTGCGCCAATTGTGTTGGGAGCAATCGTCGTCGCTAGTCTTGGAGCACTGCCCATAATCGTCGTCAGGGTCATTAATCGGATGATTGATGAGAGAAAGAGAAAATCTGATGCGATGGAATACCCCACGCCGAGGGGGAGTCAACGGAAGAAATCGCACACGTTCAGGGAGCTCCACGACAGCTACTCTCCTTCTTATTGGGGTGCGTTTTCCGTGCTCGCGATGTCCATCGTTGGAATTACGGCGAGCCTCGTCAGGTGGCCTGATTGGGTCCCAGCAACGGCGATGTTTTTGTGTTTAGTAGTCTTATCTGCCGATGTCCAGAGGTCATCAGAATCGACTTTAACGGTCTCTGAGCTAGAAGACGAACATGAAGATCACAACGTTTATAGCTTTAGTATCGGAATATTTGCGCTGGTGCTCGGACTAGTGGGATTGTTCGTGATCAAGCTTCGATTGGTCTTGTTACTGTTGTCTTTTGTCGCTTGGAACGCTGCCATGATCGCCGTTCAGGTTTGTGAAAAACAGCGGACCAAACGGAGTAGGGCGTAGATTGTTAACTCATTCCTTAGGTTGAGCCACTCTCTTGTTTCAACCTGCATTGACCGATGCCCGCGTGTCCAATTGGTACTTTTACCTAGAATGGATTTGGACTGCTGTGATTCGTAGCCATAAATGGGTTTCGCGCAATGTTAAAGGGTCAACTTGACGCTGTTACATTCCCCATTGTAGTCATTCGGAAAGTTTCCCTCATCGCCAGGACCTTTCAGAACCCCAATGTTGGATCCGAGTCAAGAATTTAGAGTAATACTTAGCATTTGTCGGTTAATCGGCATTTGATGTCTTCGTCCAATCCTAATGCTTAAAGTCAAGACACAATGAGTGTGATGTTTGCGTTACCTCTTACGGTTTAAAGGCTTGTTGGCGCTCTCGTTTCTGCTCGCTTTGGACGAAATAGTCGGTTAGTTACCTGCCAAGCAACCAGGCCGGGAGCTAGTGATGCTACGATATTGGAGGACGATGCCTAACGAAGCACAAATAACGCCGAGCGATGGGCCATACGAAAGGCTGCCCGTGAGTGAATTGTTGCTCGACGCACAGAATCCTCGCCTAATCGAGTACGGCATTGAACCCGGTGCTCCTCAAAGTGAATTGTTGCAGATCCTTTGGGAGGAATTTGCTATCAAAGAGCTCGCGATGTCAATTGCGTATAGCGGCTATTTCACCCATGAGCCCCTGTTCGTAGAACGAAACGAGAATGGTCTGCCGATCGTGATCGAAGGCAATCGTCGGCTTGCTGCCGTTATGCTTCTCTTGAGTCAGAGAGAACGGGAACGCGTGGGTGCGACGGACCTGCCAAATATTGACGAATTGTCGGCGGGTAGACGCTCTGAGCTCCAGACACTCCCAGTGATTGAGACGACACGTGAAGATGTATGGCGATATCTTGGATTCAAGCACGTAAATGGACCCTCGAGTTGGGGCTCATATGCGAAAGCACAGTACATCGCTCAAGTTCACAATGAATTTGGCGTGCCACTTGACGACATAGCCACTCAAATAGGAGACTATAGTAACACGGTTCGGCGGATGTACCGCGGACTGATGGTCATAGAGCAAGCAGAAAATGCACAAGTATTCAGTAGAAAAAATGTGTTGAAATCTAGGTTTTACTTCAATTACATATACTCTGCTGTGACGATGACCGGGGTAAGAGATTTTTTGTCGCTCGACTCAACGGATCCCGAAGCGCGAGAGCCGGTTCCAAATACTAAGATTGGGGAGTTAGGAGAGTTATGTCTGTGGCTTTACGGAGATGCGACACGCAATGTACAGCCCATAGTCAGAACGCAGAACCCCGACCTAGCAGTTCTCGACAGCGTGCTAAAGCATTCAGCGTCCACCGCCGCGTTAAAAGACGGCTTCTCACTTGATGTAGCGAAGGACATTCGGGAGGGAGATGATCGAATTTTCCGTCGTTCGGTCCTTGATGCTCGCATCTCACTACAACGCGCGCATAGCACGTTGTCAACGGGATACGCATCTGACGACACCGAAGTATTTCTGATCGCAACCGAGGTTGAGGAGCTAGCGTCCGATCTTATTGCCGGAATGCGACAGAAGAAGACGCAGGCAAGGCGCCGAGTGGCAGCGGAAGCCGAGGATCGATGAATTCAGTTTTCGTTATTTCGAACACTGACGACCAAATGGTGTTTCATGCTGATTGGGTCGAGACAATGTGCATTTTTGCGGCGGACGGAAGTGCGTCAGAGGAGGATCTGTATCGTGCTCTGAGTCAAGAAGGGGGACGTTCAGACAATAAAGCTCGCGAATTAGCCCACGATGCGTTCATCGAGCTTGCGGACCGAACTGTCGCATGTGGCAGTGCGAGCCAAGGTGCATACCCGTTTGAACTGAGTCAGCGCCGGAACAAGCTTAGTTTGGCTGACGGTCAAGACTGGCCAGAAAGCTCGATTCCCTATCTATTCCAATTGATGACGTGTCGTTGGAGCATGGCTTCTGTCGACCGCACACTCGCGAACATCGATCCTACTGCCGTGTTTGAAATGCTTTGTGCTGAGGTCTTGGGCTCCTTTTGGGGCACGTGCTCTGGGACGAGTGGCGCATTCGTATTCGGAACTGCGGCAGGCGCAACCCTGCCTACTTTCCCCGAAAAAGTCGCTCACATCGTATCTACACTTCGTGAAGGAGGGGCGTACAAAATCGCAGCCATTTCTCCTGGGGCTGGCGATGGCAAATTGGATGCCGTTGCATACAGGGTCTTTGCTGATCAGCGTCGTGGGGGGCTTATTGGCTTTGCGCAAGCAAAAACCGGAGAGAACTGGCGGCAGCACCTTACAAAGCTTCAGCCGAGGAGTTTCATGTCTAAGTATGTTACTTCGCCACTCGTCATAGATCCAGTGCGGATTTACATGGTGCCGCATCGAATTCACCACGACCGTTGGGAAAGTGACTCCCTGGAGGGTGGTCTCCTCTTTGACAGGTGTCGCATCACGCAATATGCAGACAGGGTCTCTCCGAACGTTCTCGAAAATGCCGATCGTTGGTTAAGGGCAGCAATTTCTGCGACAACTTATCCATGAGCTCGGGTACCCACCTCCCGGCCAATTCTGGACCTGTCGACCCCGAATTCTCTTTGCCTTTCCAAGCCGCTGGCCAGGATCTTGCTGACGCTCGAACACTTGCGAGTTCCTTTATTGAGTCCGAAGTGCTCAGTCCGTTGAGGTACCCAGGCGGAAAGCGCCGCCTCGCACCGCTTATTCATCACCTTCTCTCGGCGAACGAATACTTTCCGGACCTTACGGTCGAACCATTTGCTGGGGGTGCAAGCGTTGGTCTGCACCTGTTAACGCACGGTGTGACGTCTCGACTTGGTCTAGCTGACCTCGATGAACTTGTGGCGGCATTTTGGCAGACCGTCTTTTTCGATTCTGCATGGCTAGCAGCAGAAATAGACAAGGTAGAGGTAACCGTGGCTCAATGGGACGAGTTCCGTAATTCGGCAGCTTCCAGCACACGTGCCAAGGCCCTTAAGTGTCTCTTTCTCAATAGAACGAGCTTTTCGGGAATTCTATTCCCAGGTGCTGGACCAATAGGAGGCAGGATGCAGCAATCAAAGTACAAAATTGATTGCAGGTTCAACAGAGCAGCTCTTATAGGTCGGATTCTAAAGTTAGCAAAATTAGCTGACCGAATCGCATTCATCGAGAATTGCGGGTGGGAGGAGGCTTTCAACTTAGTAGAGTCTGCAACGGAAAACATGACGTCCGAGGAACCTTTTTTGTATCTGGATCCACCATTCTTCAGTAAAGCTGATAAGTTGTATCGCCATAGTTTTGTGGCAACCGACCATGAAGCTCTTCGCAATAGACTTGGCCAGACGGCTCTGCCATGGTTATTGAGCTATGACTCGCCAGAATGCGTCCGAAGCCTGTACTTCGGGCGAAACCAACGAGAATTAGGCGTCTTATATTCTGCTTCCTCCTCAACGAAGGTCAGGGGAGCCGGCGAAGCTCTGGTATCCAATGTGTTCGAATTGCATACCGAACATTATTAATCTAAGGCATGAGATCCAGTGTTCAGACACCAGAATCCTGAACTCGGGCCATGACGGTTCCCATCTTCTAACCACATCTCAAGTATCCACTGCGATCAAAAACGTTCTGGGAATCAATCTTGCGGATTTCAGACGTATGATTCCCGTAATCCTCTGATGTTACGGGCACAGCCCAGCATCGACGATCACAAGGGCAACTGCCCGAATCCGTGCGACTATAATGGGTCTTATGAGGGCAGGTGCGATTGCACTAACTGGGTTTTCTATTCTGTTGTACGGTGCGGCGTCTAATGCATCCGGGCCTCCGTCTCGCCTGCAGAAGGACAACAACTCCGTCGAGGAACGGGCCGCTTCGATTCTTCGGGTCAATTGCATTAAGTG
>Ga0206951_1168_pt1 | contig 13912 bp, 9 predicted proteins | sample Alteio_BWOrgHeat_38_FD_152974 | JGI IMG/M metagenome (GOLD analysis project Ga0206951, IMG submission 152974) | Enriched cells from forest soil in Barre Woods Harvard Forest LTER site, Petersham, Massachusetts, United States -... | ecosystem: Environmental > Terrestrial > Soil > Temperate forest > O... | reverse complement strand
CACCGGGGATCCACATTTGACCAAGGAGATAACCTTGACTATTCGCGAATAACCGATGGCGACCCTTCTACCTACTGGAAGAGCAATCCGTACCTCACGACAACCTACACACACGAGGCAGATACTCTCCATCCGCAATGGGTCGTGGTTGACCTCGGAAACTCGGAAGAGTTAAGCGCGATTAAGATCGCTTGGTCAAATCCCTACGCAGTTGACTACGCCGTCCAATATTGGACCGGTGACGATCCAATCTACGATCCAACTAACGGCAAATGGGTGAATTTTCCAAGTGGGATCGTTACCAATGGTGCGGGGGGAACGACAACCCTGCGACTGGCTCCTTCAGCGATCTCGGTCGAGTTTATTCGGGTGCTTATGACCAAATCGTCAAACACTTATGACAGTCATGGCACGAGCGACCCAAGAAATAAGATGGGGTACGCAGTTTCAGAAATTGGGATCGGAACGCTGAACTCAAATGGAACTTTCACCGATTTGGTAACCCATTCTAAGGATCAATCGCAGACCGCCGTTTATGTTTCCTCGACCGATCCTTGGCACACCTCCTCATCGCAGAACCAGGAAGCTGAGCAAATTGGGCTCGACTTCATTTTCGGAAGTCAACTGTCCCGATCGTTGCCGATGACCGTTCCTGCACCGATGGTCTACAGCACGCCGGAGAACGCAGTCGCTGAGATAACCTATCTGAACAAGAAACACTATCCTACTTTAGGGATCGAACTTGGGGAAGAGCCGGACGGACAATTCATGGCGCCGGAAGACTATGCGGCTCTCTTCGTTCAGTGGGCTAACGCAATCCACGCCGCGTACCCGAACCAGAGGATCGGCGGCCCAGTGTTGTCAAATTCGGTGGTTCAAACTTGGGCCGATTCCTCGGGGAACACCGACTGGCTGAAGAGGTTCGTCGCCTACTTGAACAGCCACAACTCAATCTCATCACTGTCTTTCGTTTCGACGGAACATTATCCTTTTGACGCGACGACTTCCGATTGGACGTTGCTCAGGCAGGAACCAGCCGCCGTCCAGGCGCTATTTAGCGAGGTCAAAAACGCGCTTATCCCGAGCACAGTCCCCGTTTATGTTACGGAATATAACTTTAGTGCCGGCGCGAGCGAGGTCCCCGTCGATCTGATGGGTGCACTCTGGGACGCGATTTTCGTGGGAGAATTCCTTGATCGCGGTGGTCAGGGCGCTTTCTTCTATCAATATTTGCCGGTTCAGCTCGACACCGACGGCTCAATTTGGGGACTTCTCGGAATGTTCACAGCCAATGCCAACGACCAAGCGACAAGTACAACTGCCCAATACTTCGCTACGACGTTGCTGGATCAGATATGGTGCCAACCAGGCTCCGGAATCCATTCCGTACTCCCTGCTACATCAAACATCAAAGATGCAAGCGGTAACACGCTCGTGTATCCCTATGTGATCGCCAGACCGGACGGATACTGCTCGGTCTTGCTTGTAAATGTGGACTCAGCCCCTCACACCATGCGAATCCAGTTTTCAAACACGACAACTCACTACTTCGGCGGGTTGGGCTCTCGTTACTGGCTTGACGCCGGAAACTACGATTGGAGACCCAACGGCGCCAATGGATTTGCAAATCCTAACGGTCCGATAGAAGGCACGACGGTGCTGAACAGTAAAACGAGTACTTATACGCTCCCTGCTCAGTCGATAACGGTGCTTACCGGCAAGGTTCTCTGACGGTTGGAGGCAACCCGACGATTCAATAAGCGAACCAAATCTTCTGCCGAGAACCCGTAATTATCACCTAATCTGCCTTGGAGCGCCCGTCCTCGATCTCCTTCGATTCCGTTAAAGGCAACCGATTCGACGCCATTTTCCGAACGAACGATCCTGAATTCCGCGATCTTAGACCAGGCGATTTTAAGGGGGCGTCCGAACGGAGGGTGTTCTTCGAGCCCATCCTCGGTCAAAAGCAAGAAGCACTTCTCCGGATCGAGCCTTCTCCATGCCGCGAAAGCGAGAAACGAGAAGAAGATCACGCCAATTGAGGCCTCCAACTTCCCCGATCGGAACCAGACCCAAAAGCCACCGGCTCCGGTGACAGCAACGAATGTCGCAAAGAACTGGTTGCGCCGATCCTGTACAAGGCGCAACGTCTCCCTCGTTTCGGAATCGGAAGACATCTTTGGCGTCAAAGTAGTTCAAAGTTTGCCAGATTGTAAGCAACGATTCTGTGGACCGTATGATAACGCTCATGCACAGGAAACAGTTGTAGCGGGTAATTTCACCCTCACAACGGTACCTTTTCCCAGTTGGCTCTCGATGGAGATCTCTCCGCCGAGGGATTCCACGATTCCCTTACAAATTGCCAGACCCAGTCCGGTTCCTCCACTTTCTGAAGAACGAGACGAGTCGATTCGGTAAAACCGGTCGAAGAGGTGCGCCAAATGTTCGGGCGAAATACCCTCTCCATTGTCCTGAACAATAACCTCTGCGCCGCCTTCCAACCGATTGACGGTCACACGTACACTCCCATCTTCCGGAGTGTGGCGACAAGCGTTGTCGACCAGATTGACGAAGACTCGTTCAATATCGCCCTCGCATCCATCGACCGATATCTCGTCACAATTGCTCGTGAACGTTACGGACTTTTTACTTGGGCGAGGCACTTGGTCAATCGCATTCTGGACGGCAATATTAAGGTCGAACCTCTTCGAGGCTTGAGACGGTTGACCCGACTCTGCTCGCGCCAACACCATCAGTCCTTGGACAAGCTTGTTCATTCGAGTTGCTGCGGAATCGATGGCCGCCACCGAATTCTTTGTATCGGCGTCCAGATTCATGCCGTGTAGCATGAGTCCAGTATTCGCCTTGATCACGGCGAGCGGGGTCTTTAGCTCATGGGAAGCATCGGCAGTAAAACGCCGCTGCTGCTTCAAGATTGCTTCCAATTTCTCAAGCGCTTGACGTTGTACATCAAACGCGCCTTCAATACGGCCCAACATCCCATTCATCGTGCCGGCAAGCAATGCGAATTCGTCCTTACCCGCAACGTTCAATCTTCCGGTGAGATCTTCAGCGCCGATCGATTCGGCGGTCGTGGTGATTTCACGGATAGGCCGCATGATCCGCTTCATTAAGAAGAGGCACGCCATCGCAGTTAGCAAAAGGCCGAACGGCAGCAGAATCAGCAGAGTTTGGTTCAATTCCCGAAGCGCTTGGTCGATATCCCGGAGCGGATGGGGATATTGAACAATCCACTTTCGCCCGTTATCGTCCACAGCCAGCTTTGTTATCAGCCGCACCTTTTCATTGCCAAGCATCAGCATTGAAAAAACGACTCCACGGCGCTCAGCTTGTGCTAGGACCGATTTATCGTACGGAACCATCATGTCGGGACGGGCAAACGGAGGTCCAGGAGTAACGCTTACGAATCTGGGCTGGATCGCCAGCAGAGGGTCACCAACCCGCTGAACCGCGCGCTGAAAAGATGCGGGAGGCTGATTACCGTCAGGGCCGGGCCCACCCGGCCCCCGTTCTGGACCTCCTCGCATTGGCCCATTTCCAAAGGGTCCGTGGTGGTTGCCGACGGGCTGCGGCCCTAACCTCTGGTCGTGGCCGGGCTCTCCGCCTTGTCCACCCGGCCCCCGTTCATCTGGTCCTCTACCATCTGGCCCACGTCCATCTGGTCCAGGCCCATCTGGTCCACGTCCATCGCCGGGCTCACCTGGCCCTGCCGGCCGCGGAGGAGGTGGTCGATTCCTTTGCAGCTCCTTGTGGATCTGAATGAACTCGTCTGCATGCCTCGTGAGTTCGGCGTCCACGCCACTCATAACTTGCTGACGCCCGGCGACCTCGACCACCGCACCCAATACCAGAAATAACACACCCATAACGGCCACCGCCGTGAGGGTGAGTTTTGCGCGGATACTGGTTGGGAAAATGGTCATTTGAGGCAAGGGTGTTGGGTATTGCTGTGTTGGGGGTATTGCGGTATTTCGGACGGTGCTACGGGCTGGAGCTCGCATCTTTTAAGATGCCTCTTTTAACCAGGTTCTGATCTTAAAACATAGCCGAATCCGTGCACAGTGTGGATAAGCTTGTTTTCGAAAGGAGCGTCAATCTTCTTGCGAAGCGTACCGATAAAGACGTCAACTGTGTTCGAGTAGCTTTCCTCATCGGTCCAAACTCTCTCCTGAATCGTCTCTCTGCTAAGAACTCTTCCCTCGTTGGAAGCAAGTGCCTCCAGCAAGTCGTATTCACGGCGTGTCAGCGAGATGAGTTTGCCTCCTCGAGTTACATGTCTGCCTTTACGATCGATTTCGAGGTCTGCAATTCTCGTGACGATGCTTTTGTTTACTTTGTCTCTTCGTAGCATCGCCCTGACCCGCGCAACTAACTCGGGGACCTCGAACGGCTTCGGGAGATAGTCGTCGGCGCCCAATTCGAGCCCCTTTACCTTGTCGTCGGTTTCCTCAAGCGCCGTCAGCATCATGATTGGTATGGTTCTTCGCGCATGCCGTAAATCGGCCAGAACGTCCCACCCACTTTTACTTGGAAGCATCACATCGAGGATGATGAGGTCAAAGTCTTCTCTCATCGCCGTCTCGTAGCCCCTCTTCCCATCGCCCTCCCAAGTAAGCTGCCATCCCGCATCCGTCAACAAGCGGACAACCGCAGCGGCCAGAGGCCGTTCATCTTCAACCAATAGAATCTTCATCCGTTTCCTAGTCTCTTAATGGTAATCCGCCAGGATGAAGTTTATATGAAGGCGAGAGGCGAGGGGCCAATGACAAATAGTATAAGTGCGTTTGCAATTAAATGCGCGATTTTGACTGGCTTTTGTTGATTTCTTAACTGATTTAGTAAAACTCCGGTCACTCCGGTCACTCCGGAATGGGACTTATAGGACCAATGGGACGTATGGGACCTATGCTTGGGAGGGGACACTTTGGACTCTCCACTCCACTCCCCACTCCCCACTCTCCACTTTTCCCGTTCTACTGTCCCGTAACCGCCTGTCCCGTGTCCCCTTTTAAATTCCCTTCATTTGATCTTCATTTTTTGATAGGAAACTTGTCATCGTTAAGCAAGCAACGACTTGCAGCCAAAAAGAAGGAGAACACGATGTATCGAAAAACTTGGACAGCAGCTTTCCGAAAAGCATTCGCCACTAGCGCCGCAGTTGCGGGGATCGCCACACTACTCGTTTGCACTACCGGCACGGCGAGCGCGCAAGATTCTCCGCCACCTCCTCCCGGCGGGCAAGGCGGACCGGGCCGAGGGCCTGGAATGCGCGGTCCTCGAATGGGGGGGCCGGGACCTCAGCACACCGCGCAGATGGTTAATCGACCGGACATTGGACAAGACCTCGGCATCACCCAGGACCAGCGAGATCAGTTCAGAGACATGATGGACAAAATGCGCGAGAAGATGCGTTCCCAGATGCAACCTCCGACGGATGGCGGACGGCCGGATCCCAAAGCAATGCGTGCTCGAATGGAAAGCATGCTTGAAGAAATGGATAAAGGGGTGACCAACATCCTTACCGCTCCACAAAGGACTCGCCTCACCGAGATCAAGATACAGCTAAGCGGTACCAGTGCGGTACTTGACAAGGAGATTCAAAAAGGCGATCGGACTCACAACCGATCAAAAAAGCAAAATCGACGAGATCGTTCAGGCACAGCGACCGAAAATGGGACCTGGGGGTCCCGGTGGCGGATCAGGTTTCGGTGGTCCCGGCGGACCTGGCGGCGGGCCGGGATTCGGAGGGCCGGGGAGCGGTAACGGTGGCGGCCCAGGCCGCGGTGGCCCCCCGGAAGCGGTGGCCCCGGCGGAGGTGGCCCTGGATTTGGAGGTCCTGGCGGTGGCGGTCCTGGGGGCCCCGGTGGTCCGGGCGGAAACCCTGAAATGCGAGCCCGCATGGACAAACAGAGGAAGGATCTAAACGACGCGATCGAAGCTGTCCTGACGAGCGACCAAAAGTCGGCCCTGAAAAGGCTCGCGGGCACCAAAAAGTTCGTTGAGCAGCCGCGACCGCAGGGCTTTGGCGGACCTGGCGGCCCTGGAGGCAGAGGACCCGGTGGCCCCGGCGGTCAAGGTGGGCCGCCACCAGACGGGCCTGGCGACGAATTTGGCCAGGGTGGACCGGGCGACAACTAACGCCTAATCAAAGTCGAAAGGCCCGTAGCGATACGGGCCTTTTGCATTTGTTGGCGGGTCGCGGTTGATAGGACAGCTAGGACTCATAAGTCGTATGTTCCCTATCAGTCCTATTCGTCTTATGAGTCCCATTTCCGGAGAGTGTCCGCCTTCAATCGTCTAAGCGAGGCGCCCCCTCCAACGCCATAGCAAAGCGCTGCAGTCCCAACTACCCGTGACTGGCGGTGCTAGCCTGCGAGATCAGGTGAAAGAGAAGCATAAGGCTCATCAAAATGAGATACCCGCGAAGCATCAAAAGCGATATCCTCACGCTTTTGCTCATCTGCATACGGCCCAAATCCTCCCCTGTTCGTTTTAGTTCCGGCTCGTCGAACAGTGGGTGGATGACGACGAATTCGTCGGTTACTCGGTCGTTCTTCAAGGCGATCATGTTAGTTCCTCCAGTTTCAGTCGAGCCGCACTAAGTTGCGGGAAATAGATTGGGCAGAGCGACTTGAGCCGCAAGGACGAGGGAGAGGGCGAACAGAAGGCCGATAATGCACCAGTTCACCCAGTTGTTCCAAGGCTTGTTAACGTATTCGTCGCCTAATAGCTCCCGGTCATTCAGCATAAGCTGCAAAAAGATAATTGCGGATGGCAGCATCAGTCCGGCTAGGACTTGCACTCCAACGATAATCAATTGGAGAGGCGCGTGGGGTATGAGCACTAATCCTGCAGCAGCGAAGACACATGCCGCATAGACAATGTAAAACCCAGGCGCCTCGCGAAAGCGCTTGTGCAAACTGTGAGGCCATTGCTGAACCTCGCCATAAGCCCAAGCACTGGACAAAGAGATCGTGGTGGTTCCAAGAACCGCCGCATTAACCATCATTAACAAAAGTGCATTCTTTACGAACGGCCCAACGTGAGGGAGCAGATCCATTGCCATCTGCGCCGGGTTGTCGAAATGAACATGGCTCCGATTAGCGGCATCGCCTACAAGCATCATCGCTCCGCCCACTAGAATGGTGAAGATCGCCCCAATGAGGGTGTCGAGCCGCGCCCACTTCAAATCTGCAAACCGAAGTCGTTTATCCGCCACACAGCTCTGTTGGAAAAACAGCTGCCACGGGGCGATTGTCGTTCCAACGAGTGCAATCGCCAAATACACCAAACCGACTGTCATCCCACCCCTAGGCAGGTTAGGAACCAAAGAGTGGCTAGCAACCTGCCCCCAATTTGGACCGCACACGGCCGCCATGGCAAACCACGCGATGTCAAGCAAACACAGGCCGATGACGATTCGCTCCCATCGAAGATAGCTTCCCGTAAACACGAGCGCCACCAAACCGACCGCGGAAAGTGGGACCGCAATCGTTGGAGCCACACCCAGCTTGTTCATCGCAAGCGAAATCGCTGCAAACTCGGTTACCAGAGTGAGGAAGTTCGCAATCTGTAAGTCGATCAGCGAGAAATTTCCCCACCACCGGCCGAATCGACGATAGATCATCGCAGCGTGACCTTGGCCCGTGACTATCCCTAACCGAGCGACCATCTCTTGGATGAAATAGGTAATCGGCAAGAGCAGAACAAGCACCCACAGCAGATGGGTGCCATATTGGGCTCCCGCTTGCGTATAGGTTGAAACCGCGCCTGCGTCGTTGTCGGCCTCCATGACGATCAGGCCAGGCCCGAGCACCATGAGAAACGTGAGCAGGTTCTTTTTTCGCTGAGTCGCAACGACTTTTCCAGGCGTAGCTTCGCGAAGCTCCATTCCTGCAGCCATCGCCACATCGTTGGCAAAAGCCGAATCAACCACCGGGTTGAGCCGCGGGCAGGCCAGTTTTTGGATTATTTTGCGCACTGATGCACCTCCTCGCTTTCGGTCTCGGCGGACTGCGCTGTCCACAACATGACGAAGGGCGTTCGAAGCTTATCGCTCCGAACGCCCTCGCGAAGAAGGCAACCCGACATTCATGTCAGGTCCGGAAGCGGCACGCTCCAAACACCATTCCCCTTATGTGTAACTCACACGAGGGGGGTTGAGATTTTTCTGTCGAACTACTACTGTCGTAACTCATATATTTGGTTGTGCCCTTAGAGGCCACACCGCACGAGGCTGGCGCCAATCGCCAGAACTTGCTACCACAGACAATGTACCGCCGTTCTCGGCGATCCTGCAACACTAATCGATTCTTTTCGATGAAAGCACAAGAAATGCTTCTTGTTTCATCGATTTTTGGGGCGAGGGGCGAGGGGACTATGAAAAGCGTTTAAGTGCGTTTGCAAGTAACTGCGCGGTTTTGTTTTGCTTTTTTTGAAGTCTTAACCGATTTAGTAAAACATTCCGGTCACTCCGCGCGGCCCGGAATGGGACTTATAGGACCAATGGGACGTATGGGACCTATGCTTGGGAGGAGAACACTTTCCGCTCTCCACTCTCCACATTCCACTCTCCACATTCCAACTTTCTCCGCCCTCGAACGCTTCAACGCTTCAAGCTATAACGCTTCCCCCTGCCCCGCGCGAAGGGCTCCTGTCCCACGATTCCGTTACGCGCAAAAGGTGACTTGCCGTTAGTTTTAACAGGATCGACAATCTCTCTAATGGCGCATGTCTTTCAGATGATGGCGGGCACGTCGAGGCAGGGTGATGTTTTTATGGACGGCCCCGGTTCGACTAACTTGCTGGACTATCTAACCGAGCGCAAGAAGGAGGCAAATCGATTCGATTTTCCTGTCTATCTTGATTCGGATGATTCTTGGCGCGCCATTTGTTCTTGCCCTATTTGCCTAGGCGAAAAACTAATGACCCTGTCGGAACTGGGTGCCTTGCCCCATCCCGACAGCAAAGACTATGAGTTGATTCCAGACATTCGGATTGGGGCCACCGGGATCGTGTTGCCTGATCGAATACAGCTTGCCCGATGGTTCAAGGTCCCAATCCCGCCAAAATTCACGAAATCGAAGTTCCATTCCAAAGCAAAGCGGGACGGCAAGCAGCACGCTACCCTTACGTTCTTTTCCACCATCTCCTTCGAGTCGGTCTTCTTTACTCCGAACCTGACTACGATCACGCTGGCATTGCTAGTCGCCTTCGCTTCTGGATTCAAAAGCTGGTCGAGCTTGAAGAAGCTGGCACGGGAGGAGGATCGAGCAATTGCCCTTGAGCTGACTGTTAGGAAGCACGCATTTCGGGCTCGAAATGCAGCTTGGGAAAAACTTTACTACTGCTCAGGTTGTGGCATGGTGCATGATCGAGAGGGAAAGAGATCTTTGCCTTGGTATTCCATGCTTCAGCTAGTCCACTATCCGGAGCAGGAATTTCACACAATCGATGTGCCGATCCATGAGGGTCAGTACGAAAATTCGCGGCCTCATTCCGGCAAGTCGAGGCGTGCGGCCTAGAGTTCAGGAATGTCACGCGAATGCGCGACTAGTCCGATAATGTCAAAGTAGCCCAAACTAAATACCATAGAGATGAATTCAAACGTTCCGTCGCTCATCCAGTTGCGATTGTCGGGTCTAGTTTAAAGGATCATGACGATCCGAAAACAGCAGATCATGGATGACTCAATTATATAACGAATTTAATCAGAGAGCACATGATAAAACGCAGCCTAAAAAGCGGTCAAAAGCCGAGAAGAAACGTGATGAGCGAAGCGCTCTGTCACCCGACAATGGGATTTCCTTTAAGAGCGCTCTCTCTGGCATTCCTGGCGATTCCGATTTGGATAACCGCTGCGAGAGCGGGCGACATCGTTCAGAAGCAACCGGCTAAGGTGGTTATTTCAGGCCCTGTCGGAGCGCATGCCTATAACATGCATCCGCTAACCGACGACAAAGTGTTCGTCAATCCTTCCAATCAGTGGTCCTATTTCTTCGAGATCAAGCCTGGAATGGAAGTTTATCCGGGCCAGTCGTACTTCCTTCTGGACTACTCGACGTCTCAAACATTGCTCCCGGGTCAGGGCAGCATCACAATTTTCTTGAACGGTTATCCTCTCGCAAGCCGCGTCCTACCGCCGGTAAACGGAGATTCGATTCCTTGGCGCGTTGCGCTACCCGATCAGTACTTCAAGCGCGGTTTCAACGAAATCAGGGTCGCGAACCGCCAGAAGTCAACCGATGGTCCATGCAAGGACATCGACAACTACGCCAACTGGCTTAAAATCGGCAAGAACACGACACTGCACCTAGTCAGAAAGGATCCGACGACATTCCCCTTGATGTTGTATCCTTTCCCGTATCTGGATCCTCTGGAGGATAACGCGGTCAGGTGCCACTGGATGGTGCCTTCCGATCCTACAACTGATACCATCGCCAATATGCTGGATACCGCTAGCGATTGGGGAAAGCGGTTGCCGTCAAAGGGCCTCCGAATAAACGTTGCAACTCGAGCCACCGGAACCCCTTCCGGGGAAGCGCTGCTGATTTCAGATAATCCGGCGTGGTCCAAATATACTCCTCGAAACCTGGCTCCGAAAGTCGGAGCGCTCACAAATTTTCCCGCCACGGGCGGTCCGGGGACCTCAAGTCTATTGATCACGGGCTCTGATTCAACCGGGCTTCATGCGGCTGAAGGGGCCCTGAGCCAGAATGAAATGATCGCTCAAATGGGCGGCACCACTGCGGTCGTCAATACGCCGCCGGTCGATGCTGCGATCCCACCGACTACTCGTCTAGGGTCGTTCACCTTTACCGATCTTGGGTTGCCCGCGATTCACCTTGCAGGAGCTTTCCACCAGCGAACAAGCCTCACCATCAGACGTCCGCTCCGATGCGACCTGGGCCGCGAATCGTACATTAAGCTTAAGTTTCGGCACTCGGCATCGATGAATCCGCTACGATCGCTCATCACGATCTTCCTTAACGGAATCCCGATCGGGAGCGCCAAGCTAGAACCAGAAAACGCAAATGACGGCATCATTCGTGCCCGAATTCCAGTTGAAGAACTGGCCAAGAACTTCTGGGTTATCGATATCGCCTGCTTCCATGACCTGGGTGCCGCCGACTGTTCCAAGTCTTACGACGATGTAGCCTGGACCGTGATCGAAGGCGAGTCGACATTCGAACTCGTCAACGGAAACTTGATCGGTCGACCTTACCTTGAGAGCTTTCCGTACATGATTCCCAGCGATGGCCGAATCCCCAACAGCATCGATTTTGGCTTCTCGGCAAATCCCTCCGACGAGGAACTCACGCTCGCATCGATCATCGCGGGAAGAGCCGCTCAAACTAACCGAATCAACCTGAACTGGACTTCGAGAAAAGGCGAAGTCACATCCGCGCTTCACGGCGGAGTCGTTGTAGGCTATTATTCCGAAATCAGCCGATTTGCCGCGATCAAGAAGGAACTCTTGGTTTGCCCGGTGGCTGCAGGCAAGTTCCAAATCAATAACAAGATCCAATTGATGCCCGATACCCTCATGGGAGGCGCGGTCATTCAAGCGGTTGCAGCACCCAAGAGTAATACCGGCGTCCTATACGTGATCATGGCGCAGGACAACGACGCGCTGAACATGGTTTCGAACATCCTCTCCGACCCCAACAAGGCCGACACGATCGGCGGCCAAGTGTGCGTTGTCACAAAAGACGGCCGCGTCATTCCTCTTAAGATTCAAGGCCTAAAGGACAACAGCGATATCACGAAAGAGCTGAACACATACACGCCGACGATGCTTGCAATCATGTCGCTGGTAGTGATCGCGATGATCGGGGCAGCGGTGTGGGTTGGCAAGCAGTTTGTCAAGAAGCCCAAGCCGGTCGCAGACGATGACTCGGACGACCAAGACTCGGACGACTAGATCCAGCCCTGAATAAGAACAATTTGAGTCACTCCGAAAGGACATCCCAGATATGAGCGGACGCGACCTTCTCGTACTATTGCGCGATTGTATGCTAGGCCTCACTTGGTTTGTCGCCATGGTGTTCTTGCTCAGCGGCTGCCAGGATTTGATTTACGATATTGGGGCGTATACCCTCCGAATCTATCGCAGGATCGCATTTCGAAACCGCGAGCGCTTGACGCTTGAGAAGCTGCGTATGAGGGAGCAGCAGCGCATCGCGGTTATGGTGCCGGCTTGGAACGAAGGCGAGGTCGTCGCTGCGATGGTCAACAACATCATCCAACGCGTCGAGTATAAGAACTATCTTGTTTTCGTCGGGACCTATCCGAACGATCCGGCGACTCAAGGCGCCGTGGACCGTTTGGCAAAGGAGTTCCCTCAAATCATCAAGGTTGTAACCCCACTGCCGGGACCTACAACCAAAGCAGACTGCTTAAACAACGTCTACAAGATGATCAAGCAGTATGAGGAGCGTCACGACGTCAACTTCGATATCATCGTCATGCACGATGCGGAAGACGTGGTTCATCCCCACTCCTTCCTCCTCTACAATTATCTGATTCCCCGCGTCGACGTGATGCAGCTTCCGATTCTTCCCTTGCCCACAAGTTGGCGGAAACTCGTTCATTGGACATACGCCGACGAGTTCTCGGAGACCCACATGAAGGATGTGCCCGTCCGGGAAAAGATTTCCGGATTCGTTCCCTATGCAGGAACCGGGACCGGCTTTTCCCGACGCGTGTTCCGAACGCTGGAGCAGATGGGCGGGTACAAGATCTTCAACGAAGACACGATGACCGAGGACTACAGCATGTCGAAGCGAATTCGGGAAACTGGATTCACTTCGATCTTTGTGAACCTCGTGCTAGCAGGTGGGGACGACAAGTGGTACACCCCTCTGTGTAAACGTACTACCTTTATCGCGAATTGGGCGTATTTCCCAATGGATTTCACGAGGGCGGTGCGCCAAAAAACGAGATGGATCATCGGCATCTCGCTTCAAGAATGGGAGCTTGGCGGCTGGAGTGGCAGCCTCCGCATTAAGGAGAATCTGCTCAAGGACCGAAAGGTCTTCGTAGCGGCCGGTACCTCGTTGCTTGGCTACGTTCTCCTCACCTACTTCATTTTTTTCGCTCTGGGCGACAACCACATCATCGGATTCAAGCTGCTTCCCATTATCGACTACGGTTCCAAACTGCAGCGGCTAGTAATGGTCGATACGTTCTTTATGTTCTTCCGCATGTTCCAGCGGATTGTGTTCGTCGGCATGGTGTACGGGTTGCCCGAGGGACTTCTGTCCATCCCCCGTTTGATCGTTGGGAACGTCATCAACGGTTTTGCCGCGTTCCGAGCCCTCCAAGCATTCGCACGCGCTCGCCAAGGCAAAGCTGCCGTGCGATGGGACAACACTCAGCATGTCGAGGGCGTCGGAGAACTGCCGAGCGACGATTCGGAAGAGCGACGTGCCATTCAGCGAGACGAGAATCCCGATGTCGACGCTTTAATCCAGAATTTTGCCTCTCGCGATATTTGGGAAGTCATTCACGCGATGGAGGCCATTCCGAGGACCGTGACTGCCCGACAAAGAACCGAGATCGTAAGGGCCTTCTATGAGTTCGTCGAGAGCCGGGAAGGCAAGATTCGCTCCATGGTTGCCCGCATTTCGGGATATCTCGCATGGGAAGAAATGGCGCCTCCTCTTTTAACGCTATTGCACGATAAGGACTGGGCCGTTCGAGCCAACGCCGCCAAAGCCCTGCTGAAACAGCCCAATTTCGACCGCCTGATCGAGGCCGCTTTTGTGGACGCAGACATCTACGTACGAGACCTTTTGGTAAAAGTCATCGAACAAGACTCCATCAAGCAAGACACCCTGATCAGATCGCTCGACAACGACTACATGATCACGACCCGCACCGTCCTACT
>Ga0206951_1167_pt1 | contig 14009 bp, 14 predicted proteins | sample Alteio_BWOrgHeat_38_FD_152974 | JGI IMG/M metagenome (GOLD analysis project Ga0206951, IMG submission 152974) | Enriched cells from forest soil in Barre Woods Harvard Forest LTER site, Petersham, Massachusetts, United States -... | ecosystem: Environmental > Terrestrial > Soil > Temperate forest >... | reverse complement strand
GCAGGAAGAACTACTTTTTAACATCCATCATCATATTTACCATTGTATCGTTTTTGTGCGGTAACGCGGGCAGTTTGAGCGAACTGGTAGTGTTCCGTATTATCCAGGGTTTCGCGGGCGGTGGTTTGATATCCACCGGGCAGGCCATTTTGGTGGAAACCTGGCCACGCGAGGAAATCGGTACTGCAACAGCACTATTTGGTTTGGGCGCAGTATTTGGCCCGACCGTAGGCCCAACTATAGGCGGTTTTATTACCGACCATTTTTCGTGGCCATGGATATTCTATGTGAACATCCCCGTGGGCGCTTTAGCGGCATTCTTAACAGTTACGTTTATTAAGGAGACACCCAAGGAGGCCAAAGGACGACCCGTCGACTGGTGGGGTATTGCCTTGCTGGCGATAGCTGTAGGCAGTTTACAAACCATATTGGAAAAAGGCGAAAGCGAGGATTGGTTTGCCAAAACATACATCCTGGTATTAACCATTGCCGCCGTGTTGGGATTGTTCTTCTTTATGTGGCGCGAAATGACCTTTGAGCATCCTATTGTCAACTTTAAGATCATGCGGCATCGAAGTTTCGCGGTGGGGATGTTTACGTCCTTTGTGCTTGGCTTCGGTTTGTATGGCTCGGTATTCGTATTCCCCGTATTTTGCCAGAACCTGCTTGGCTTTACGCCCGAACAAACGGGGCTCATATTGTTCCCCGGAGGCTTGTGTACCATTATTATGATGCCTTTTATCGGTAAGATGTTAAAGGGGGGGGTACCCGCGCAGTTTATGGCTACCGGTGGTATGGTACTCTTCTTTGTGTTTACCACGATGTTGAGCCGGTCTACATTGGCTTCGGGCACGCAGGACTTCTTTTGGCCGCTGGTTATAAGGGGTGTGGGGATGGCTTTGCTATTCGTACCATTAACAACCCTGGCTATACAGGATCTGAAGGGCCCCGAATTAGGACAAGGTACGGGCTTAAACAACATGATGAGGCAATTGGGAGGGTCGTTTGGTATAGCGGCTTTAACTACGTTGATACACATCAGGCAGGCAGCCCACCGCAGCGACCTCATCACTAATATTAATCCCTACAACAATGCTTACCTGCAACAAAAGCAAATGCTGGTGGCTGGTTTTATGGCCAAAGGCAAAGGGCTAATTGACGCGACAAGCATGGCCATGCAAGCTATGGAAGGTAAAGTGATCAGGCAAACCCTGTTGCTTACTTATAATGATGCTTATTGGATAGCAGGATTGATCATGTTGTTCTCCATACCGCTCATTTACCTGCAACCATTCAAAAAGAATGTTGCCTTACCGGCCGATGCGCACTAATATCGCCTAAGCACACAAAAACAAAAGCCGCCCGTGGTTATGCGGGCGGCTTTCTCCAAAAAAATAACAATCAAATTTTCGGTTAAATACTAAAATACGGCTTATCGCTGGTGGTTCAAAGTGTATTGGCTTTGGTATTCAACACGATATAAAATTAGTGTTTCTATATTAATAACAAAATTAATTTCAACATTAAGTTTTTGTTAACTTTTGCGAAATGTGTATTTTTAAGTAACTTATTTAATTAATACTTGTTAATAATTTAACGGGCAACAACCGGCCTCGGTTTTGGTAATGCTTTGCGTGGCATCATGCCATCGCGTTGGGCGGTATTGTAAACAAACGAGGCCACTATTACCGCCGCCTGTTTCAAATCCTCTTCGCTTATCTTATCATAAGTATCCTGGTTGCTGTGGTGTGTACGGGCATTATAATCCATCGGGTCCTGTAAAAACTCAAAACCCGGCAAACCTACCTGGTCGAACGACTCATGGTCGGTACTGCCGGTGTTCCTGATGGTAACGGTGGATGCGCCCAGGTCTTTAAACGGCGCAAACCATGTCTGGAATATCGGCATAATGGCGGTATCGCCCTGGGCATATATACCGCGTATTTTACCGGTACCATTATCTAAGTTATAGTAAGCCGAAAGTTTTGCGTGTTCGGGTTTTAATATCATATCGGCCACATCGGCAAAGTGGTTGGTTACGTAGTTTTTCGAACCAAACTCGCCTTGCTCTTCCGAACTCCATAAAGCTATCCTGATGGTACGGCGCGGTTTAACGCCCAATGTTTTTAAGATACGCATGGCTTCCAGCATTACAGCAGCGCCCGCGGCATTATCTGTACCACCGGTGGCGCCATGCCACGAGTCGAGGTGGCCGCCCAGCATTACCAGTTGGTCTTTCAATTTAGGGTCGGTGCCGGCTATTTCGCCAACAACATCATAACCGTTCAGGTCGTTGGTAAAAAACTCGGTTTTAATATCGGCCTCCATACTCACCTTGATGCCTGCTTTAACCAGGCGTAATATGCGTTGGTAATCTTCGCTGCTGGTTTCCAGTTCGGGGGCAACAGCTTTAGCTGTGTCGCGGTACGATGCGCCGTTGGTTGTAAATACCGTACCATCGGTACCACGTGCCTGGCTCAATACCAAAGCCACGCCTTCATCTATCTCGAACTTAGACACTGCGGCACGTAATAGCGCCAAAGTTGCAAAGTTACCCCTGCGACCACCGCCAGGTCCACCGGGACCGCCAAAACCACGGCCACCTGTTTGCGGTTTGGTCATGGCCAGCAAGGCGCTATCAGTATAACGCGAAGCATCGGGCCGGGTAAAGTTTATCTCATTTGGTCCTCTTACATCGGTCAGCACAATTTTGCCCCTTAGCTTTCCGCGATATTTCTCCAAATCGGTAATGGTATCAATTTTAACCACCATTACGTCGCCTTTTATCAACCCGTTGGTACTTGGTGTCCATGCTTTCGGGATGGCTATTATCGCATGATAATAAGGAACCGTCATGGCTGCATAGTTCTTTTGCACTTCCCAGCCCTTACCAAATTTGCCCCAGGGCTCGCGGGCGGCGTTCACCATGCCCCAGGTTTTGAGCTGGTTTACGGCCCAATCCTGTGCGCGTTTTAAACCGGGCGAGCCTGCCAGCCTCGGTCCCGATACATCGGTAAGCTGGAAAGCGATATCCATTACCTTCGAATTTTTGAGGCCCTCGTCGCGTATTTTTTGGACCATAACAGGGTCAGGCGTGTCCTGGGCTAATAATTTTGCTGTACATGCGGTAAACAGCAAACCAATAAGTAGTCTTTTCTTCATGATGTTGTGTGTTAAAGTCAGTTGAAAACAAACATATTCATTTCACTATAAAAGAAATTAAATACCTGCTAACAAATTTGTTACAAACTAAAATACGGACAAATGCCTGCACAAACGAATGATATATGTTATTTTAGTTGCTGGTCAAAAAAATCGGCATCCCATTATCCAAACACACATGAAAAAACACATACTCCCGCTCATCCTGTTTTGCCTTACCGGCTTTTGCTCACAAGCCCAAACAACTATAAAAACCGATCCTGCCATCAAACAAATGGTGGATGAGGTTTCTGATAAAAACATCGAAGCCATTGTGCGCAAACTCGTAAGCTTCAAAACCCGTAACACCCTGAGCGATACCACCAGCGCTACCGAAGGCATTGGCGCGGCCCGCAACTGGGTAAAAGCCGAGATGGAAAAGTACGCTGCGGCAAGCGGCGGAAGGATGAAAGTGGAGTTCGACACCTTTACCCTGCCCCCCGGCGGCCGTATCGATAAACCTACCGTGTTAAAGAACGTGCTTGCCATATTAAAAGGCACCGACCCAACCGATAACCGCATCTACATGGTATCGGGCCATTACGACTCGCGGGTAACCGATGTGATGAACGCCAACGCTGTGGAGCCGGGTGCCGTCGACGATGCCTCGGGCACCGCCGTATCCATGGAACTTTGCCGCGTGATGGCTACCCGCTCTTTTCCGGCCACCATTATCTTCATGTCCGTTCCCGGCGAAGAACAGGGCCTCAACGGATCGGCACACATTGCCAAACGCGCCAAAGACGAACATTGGAACGTTGATGCCATGCTGAACAACGACATCGTAGGCAATACCCACGGCATGGAAAACGACCTGAAGGATAATACCCATGTACGCGTGTTCAGCGAGGGCATCCCTTCTATCGACCTGCCCACCCGCGATGACGGCAAAGCCCTGTTGGGTGGACAAGGCCCCCGTGCCGGTGCTTCGGCAAGCGAACCTTTGACCAAAGCCGACAGCGCCAACCTGCGCCGCACCATAGCGGCCATCAGCTCCATGGTTACCAATGGCGGCGAAAACGATAACCCTTCGCGCCAGTTGGCCCGCTATATCAAAGAAACCGGCGAACGCTATGTGGACCAGCTGGATGTAAAGCTCATCTATCGCCGCGACCGTTTTTTACGCGGCGGCGACCAAACATCCTTCCAGCTGAACGGCTTTACCGCCGTACGCTTTACCGAGATGAACGAAGACTTTACCCACCAGCACCAGGACGTACGCACCGAAAACGGCGTTGTTTATGGCGATCTGCCCGAGTTTGCCGACTACCAATACATCCAAAAAGTGGCCCGCATGAACTTGTCGGTGTTGGCTAACTTGGCCTTGGCACCCGCCTCACCACAGAACGTAGGCGTAAGCACCAGCGGCCTCACCAACAAAACAACCCTCAAATGGGAAACACCCAAAACCGGTAAAAAGCCTGTTGGCTATTATGTACTGATGCGTGAAACCATCAGCCCCTACTGGGAGAAGAAGTTTTACGTAACCGATACCACCGCCACGCTCGATTACTCAAAGGACAACTACTTCTTCGCCGTCCAATCCGTAGATGCCGACGGCCACGAAAGCTTACCCATTTTCCCTAAACCAGCGAGGTGAATAATAGAGACCGTCATTGCGAGCGATAGCGAAGCAACCTCTGCGCATGCTAATCGATAGTGCCGGTGTTGCACTGGATGCTATCTGCTATGCAAATCTACTTATGCATAATTGAGGGATTGCTTCGTCCTTCGCAATGATGTGTTACCAACAAGGGGGGAAAAAGTAAGAATATTTTCATTGCTTCCTTTCTCGTTCAACCCCAAACAGTTCCCCTCCCGATAGCCCCGATAGCTATCGGGGTCGGGATGAGAGGGGCGGAGGGGTGTGTCCTCTGCACCAAACATGTTGCTTACAGTCTCCGCAGGGTCTTCCGCAGGAGACCCTGCGTCTGCCCCTGCATCCAGGTTCCCGACCGACTCCAGACTCTTAACTCCAGACTCCGGACTCAAAAACCCCATCTGCCCCAACAACTCCTCCCTAACCTCTTCACCAAGTATACTCTCACACTCCGTCTTACCACACTCCGCCTCAAAAGCAATATCTTCAGCAGTTTCGCTTCGGTCTACCTCGGCCAAAGGCTTCCAATTGGCCTTATAAAAACCCGTATGCTTACACAATCGGTCAAGCGCTGCCATTTTATTATGCAATTTTATTTTAACGAGTTCCCCATAAATATACCCGTCTTCCCGGCACATATCCGCCCGCTGGTAATAGCTGATGGCCGCTTTCTCGTCATCGGTCAACTTGTGCATGCGTTTCGGGTCGCCGCGGTCATCGTAATAATTGCCCATATTGCAAAAAGCGATCTTCATCAGCTCACGCAACAGCATGTCATGCGTCAGCTCCGCCCGGGCCGCGCTTCTACCCATAGCCGCCTTTAAATACGCCTGTATCCTCGACACATGCAGCAAATCGCCCTTCCTTGCCGTGTTCTCGCTATACCCCGCGCTGATGGCAGCCCGGTAAGCGTTAAAACTCAATAAATACTCCTCGCAAAATTTTTGTTGTTTAAAACTCAGTTCTTCTAAAATACCCATGATGTTATGTTTTTGGTTTGATAATGAATTAGTTTCGAAAATACCAGCACTGTCCTGAGTTCAACTAAAATCCGGCATTGGCCGGTTCGGGTAGCACTGCCCCAACTTCACTCACTCCCTTTCATAGAAGCGGGCGCAGCCGGGAGTTTCTTTGGTTACTTTCTTTGACGGCCAAAGAAAGTAACATTTCTGTGCGACATGCTATAAACTCGCGGACTTACAAAGGTCGTTATATTCCACATCAAACCCAAGCAATTCACCAAAAATATTTTACTTAAACTGTTGAATTTCAACAACTTAACCGAATTCAAAAAACATCACACCTTCAACCACCCCGTAATGCTCAACCTTGCTTTATTACATAGCAACACCTCATGCTCCAGCTCACTGCTTTTAAAAAACACGCTGCGTCCATTGGTTGGCGATATCAGTTGGGTAACGTTGTTTTGATGGATGCACAGTTCACCGCCGTCGGCAGCGGCCCAGCCGGCGTTCAGGTACATTACCATGCTGTATTGCCGGCTGCTGTTGTTTTCAAACTGGTCGAGGTGTTTTTTGTAAAAGCTGCCGCCCGGGTAACGTGTATAATGGAACTCGTAACCGGTGATGCCCGTGTAGCAGGTATGGTTTAAATGCGCCACAAAGTGGTCCATCAGGTCAAAAAAAGAATTTTCGGCAGTATTGTTATGCTTGCGGTCCAGCCAGTAAATATCGTCGCCGCGCACCAGTTTATCAAGCACCGCAAGGGTGGCGTTGCCCGTCCCGGCGGGGTTAAGCTCGTCACCAATAAAAAGGCGTTCCAGGTTGGCGGTAAGTTTCAAGGCAAGCGCGACACCCAAAAAATTTTCGGAAATGCCGATATGATTGGCTATATAACTATCAATCAGTTCATCAAAGCTCTCATCCACCATCCGCGCCGCACTAAAGGTACAAGGCCGCCATTGGTGAAGGTAGGGTTAATAAATGGGAAAAGGCATAAGCAAAGATCGCTAAAACCCCGCCCTCACCTTCTTATCCACCCGCAAAACCGACTGCTGCATAAACAGCTTTTTATACAGATCCCGCAAACTGTCAACCTGCCTCGAAAACAGCGCGGAATTTTTATGGATACACATCACCATGCGTGTAGGTTCGGTGATCAGTTTGCTGTTTACCGGATCGCGCCAGGTACCGGTGGCATCAAAGGTGGTGCTGCCTTCTTTAAAAACCGTGCTGATATGCTTTTCGGTAAAGTCGGCCCATTCCTTGTCTGTCACCCTGCCGCCGCCCGGTTTATCCATACCAAAATACAGGTCGGTCTCCACCATGCGCCCCGCAGCGCACGAACACAACAGCATGCAAACCAAAACAAGCTTCAAACGCATAATTAAAGGTAATGAAAATTGATAACGCAATACCATGAACCATCAACTATGATCCATGAACCAACCAGCTAATCCCTATTTACCCACAGGTATCAATGCCTCCAACAGATCCTTCCGCCAGGCTTTCGCAGCCTGGTCGTAAATGCTGAACCCCACCGAAAAGCTAAACACCCCCCATGAAAACCCATGCAACGCCGCCTGCTCGCGTATGCACCTGAAATAACGCGCCCTCGATGCCGTATCGGCATGGTCGCCGGCGCCAAATTCGCCTAAAAATACCGGGCGGTTGTGTTTTTTTGCCCAATCCCCAATAAGGTCCATTGTATACACAATATCGCTTTTTTCCGCTTCGTTCCCCGTCCAGGTGGTGCCTATCCATTCGCTTGGCTTCCCAATGGGGTACCAGTCTTCGCCCTGCATCGTAAACCGGGTGGGGTTATAATAATGAAAGGTCAGTATCAGGTGATCGTCCTTCGGCAATTGCAGGTCGTTCAGCTGGTACACCAGGTTATAAAAAGGCGGTCCCGCAATAACCGGCCGAACAGGGTTTGTTTCCCTGATAATGGCCAGGGCATCTTTCAAATAATCGTTCCAAACCGCGTCAAGCTGGCCGTGCGGCTCGGCCATCACCTCAAACATCACCTGCCCGGGCTGATGCCGATAATGTACCGACAGTTGCTGCCACAGGCTCAAAAACCTTTCACGGTAAACCGCAGGCTCTTTCATCAGTTGGTCATCTATATGGTTATCCAGTACAATGGCCAGGTGATTTTTCAGCGCTTCGGCTATGGCCCAATCTATCCGGGCTAAAAATTGTTTATCTATGATATAAGGGGGTTCGGCACTCATCCGGGCCACCCATTGAACCGGCAAACGCACCGCGGTAAAACCCGCGTCTTTTATCAGTTTAAAATCGCCAGCCTGTAGCGTGAGCCCCCATGCGCCCTCTTTTGGCGCATCAAAAGTAAAGGCTATGTTTATTGTTCTTGCCAGGTAGCCGTTAGCAGCATAAATACCGATGGTGTCCGGCTTGTCGGTTTTGATGGCATAAACAGGAAAACCCAAAACCACGAGTAATAAACTAATAAGAAAAAGTTTCCGGTAATGATAAAACATACACTAAGATAGTCATCGGTTTGCCCGGAGAAAACAACTTTCGGTGAAAACAATAATTATCGCCGTGAAAAAAGGATATTAAACGGTAAACGATGATTGTTTTCTTTTTGATAGCCAAAAGCTTGAACAATCCCGAAACGATTTATCCATGAACCATCAACCCCGCCTGCCGCGGGCAGGTATGATCCATGAACAAACAATACCTCAATCAATAAATTTAAGTAATTCTTTAAGTTCCTTATCGGCTATATTTTCCTGTTCGCTTTTATCAAAAATAGTAAGCAGGTAAACCGTGCCCTGTACAATTTTAAAACAGGTAATAACGCGTGCCCCACCCGATTTACCTTTGCCCTTGCTCGCTATTGCCATCCTGATTTTATAGCAGTCGCCACCTAACGATGTACCTTGTGTAGGGTCATGTTTAATAGATATTAACAGGAATGAAAAATCTGACTTAAGCGATGGGGATTTTTTTGAGAGGCGCTTAAGTTCCTTTTCAAATTTGGGTATAAACTTTACTTTATAGCTCATTCAACAACTCATCAGCATCGCGCGCCTCAAGTTTCCCGGCAAGCACCAGGTTCAATTCATCAACAGCTTCCTTAAGGTCTTCAAGAACCTTGGCTTTGTATGGAGTAAGCGGCTTGGTCTTTACGTAAGGCAAATCGTTCAGTAACGCCATCAGCGCTTCTGCCTTGCTTTCTTTAACATCCAATACAAACTTCATAATAACAAATTTACAAAATTTAAGGAAATAAAAAATTTAGCATAAACGGTAAGGCTCACATCTTCCATCTTCCCTTTTCCATCTTACATCAAAAATCTACTTCACGCTCTTCTTCTGCACAATAAAGAAGCCGATGAAAAAGATAACGACGGCAAAAACAAGGCTCACCCAAACCTCGCGGGTAATAATATCGATGCTCAGGCTTGGCATGGCGCCGGGGGTCTTACCCGTTATAGTGCTGCGGGTAGCTTCGCGTAAATTGGTGAGCACTAAAAAGGGGTGGGCGTATGGTATCAGGTAAACATATTCCCATTTCGAAACATTGGCTACAATTTCTGCTATTATTCCTAAAAGGCCAATGCCCATGGGTTTTAAAAAGTCGGCCCAAACCAGGCTCATCAAAAACTGGATAGATAGTATGCCCAGCGATGCCAGGAATAGTTTAAGATATATTTCGCCTAAGTAGGCGGCTATGTTATAGTCCGAAAAATGCAACTCGCTTGGCTTTAACATGCCCAATAGATCACCGGTACCAATTAGCAGCGCATAAAACAAAAACAGGCACAAAAACACCAGGAACATGGCATAAAAGTACTTAGCTGCGTAAACCGACCATTTCGAAATAGGTAAGGTAAACAGCGTTTTCCAGGTATCGGCCTTGTGCTCAATATTGTTTACCGAGTAAGCAATAAAAATAATGTAGAACGGCAGCAACAAATTGCCCATAAAACCCGATACAATACCCACATAGCCAAGCCAAAGCATCATACCGGGCGTATGAGCTACCTTTGAGCTTTGAAAAAACGTAAGGATGGCAATCAATCCAACTATAGCCACAGGCAGCACAATGGCCCCCCAAAAGCCGAAAGTTTTACGGCTTTTATAAAATTCGGATTTGAACGATAATATAAACCCTTTCATGCGTTGGCTTTTTGGGTGATGGCTAAAAATAAATTCTCCAGGTCCTTTTGTACTTTCGTGATGCTGTACACCACGTATCCCTTTTGGTTCAGCAGGGTATTGATTTCGCCCATTTGCGCCTTGCTCAGGTAATCAACAAACAAAGTATCCTGCTCCACATCGGCAACCGTAAACCCTTTCGAGGTAATGGCCGCGGCGGCTTCCGCCGGGTTACCTTCTATTTCAATTTGTACCAGCGGTTTGCTCATGGCCTCCAGCTCCTCCAAACTTCCCTGGAAAAGCATTTCACCGTTGTTGATGATACCCACGTGCGTGGCCATCTTATCAATTTCGCCCAATAAATGGCTCGATATAAAAACGGTTTTGCCGTGCTCTTTCACCAGCCTCATCAGTAATTGGCGTATTTCAATAATGCCGTTCGGGTCCAGCCCGTTGGTAGGTTCGTCCAGTATCAGCAGTTGGGGGTCGGATAACAAAGCCAGCGCAATGCCCAGCCTTTGTTTCATCCCTAAACTGTAGCGACCGGCTTTTTTATCAGCAGCAGCTTTAAGCTGTACCAGTGCCAGCATTTCTTCTACGCGGCTATGTGGTATTTGCAACAACAAAGCGCGGTTGCGCAGGTTTTCGCGGCCCGTCATGTGGGCGTATATAGCCGGTTGTTCAATTAAGCTGCCAATTTGCCCTAAAACGGCAATGCGGTTGGCCTTAATTTCCTGGCCAAAAATATGGATGCTGCCGCTATCGGCATGTAATAAGTTGAGTAGTAATTTTATGGTGGTGGTTTTGCCGGCGCCGTTAGGGCCTAAAAAACCAAAAATGCTCCCGGCGGGGACCCGGAGCGATACAGATTTAACAACCTGTTGGTTTCCAAATGTAAATGATAGTCCGTCTGTTTGTATTACCACACTTTTTCTTTTGTTACCGAGCACATAGTTTTAAACAAACTTACGCTTTTATTGAACAAAGAAGTAGTTTGGGTGTAAGTATTGCCCGCATTATTTTGCAATTGGCAACTTTTTAATTTAAACTGGTAACTTACTCCCATAACCATGGCAAACAACACAGGTATTACTAACAATACAAAGGGGTTCGAGTTGGTGATAAGTTTTTTCATTTGTTAATGGTTTTTTTGATGATACAAATGAACATCAATAGTTTGTATCGCTAAAATGTATTAGACCAACTGCCCATATCTGTAGATGAACGCCCGCTTATGCCGGTTAATCGTTCATCGGGTTTGAGCGTTTGTTCATCGTTAAAAAAAAGGTGTACATCTAAATACTATGCTTGTAACTACAAATAGTACTAATTTAGTAGTATTGATTGGAATTATTTATTGATGAAAAAAGGCTGGCAGGTATTTTGGCATACGTTTTTTTGGTTGTGTATGATAGGTTTTTTCCTGTTCATCGCAAAAAACAATTCCAAAATCGTATTTCAGGGCTTGTTGGTTGTATTTGTACTGTACGGCTTTGTCAACATCGGCCTGTTTTACCTTAACTTCCTGGTACTGATACCCCGCTTTTTAAACCGTAAAAAGTACCTCAGGTACAACCTCACCGTTTTAGCTGCCATATTGGTGTTCGGATTTATAAAATACGGCCTTGCCGTAGCTTTTAAGCAATATATCCTGGTAAGAACCAGCGGCGAAGTGTTGGGTTTTGCCGCCTATTATATCAGTGCGTTTTTTACGAGTTTAGTATTTGTTTTTTTAAGTGCGGTTTTAAAATTCACGTCCGATTGGTTCCTCAACGAACGCATCCAGCGCGACCTCGAAAACCAGCGCCTCAGCGCCGAACTGGCCTTCCTCAAATCGCAGATCAACCCGCATTTCCTGTTCAACTCGCTCAACAGCATTTACTCGCTGGCCTACCAGCGCTCCGATACCGCGCCCGAAGCCATCCTCAAACTGTCCGAAATTATGCGTTACATGCTTTACGAGTGTAACGATAACAAGGTTGACCTCGGGAAAGAACTCCTATATCTCCAAAACTACATCGACCTGCAAAAAATTCGCCTTGGCAACAACGCCTTTGTCGATTTTGAAGTGAACGGCCTCATCAGCGGGCAGCAAATTGTACCGCTCATCCTCATCTCCTTTATCGAAAACGCCTTTAAACATGGCGTAGCCAATAACCCCGAAACCCCCATCTATATCCGTATGGATGTAAAACCCGATAGCCTTAATTTTATTGTCGAGAACAAAAAACACAGCTTTAATAAAGACGAGGCCGGTGGCATAGGCCTCAACAATGTAAAGCGCCGGCTCGATATTTTATACCCCGGCAAATACCAAATGAACATCAATAATACCGCAAATGCTTATAGTTGCGAATTATCATTATATTTATAGAAACTAAAAAGGGCTATAAATGAATTGCAAACCATAAAATTAAAGCGCCATGAAAACAAAATTCAGCATCTTGTTAACGGTTATAGGGGTATTGTCGTTCCAGTCGGTTTTTGCGCAATGGGAATCGGTAATGGAAACCATGTATTTTAGCGATGGTAAGCTGCAAACTGCCACTAAAAACACCCATTATGCCGGCATGGAAGGCAGCCCCTATTTTTATGATAACTGGGAACCCGGCGAAGCCAGGCTGGCAGACGGTAAAACCTATAAAGGTTTGATGCTGAAGTACAACGATTTTAATGGAACGCTGCTTTTCAAATACAACTTAAGCGACAGCGCCATGACCTTTCAATACCGCCCTGTTGAGTTTCGGTTCGAATACATTACCCACGACACACCCTACAGCGTGCACTTTTTAAACGGCTTTGCCCCGGTTGACGACGCCAATATGAACACCTTTTACCAAATATTAACCGATGACAAAGTAAAATTGCTGAAACGCACCACCAAAGAAATTACCCAGCACCAGGATTACAGCAATGCCACCTCAAGAACGGTAAATACCAACCCGCATTATTACCTGTTAAAAAACGACAAGCTGGTATTGATAAAAACCAATAAGAAGTCGATTTTGGATGCCCTGCCCGACCAGGCCGATAAAATAAAGCAATTCATAGCCGATGGCGGCATCGACCTGAAAAGCGACGCCGATTTGATAAAAGTTGTTGAATATTATAACCAGTTGACGGGCAACGGGTAAATTTTAATAAACTAAAAGCATACTATATAGCATGATCCGTTGTTTGGTTGTCGACGATGAGCCTTTAGCGCTGCATATTTTGGAAGATTATATCAGTAAGCTTCCTTTCCTGCAATTGGTTAAAGCCACCACAAACCCTATCGAGGCATTAACCCTGGTGCAAAGCGGCGCTGCCGACCTCATCTTCCTCGACGTGCAAATGCCCGAACTCACTGGTATCCAGTTCCTCAAAATTGCCAACGGCAAGGCAAAGGTGATACTCACCACCGCCTACTCGCAATACGCCCTGGAAGGTTATGAGTTGGATGTGGTCGATTACCTGCTAAAGCCCATCGCCTTCGATAGGTTTTACAAGGCTGTACAAAAAGTACAGGCGATTTTAAACCCGGCCACGGCCCCGAGCGCCGCAAAGGAAGAGTCACAAAAAAGACCTGCAAAACGACTTCATTTTTGTAAAAACCGAATACAAAATTCAAAAAGTTTACCTGCACGACATCCTGTTTATCGAAGGCCTCAAAGATTATATCTCCATCTACACCCCAACCGAGCGCATCATCACCCTCCAGATCATGAAAAAGATGGAAGAGGCCCTGCCCGAGCAGCACTTTGTGCGCGTACATAAATCGTACATCGTGGCCCTCAACAAAATCGACAGCATCGAACGCAGCCGCATCTGTATCAAAGACAAAGTCATCCCCGTTGGCGACACCTACCGCGACCAGTTCTTTAAAATTATTGACGCGAAGAATATTTAAATAGCCGGTAATGGATCTTAACTATTAGCCACGTGATATTATGCCTCGTAGAGGCTACCTGTTTGTAGCTATTTGCATAAAATTGGAAATATGCGCCGTAGGTGCTACCCTAAATGTAGCGCGCACAAAAAGCTTATTTAATTTAACCCTATAGTACATGACGCCGGTTTAAGCCGTATCGTTTACATTTGAGTTCGTACAACCGATTGCACAAACCGATATGAAAAAAATC
>Ga0206951_1166_pt1 | contig 14080 bp, 18 predicted proteins | sample Alteio_BWOrgHeat_38_FD_152974 | JGI IMG/M metagenome (GOLD analysis project Ga0206951, IMG submission 152974) | Enriched cells from forest soil in Barre Woods Harvard Forest LTER site, Petersham, Massachusetts, United States -... | ecosystem: Environmental > Terrestrial > Soil > Temperate forest >... | reverse complement strand
CAATTTTTAATTCTCAGCTTCCAACTCCAAACCATCCAAACGAGTATAGACTGGCCCACCGCTCAGCGTTTGGCTGCTGAAAAGCACCACCTCCTTCACAAACACGTCCGCCAACGCCTCCCCGGAAAAGGAAGCTAAAAGCGCGGGGTCCCTATTCCGCACACTTTCCACGCGCGCCAGCGTCAGATGAGCGCGGAAGGGACGGTCTTCAACGATATAGCCCAAGGTGGCGGCGCCTCTCCCCAAAGCTTGCGAGAGCTCGGCCAAAGCGTGATACGGCTCCGCTCGCAGACTGATAACCTGCGGGCGATGGGGACTGGGAAACCATTCCAAAGGGCCCAAGCGCAACGAAAAAGACTTTAGGCCGACCACTTCCCCGCGAGCCGCTTGCAGCAAGTGAGCGGTCTCGCCTTGATCCACCTGCCCCAGAAATTGCAACGTCAGATGTAAGTTCTCCGGTTTAACCCAGCGAAACGGCTGGTGTTTCAGGCTTTTTTTCAAATGCAGCTTCAAGGCCGCCATCAGGACGCCCAGCTGTTCCTTGCACTCCAAAGGCAGATCAACGGCAAAAAAGGCGCGAATAAATGAAGTGCTCACTGGGCTTTTACCTCCTTACACATGAAGAAGAGGGGTTTTTCTTCCGTCCTCTCCCTTTAAGATGTTATATAAGATGTTACAATCAATGCAATCATCCTAAAGGGTAAAGTCATGGCCAAAAAAAGAGGTCTTGGAAGATCGTTAGAGGCGCTATTAACCAAGCCTTCTTCTTTATTGGAAGAATCAGCGCTGGCACAGAGTGAAAACAAGAATGAAGCGCTGCCCCAGGGTGAGCGCCTGGCTTACCTGCCCTTAGACCAAATCCAACGCGGCAAATACCAACCCCGCCGCGATATGAATCCGGACGCCCTGCAGGAATTAGCCGAATCCATTCGTGCCCAGGGCATCATTCAGCCGATTGTGGTCCGCCGCCTCGCTGGCAGCGACAAATTCGAAATTATCGCCGGCGAACGACGCTGGCGAGCCTCCCAACTGGCCGGACTCAGCGAAATACCCGTGTTAATTCGCGACATCCCAGACGAAGCCGCCATCGCCATGGCCTTGATTGAGAATATTCAGCGGGAAAGCCTCAACCCCATCGAAGAAGCCTTCGCCTTACAAAAATTGATCAACGAATTTGAAATGACCCACCAGCAGGTAGCAGAAGCCATTGGCAAATCACGCACCAGCATTACCAATATTCTGCGTCTGCTCGCTCTCAGTGATGAAGTCAAAGCCATGCTCGAGGCCGGCCAACTGGAAATGGGCCATGCTCGCGCTCTTTTAAGCCTCCCCCAAGCGCTGCAAGTAGAAGCGGCAAAAACCATTATTAACCAAGGCCTTTCAGCCAGACAAGCGGAAACCCTGGCCCGCCATCTGCAAATGCCAGCCTCCCAAACAATCAAGAAATCCGTTGATCCTGACCTCAAACGCCTACAAGACTCCCTCTCCAACCGCCTGGGTGTGCGTGTCAATATCGAATCCCACTTGAGCGGCAGAGGGAAAATCATCCTTCACTACACCAATTTGATTGAATTTGACCGACTTTTGGCTAAATTACCAGACCGCTCTTCTCACGGTAACTAATTGACATTAGCCACCCCCTCTCCTATGATACCGGGTCGATAGAAAGCGAATAATAGAGGCTAGAGAAATGAAAAGAACATACCAACCCAGCGTAATCAAACGCAAAAGAACCCACGGTTTTCGTGCCCGCATGGCAACGAAGGACGGCCGCGCTGTGCTTAGCCGCCGCCGCGCCAAGGGACGCAAAAGATTAACTGTCTAATCAAATATTTAAGCTAAATTGAAAACTGCCGTATACAAGCCTTCTTTCAGCTTTTCGCGAACCTACCGCTTAACCACAAAAGCAGATTATGCCGCTGTGTTCGATGAGCCGCTGAAAGTAAGCCAGGCTTGGTTTTTAGCTTTATATAGAAAAAACCAGAAAGCCCATCCCCGAATTGGGATTATTATCAGCAAACGGATCATAAAAAACGCCACCGCCCGAAATTACGTGAAACGGCTGATTCGTGAAAGCTTTCGGGTTCACCGGGTCGAATTGGAAAACATCGACCTCGTTATTATGACACGCAAAGGCTGCACGCTTGAAAACAAGGTGAAACTGCAAAAAGAGCTGGATACCCTATGGCAACGATTGCTGTCACTTTAAGATCGGCGCTGCAAAAAACTGCGCTGAGCATCATCAGGGCTTATCGCTACTTTTTAAGTCCCTGGCTGGGGTTTCACTGCCGCTTTCAACCGACTTGCTCCGGCTATGCCAAAGAAGCTCTGCAAAGACACGGTGTTTACAAAGGAGCTTACCTCTCCTTGCGCCGCGTGTTACGCTGTCATCCCTGGCACCCGGGTGGAATTGATTTTGTACCATTAAAGAAGTGAGACCTATGTTAGACAACATACTCGATTATCTCAGAATTGGCTTATACGTACTCCTGGCCCTGGTTTGCTTTTCTTTATATCAAAGCTGGCAGAGTGAACATCCACAACAGCCGCAGGCGACAGCCGCGACTTTGCAAGGTAGTATCCCGCAAATCGGGCCCCAAGCCACCGCCCTTCCCAGCCTTCCTGCAAGCCCCGCTGCAAGCAGCAGCGCTCCAACGCAGACGCAAGCCACTCCGGTCTCGTCCACCATTCCTAGCAGCCGCATTATTCATGTGACCACCGATGTCCTCGACGTCGAAATTGACGCGCAGGGCGGCGATCTGATTCAAGCCCGGTTATTAGACTATTCCGAAAGCCTGAACGCCAAAACACCTTATCTTTTACTGAACCATGACCCCAAAACGGAATATCTCGCGCAAAGCGGCCTCTTGAGCGCGGAAGGCCCGGACAATCCGCAAGGCAAAGCACTTTATAAACCCGAGAAGCTGCAATACACCCTGGAACCCGGACAAAATGAAGTCGTGGTGAACCTGTTCTGGCAAAACAAAAATGGCCTCACCGTTCAGAAATCACTGACCTTTCATCGCAACGACTATGAAGTGGATGTCGCCTATCAAATCAGCAATCAAGGCAGCCGCCCCTGGACCGGCAGTCTTTACAATCAATTGCTGCGCACCGATACACCGCCGCCAAGCGGCCAAGGCTTATCGAACCTGACCACCTATTTTGGCGCCGCCATTTCCAGCCCGGAAAAAACGTTCGAGAAAGTGTCTTTCAAAGACATGCATAAAAATAATCTTAACCAAGTCATTACCGGTGGCTGGGCTGCCATGGTGCAACATTATTTCGTGACGGCCTGGATCCCCGATAAAGTCAGCACCTCCGATTACTACTCCCAGGTGACACCAGCAGGCCTCTATACCATCGGCATGATCGGGAAGCCAGTCACCGTGCCGCCGCATGAAAAAGTAATGGTGCAAGCCAAGCTCTACACCGGGCCAGCCTTGACCGACCGTCTGCAAAAAGCTGCACCGGGCTTGCAATTAACCATTGATTACGGCATTTTCTGGTTTATCTCCGTCGCCATTTTCTGGCTCATGCAAAAAATTTATGAGTTCATCGGCAACTGGGGCTGGGCCATTGTCATCACCACCTTAATCATCAAGCTGCTTTTCTACAAGCTGTCCGCCAAAAGCTATCGTTCCATGAGCATGCTTAAAAAGCTGCAACCGCGCATGGAACGCTTGAAAGAATTATATAGCAATGACAGACAAAAACTCACGCAGGCCACCATGGATCTCTACCGCCAGGAAAAGGTGAACCCCATGGGCGGTTGTCTGCCGATTCTCATTCAAATCCCTGTCTTCATCGCGCTCTATTGGGTCTTGGTAGAAAGCGTGCAACTCCGTCAGGCACCCTTTATTCTATGGATACATGATTTATCGGCCAAAGATCCCTACTATATTTTGCCGATCCTGGTGGGTCTCTCCATGTTTCTGCAGCAACGCTTAAGTCCGCCGCCACCGGATCCGACACAGGCTAAGGTCATGATGTTCATGCCGGTGATCTTTACGGCGCTTTTTATCAACTTCCCCGCTGGTTTGATGCTCTATTGGTTTATTAACACGACCTTGTCCGTCATCCAACAGTGGCACATCATGCGCACCGTCAAATAAACTCGCCTATGGGGAAGCTGGACACCATTGTTGCACCTGCTACTCCCCCCGGTCACGGCGGCGTCTCCATTGTCCGCGTCTCCGGCCCGCGCGTTCAAGAAATAGCACAAGCCGTCCTGGGTCAGCTCCCTTCGCCGCGGACGGCTTGCTTTTCTTCCTTCCGCGATCGGGACGGCGCCATTCTCGATCAGGGCCTTGCTCTCTTTTTTCCCGGTCCGGAATCCTTTACTGGCGAAGACGTACTGGAGCTGCAAGGCCACGGCGGACCCGTAATCGTTAACCTGCTGTTGCAACGCATTCTTGGCTTGGAGGCGCGACTGGCCCGCCCCGGTGAATTTTCAGAAAGAGCCTTTTTAAATGGAAAAATTGACCTCGCTCAGGCCGAATCGATCGCAGATCTGATTCACGCTTCCACTGAAGCAGCCGCGCGCTCCGCCCTGCGTTCGCTGCAAGGCGAATTTTCGCGGCGAATTCACAGCTTAGTCGAAGCCTTGATCGAGCTACGCACCTATATTGAAGCGGCCATTGATTTCGCCGAAGAAGAAATTGATTTTCTCGCCCATGAGTCGCTGCATCAGCGTTTCGAGCAATTGCTGGAGACGCTGGCAACCATCCAAAACACCGCCCGACAAGGCTCGCTCCTGCGTGAAGGCTTGAGCGTCGTGATCGCCGGAAAACCCAATGTAGGAAAGTCCACGCTGCTGAATGCCCTCAGCGGCAAAGACTTGGCCATCGTCACCGACATCCCTGGGACTACGCGCGACACCCTGCGAGAACAAATTCAAATTGACGGCCTGCCCCTGCATCTCGTCGACACCGCCGGTCTGCGTGACACCCTCGACCCCATCGAACAAGAAGGCATCCGCCGTGCCCATAAAGAAATTGAAAAAGCCGATTTATTACTCTATATAACAGACGCCCAAGACCCGGTCACGCTCAATGACCTCCCCTTACTGCGTAGCGAGAGAGGCAAAGGTGAGCGTCTCGATCGCCCCTCGGTCATTCTCATCCGTAACAAAATTGACCTTACCCAGGAAACTCCCGCCTTGCTAGAGCAAGAAGGCTTCACCTTGATCTCCCTCTCCGCTAAAGAGCAGGCTGGCCTTGACCTCCTCAAAACCGCCATCAAAACCGCCGCCGGTTTTTCCACCCAACCTGAAGGGGGGTTCTCAGCGCGGCAACGCCATCTTAACGCGCTGGAAAAAGCTGGGTATTTTCTGAAGAATGCCTTTCATCAATTAACAACCACCCGCGCCGGCGAACTGATCGCCGAAGACCTGCGACTTGCGCAGAAGCAACTCAACGAAATCACCGGCGAATTCAGCACAGAAGATTTACTGGGAAGAATCTTTTCCAGCTTCTGCATTGGAAAATAACAAGCCCGACATTTTTGCCGGGCAGGCAGACAAGCCGAAGGGCGACAAACCACTCCTCTTTAATCTATACCCAAATAGAACGCACTGACGATACAAAAGAGGAAGGAGAAGCTTCCGACAGCACAATTTGCGGTTTCATCTTCCTTTTGAATAGATGTGACTGACACGTTGTAACCGGCGTCGACGGCACTGTTTGATGGGTGAAGAGAAGAATCTCTCCCTTTTTTCCGAGCAGAAACCAGAATCCACGACGAATCCTGGCCTTCCGTCTGATCTATTTTTTTATAACCCGTGCGACGCTCAAACATAAAACTCTCCTCTTTTTTATCTCTCGTTTTTTTGACAAATCAACCTATGAGCCATGCACTAACCGCATCAGCTGAGGCAGCTGCAGCTCCAACTTGGACGGCTGCATTTGCGGTTTCACCCGCGCTCTGAATAACCGTGGATTATAAGGCATAGCCAGCAACGGAGCTGTTAACGACAGTGGCGGAGCTGTTAACGACAGTGGCGGAGCTGTTAACGACAGTGGCGGAGCTGTTGGCGACAGTGGCGATACCGTTGGCGACAGTGGCGATACCGTTGGCGACAGTGGCGATACCGTTGGCGACAGTGGCGATACCGTTGGCGACAGTGGCGATACCGTTGGCGACGGTGGCGATACCGTTGGCGACAGAGGCGATACTGTTGGCAACAGAGGCGATACTGTTGGCGATGGTGGCGATGCTGTTGGCAACAGAGGCGATACTGTTGGCGATGGTGGCGATGCTGTTGGCAACAGAGGCGATACTGTTGGCGATGGTGGCGATGCTGTTGGCATCGGCGATACTTGTAGCGGCACCAGGCTCGATGGTTCTTTCCGATGAACAGCGCACAGTGAGAATCTTCCACCTGACCCCATTTGATGGCCAAAAGTCTCAAAGACCTTCTTCCAGATTTGGGTGACTAGTGGCGATTCAGTAGAGTATTGAACATCCCCTAATTCCATGCGGTTGGGATCAAAAAAGTGGTAACATCCGGAGCGAACAAAAACACCCACGGTGTGACCTTTTTCCGCGATGGTGGATTTCGACACACCGTTTTCAATCACTGTTACTCTTTCCTGTCTCCAGCCCATGATGGCCAACATATTATTTATCTGATTTAGATTCTTCAGATTTTTTCCCAAAGCATCCTTGGTATAATTTGCAGTCACCCCAAGTAGGGGATACACCTCGCCGATGATTTCGTCGATGTCATTTTGCGTGCAGGCATTATTGCTATATTTTTTCGGGTTTTGGCCCACGTCAATCAAATCAAGAAAGATATTGATGGTGTTCCCGACCTGAACCAATTGATCCTGAGGACATTCCGCAATGATCCTGATCATCTTATAAAACAAGGCTTCCATGTCCCAGGCCATCATGGTCAACCAGAGCAAAACAATTCCATGGCAATAACCGGCTTCTGAAATCTTGTCTTTATGCATAAGAGCGAGATAGCCATTGATTATCTTCAGTAAAACAATCTGGCTATAATCTATATCGTCCTTCATCTCCGTTAGCGGACGCAAGGGCTGGGCCAAAAACGCGAGTGCGGACAGTGACTGCCCCTGTTTTAGTCTGTTTACTTTCTCTGAGACAGTCTCAGCGATGCGTTTTATCGGCAGCGGTAACAACACAGGTATTAACGGTGACGGCAACACCTGCACTGGGTTTAACATGGGCGCTGGTGGTTTTAACTTTGGCGGTGTTATCGCTAGCAGCATTGATGCTGGTGGCATTAGCGGTAGCGGTGGCATTAGCGATTGCCGTGGCGGGAACGGTGGTGGTGGCATTAGCGGTTGCCGTGACGGGAACGCTGCCGGTGGCGTTAACGGTTGCCGTGGCGGGAACGGTGACAATGGCATTCGTGGTAGCAGTGGCGTTAGCATTATCTGTAACGATGGCGGCAGCGTTAACGGCAGTGGTGACGTTTTAGCATGCTGGCGATGATAAAGATGCCGGCGGTGCTGATAATTTTGGTATTGCTGCCCGGCATCCAGCGAAGGCCAGGAGCTCTGATCAGGCGGATACTTGGAACGCCGCTCGTGATCCGCAGCGGCTTGATCAAGAGCATGCTCGTTAATCGATTCCGGCGGCTGGGCTTTTCTTTGCTGAGAAAGAGAACGATTTGCTCTATTCGCTGTTTTGTTCTGTCGCTTTGAGGGACTATGAGAAGAAAGCTTGCTTTTTTTCCGAGCAGGCAGCGGGGAACCCGGCAGATCCTCGTCTTCTGCATGACCAGCCTTTGTATAATGACCACGCTGTTGAAACATAAAATTCTCCTCGTTTTATCTTGTATAAGGGCGATAATACCTTGAAGATTATTTTTTTAAACCCCAGACCCTCAAGTTGTGTTAAAATAAAACAACACGCTTCTTTTAGCTATGGATTTTAATGCATGGACAGATACCTCAATCGCGCGGCCGCGGGAAAAATTCTTGCTCAGGAACTAAAACACTACGCCCAAAGACCGAAAACCCTGGTCCTGGCCTTGCCCAGAGGGGGTGTTCCCGTCGCCTATGAGATCGCAAAAGCCCTGCAGACACCGCTGGATGTCTTTGTCGTGCGCAAACTCGGTGTTCCTGGACATGAGGAGCTGGCCATGGGCGCCATTGCCATGGGCGGCTGTTCAATCCTCAATGATGATATTATCCACGACTTAAAAATTTTGCCGGCGGCACTCACGCGCGTAACGCAGGAGGAAGAAAAAGAATTGGAGCGAAGGGTAGCGCTTTATCGCGGCGCCCAACCCTTTCCTGACCTGCAAAATCACCTGGTCATTTTAGTGGACGATGGCATCGCCACCGGTGCCACCATGCGTGCAGCAGTGATCGCCTTAAAAAGAAACAATCCAGCAAAACTCATCATTGCCGTGCCCGTGGCAGAAAAATCGATGTGTGCAACCTTGTCCAACATGGTCGATGAACTCATTTGCCCGCTGCGTCCGCTTGATTTTCACGCAGTAGGAGCCTGGTATGAGAATTTTGGTCAAACCTCCGACGAAGAGGTGCGAACTTTATTGAAAAAGGCGAAAGGGTTTAAGCAATTTGTGCGCTAAAAATCTTAGTGCCCAAAAACACCCATGATTGTCGTTTTATTCAGCACATGCCCTTGGATAGCCTTCAAGACCGTTTGGGCATCAGCCCCTCCGGGCAACGTTAGACGCATATCCAAAGCATACAGGGTAAAATTATAGCGATGAATGGAAGAAGCTGGCGGACAAGGTCCGTTATACTGCGTCCGGCCCCAACTGTTTTTACCTAACACGGCGCCGGAAGGCGCAGCCACCCCCTCGGGAAGTTCCGTAACCGCAGACGGAATATTATAAAGCACCCAGTGATACCAGATCCCGACCGGCGCATCTGGATCATCACAAATCAGCACATAAGACTCAGTCCGCGCCGGCGCGCCGCTCCAGGCGAGTTGCGGGGAAAGATCCTGGCCGTCGCAGGTATATAAAGCGGGAATGTTTTTTCGATCGACAAACGAAGCGGATTTAATGGCAAAGAGAGCAGCCTGCTCTGCGTAGGTAGAAGAAGTAATCACAAAGGAAGTCGTAATGGCTAAAAACGGAAATAACATAGCTTGCATTTTTCCTCCCTGAATATCTTAATACTATCGCATCTTTTGAAAGCAAAGGTCAAACTCCGGGTTGGGAACCAGCCTGTTACGCGTTTTTTCATCCCTCAACATCAGCTAATCCACTATGCTATAATTACAATAATGAACACATTAGGATAGGGAAATCCTTATGTCCACTCCACGACTAAAGCCAAAACCAGCCGATGCAAGCCATTATGCACTTTTGGAAGTACCCGAAACGGCTGATCTCCAGACCATCAAGAACTCCTATAAAAGATTATCTCGCATTTGGCATCCTGACAAAAGCAAACACCCTGAAGCGAAACAAGAGTTTCAGCGAATAGTAGCAGCCTATGAAATATTATCGAACAAGGAACAAAGAAAAAAATACGATGACGATAGAAGGTTCTCCCGAGGAGTGAGTCACGAACGTCAATTTAAAGAAAACGAACCGACTAATGGACCTCCTCGGTTTTACTCCTCTTGGCGACCAGAGCAAGCCGACGTGAAAGCTGAACACTTCCCCATGAAGGAACCGAAAACGCTCGAGGAACTGGCGTATTGCATTCAAACGCTCGGACTTTTAGTGAATGCGGATGCCGCTCTGTTAGCGCATGCGAGTGAATTCAAAGAGGCTCATTTAGTTTTTAAAGCGCAAGACGAACGCGATGCGATTGAAAATGCATTTAAAACCTTGCTCCACATTACCCCGGTTCGAAGTGAAGTAAGGGATGACGACGGCCACACATTTTATGGATTTAAAGCAAGCTCAATCCCCATTGTCATGAACGAGGAGACTGCTCCCGAGTTAAATAGTAAGGCAATGCCGAAATCTAGTAGCTCGCCTCCACGATGAAACAATTTATAAATCAACCTGATTTTTTCACAAAGCGCGTGCAAAACAAGCCAATTTCAAACAAAAGCCATAAAGGAATGGCCAAGAGAGTCTGCGAAAAAACGTCCGGCGGCGCCAGCAGCATGCCGACGATAAAAGCCGTGACAATAGCGTAAGGCCGCAGCTTGACCAAACGCTCGCGCGTCGTGATTCCCGCCAAGACCAAAACCGTCGTAGCCATGGGCACTTCAAAAATAAAGCCAAAAACAAAAAGCATTTTCAGCGTGAAATCCAGATACTGACTGATATCCGGCGCCACCGTAACCTGCGCCGGAGCAGATTTTGCTAGGAAGCCGAACAAGAGCGGGAAAATGACAAAATAGGCGAAGGCCATGCCCAGGTAAAAAAGGGCCGTGCTGATGAACAGCAAAGGCCAAATCAAACGCCGCTCTTTGTGATAAAGCGCCGGCGCGATAAAGGCCCACACTTGATAGATTAAAAAAGGCAGGGCCGCTAAAACAGCGACGACCATGGCGAATTTAACTGGGATCCAGATAGGCGCGATGACCTGCGTCGCAATTAAACTGCTACCAGCCGGCAAATGCTGTAGCAAGGGCAGGGCCAGCCAGTGGTAGAGTCGATTCGAAAAAGAAGCCAAGCCAAAAAAGAGAGCGGCGACCACCAGGACGGACAAGAGTAGCCTACTGCGCAGTTCAATGAGGAAGCGGAGCAACGTGGGATGGGGCGAGGGAGAGGTTTCAGCAGGCTTATGATTTTCGGGCGTCATCTTGAGAGACAACCTCTTCACTTAGCTGACTCACTGTGCCGTCCAATTCACGACGCAGCTTGGTCATGCCCGTTCGAAACTGCTTGGCCCAACGTCCCAATTTAAAAGCCACGTCCGGCAATTGCTCGGGCTTAATCACCACCAGGGCGACGATCAGAACCAACAGAATTTCACTGAGGCTAATGTTCACGTTTCTTGTTTTCCTCTTTTTCTTCTTCGAGCAACCCTTTGCGGAAACTACGGACAGCAACCGCAAGGTCCGTGCCAATTTCGCGCAGGCGTTTGGTGCCAAACAAAAGAACCACAATGGCCAGGAGAATCAATAAGGAACCCAGATTTAGACCTCGAAACATTTTTATACCTCTCTTAACATAATGGTTCCGCCGCTTAACGCGGGGTAATCCAACCTAAAGCAAAGGCGATAAATAATAATACAAATAGCAGCAGAGATAAACCAATACGCCAGCTCAGCGCTTTCACGATTCGGTCTGATTTTCCCTGATCACGCATCAAATAGTAAAGCGCCGAGCCCAAAGAAAAAAAGATGGCCAGCAAGAAGAGAATAATAAAACCTTTCACTATGAGTTGATTCATCTTACAATTTGCTTCTTAATGATTATCGTGACTAAAACATGAGCGACGCTAATGATCCTGCGCTTTAGTATATTCGGAAACGCTTACTATTTCACGTTCAAATTTTTCGGTCTAATGTTGTTCTTTGTCCTGCTTTTTTCATCTTTAGGATTCTGGCAATACCACCGCGCCCAGGAAAAACGTCTTTTGATCCAGGCCTACGCCCAGCGAAAATCACAGCAACTTATTGGTTATAATAGACTTTTTAATGAAGCTGAGGATAGTCGTTTTTATTCGGTTTATTTAGAAGGCCGCTTTGACAATCAACATCCCATTTTTCTCGATAACAAAACCCTGGATGGTCAACTCGGCTATGAGGTTTACACTCCCTTTTTGCTGGAAGGCGCAAGCAAAGCTATCCTGATTGACCGTGGCTGGGTTCCCGCCAATCGAGACCGGCGTATTTTGCCTTCAATAGAGCCTGTTCAAGGCCCCCTGGCGCTTCGAGGGGTCCTGAATGCGCCGCCGCGTTATTTTAGTCTGGGCGGCATGACAGAAGGCGCTAACCACTCTTTCCCGCTGCGGGTTCAATATATCAATATCAAGGAACTGGCGCCGATTTTAGGGCTGTCCCTTCCGCCCTATATCCTCTGGCTTGATCCCGCTGACATCCACGGCTTTAAGCGGCAATGGAAGGTCGTCCTCATGGGACCTGAAAAACATGTGCTCTACACCGTACAATGGTTTGCCTTTGCCCTCAGCTTATTGGTAATATTTGGAGTTTTGAATTTGCACCGGGTCGAGCCATAACGAGGAAACACCTTTGCCAGATTATCCAGCGTCCGCTTTGCCAAGACCATCCAAGCCCCTTTTCGCGCGCCTCGCATTTTTGGCTTTTCTCCTGGCTTTTGTGGTGATCATCCTGGGCGCCTATACCCGCCTGACCAACGCCGGCTTGTCCTGCCCGGATTGGCCGCGCTGCTATGGTTATCTCACACCACCCATCACCGCCGACGAAGCCCTGCAAGCCGCCAAGGCCTATCCCCAAGCTCCTCTGGATAAAACGCGGGCCTGGACGGAAATGCGTCATCGCTATCTGGCTGGCCTGGAAGGCATCCTGATTCTCACACTGATCGCGCTCTCCTGGTGTTGGCGCAAAGAACTGCCGCCGCTCGCTTTCAAATTAACTCAAAGCTTAATCGTTATCCTGCTGGGCCAGATTCTTTTAGGCATGCTGACTGTAACCGCCTTATTAAAACCCGTGGTCGTACTGGGTCACCTCGTTTGTGGTTTTTCCCTCATGAGTATCCTCTGGGTCATATGGCTCTTGACCAACAAGCCCACTGCCGCTCCCCTGCATCAACGCTTCTACCTCTGGATCAGCCTGGGTTTACTGATTCTCATTATGCAAATCACTTTAGGCGGCTGGGTCAGCACCCATTCTGCCGGCTTGGCCTGCGTCGACTTTCCTTACTGTAACGGCAGCCTCCTGCCGACCTTGCAATGGAAGGCCTTGCATACTGACCTCATCACCATGCACATGCTGCACCGCCTTGGCGCCCTGGTGACCTTTATCTACCTCAGTCTCTTGGGCCTCTTTCTCAGCCTGCGAAGTGCGAGCCGTCGTTTCGGCTTGCTACTGCTCGGTTTACTCAGCACGCAAATCCTCCTAGGCATTTTGAATATCCTCTGGCTGCGGCCGGTTTCCATCGCGCTGCCGCATCACGCCGTCGCAGCCCTCCTGCTCTTAACCTTACTGGCGATTCTTTTCCATTCTCGTCGCCAAGGAAGCCTGACATGAAAAACGGCGCCTGCTGCAAACACAAGCAACAAGAAGCTAGCCAGAGTTGGCGCGATTACCTTATCTTGTGCAAACCCCGCGTAGTTTTACTCATGCTTTTCACCGCCTGGATCGGCATGTACCTGGCCTCGGAAGGCACCCTTTCCTTTTCACTCTGGTTCTTCGCCACCCTGGGCATCGCTCTGCTTTCCGGTTCCGCAGCCACGGTCAATCATGTCCTGGAGCGAAGAACTGACGCCCTTATGGAAAGAACACAGCAACGCCCCGTAGCCTCGGGTCGCATTCCGCCGCAACGCGCCTGGGCCTTTGCGCTGATTTTAGGGGTTACCGGCTTTTTGACTCTCTACTGCGGCGTCAATACACTCACGGCGCTGCTGACGCTCGCAACCGCCGTTGGTTATGCTCTCTGTTATACGCTTTATCTCAAACCCAATACCCCGCAAAACATCGTGCTCGGCGGCTTATTTGGCGCCATGCCACCGTTGCTGGGCTGGACTTCAGTCACCCACTCCGTCGATCCTCAGCCATTGCTATTGGTCTTGATTATTTTTGTCTGGACTCCCGCACATTTTTGGGCCCTCTCCGTTTATCGCTACAGTGATTATGAACGCGCGTCCATCCCCATGCTGCCCGTGACGCACGGCATCCCCTATACGAAACTTCACATTTTGCTTTACAGCATTCTCACGGTGGCCAGCAGCCTCCTGGTCTTCGCCATCGGCCTTTGCAGCTGGCTTTATTTAGCCGTCGCCCTCCTGCTCAACGCCGGCCTGCTTTATTACGCCATCCGGCTTTTCACCAACCAAAACGCGCGGCTGGCGCTCAAGACTTTCTTTTACTCCATGCTTTATCTCTTCATTCTCTTTTTAGCCATGGCCGCCGACCGCTTCCTTCTTTTTAACGGATAACACAGAGCGCTCATGCCTAAATCATTCTTTATCGCCCTTCAATATTTGCTTCCTCAATTTCTCTTGACTCGCTTCGCCGG
>Ga0206951_1165_pt1 | contig 14155 bp, 14 predicted proteins | sample Alteio_BWOrgHeat_38_FD_152974 | JGI IMG/M metagenome (GOLD analysis project Ga0206951, IMG submission 152974) | Enriched cells from forest soil in Barre Woods Harvard Forest LTER site, Petersham, Massachusetts, United States -... | ecosystem: Environmental > Terrestrial > Soil > Temperate forest >... | reverse complement strand
GTTAGCCTTAAATTTTTGCGTGTCACTGAAATATTGTAGTAAATATTATTAAGAACCCCGTGATACAATAAGTTTCAACACGCAAAAACTTATTATCGGTAACCGCGCTTCTATATTTTTGGTAAATACCTTTTCTTATATTTGCATGAATTTTCAATGATTTTTTTTGCAAAATACTGGATTATACGTAACTTTGAAAAAATAGCAGCAATGTCGACTCTGGAACAACTTAAAATGCATTTGCAGAAAGGCCGGGTTTACCGAAGGAATGACCTCGTTAAATGGTCGCGGTCGGTGGACAGGCACTTGCATGCATTATTGGAAGAAGGCGTATTGCAAAAGCTATCACAAGGCGTTTATTATTATCCCGAAAATTCAGCATTTGGTCAAACACCGCCAGAAGAAGAAACCTTGGTTCGTTCCTTCCTCAAAGACGACCGTTTTTTAGTGACCTCACCAAATCTCTATAACGCGCTGGGTGTAGGTACTACTCAACTTTATAATCAGCGTACCGTTTATAATCATAAACGGCATGGGAAATTCAAATTGGGTAATCGTACGTTTGATTTCCAGGTAAAACATCATTTCCCTGAGAAGTTGACACCTGAATTTTTACTTGTCGATCTGGCTGGTAGTTTAGACAGATTGGCGGAAGACCAGCAACAGGTAAAAAACAATGTTCTATCTAAGGCCGGTAATATGGACAAGACTGAACTTCGACGTGCACTTGATCATTACGGCAATGGCAAAGCTAAACGTTTGCTGGCGCCGGTTTTAGCATAAGACTATGGCTGAATATCTTCACCAACATCCTGAATTCCGCGAGTTACTCCGCATACTGGAGAGCGAAACCGATATAGAGGCAGGATTGATCGAAAAAGACTATTGGATCATGCATGTACTGTATGGCCTGAAGTCACAAGAATATGATTTCGAACTAAAAGGTGGTACATCGCTTTCAAAAGGTTATAAGATCATTGAACGGTTCTCGGAAGATATAGATATCCATATCAAGCCGCCGGAAGAACAAAAAGTGAATGAAAATCCCAAAAATGAAAAGCCGGCCAACGTTGCTGCCCGCAAGAATTTTTATGATTGGCTGGCAGCGGATATTAGCATTGATGGCATTGTCCGGGTGGAGCGTGATACCGATTTTGATAACACCAAGTCATATTCCAGCGGAGGGATACGCCTGTACTACGACAATATTACTGATCAGGTGGAAGGAATAAAGGCGGGAATACTTTTGGAAGCAGGCTTTGACCGGGTTACCCCTAATGAAAAATTAATGATTAGTTCTTGGGCTTACGACCGGGCAGTAGCGCAAGGTGTTGAGATTATCGATAACCGAGCTAAAGATATTGCCTGCTATAACCCCGGCTATACATTCGTAGAAAAGTTGCAAACCATCGCCACAAAATTCCGCAGGGAAAGAGAAACCGGCAATACCAGCGTAAACTTTATGCGCCAATATTACGATGTCTACAGTTTATTAGGCCGAGAAGATGTACAGGCATTTATCGGAACGCCCGAGTATTTAGCACACAAAGAAGATCGTTTCCCTAAACCCGATTTAGCTATCCCCTTGGACAAAAACGAAGCTTTTCTCTTAAATGATGAACAGTTGAAAGCTTCTTATAAAAAAAGATACGCAGACACCGCTGCGTTATATTATGCCGGGCAACCTGACTTTGATCAATTGCTGGCAAGGATTCACCAGTATATTGACAAGCTGTAGCAATTAATAGTATCTCATTGGCGCATGTTACTTTGCTTTTACTGGGATCAATGTAGATTTTCAATTCGCCCATCGGCAAATTCTGCGATCATATTTCCATCTTTTTCATAAACCAAACTTAAAAAAATTGAGTCAGGTTATAAGGAATTTCTAATTTAAGATAGCTGACCTGTACTGAGAGACGAACCGTACTTTTGCGCCTTTTTATCATAAAATATATAAATATGGCTACAGTAGCGACTAAAATTTTAAAGAACCAAAGAAAGAGAGATGGAACATTTAATGTAAAAATCAGACTTATACATCGAAGAAAAATCTGCTATTTAAGCACCCATCATTTTGTCTGTGAAGAACAGTTGTCTTCTGATTTTACAATAATAGACACGTCTGTTAATAATCAATTGAATAGTAAGGTCCAGAAATACAGAACTGCCATTGGCCAGTTGGATAACGTGCTCGATTTTTATTGTGTTTATACCATTAGGGACCATCTGTTAAACATTGATAAGGACATAGACTTTATTAAATTTTGCAATGAATATATAGCTGATCTGATAAAAACAAACAGAAAAGCCTCAGCAAATACCTTTAAGACAGTTATGTATAGCCTGATTGATTATTTTAAAAGGGAAACAATATCCCCATTGGAAATAAATGAAAAGGAGTTAGTACGTTATGAAAAATATCTTCGCAGTGAAAGAACCCTGGTTAGGTTATCCAATAACGTATCTATACACAGAACGGTAAAAGGTATGGGTGACGCGGGCGTACATAATCACTTGAGAGACCTTCGAACACTTTACAAAGCGTCAATGCGTTTTTTCAACAATCCTCAGTTCGATGATATTAAGATAAAGTATTGCCCATTTGACAACTATAAAATTGTAAATACACCACTTACCAGGAAAAGAAATATTAAAACATCTGAAATAAAAGTTATAAAGGATAGCGAAACAACTACTAACAGTCGTGCAGAGCTTGCAAGAGATATGTTTATGTTGTCCTTCTATCTATGCGGAATGAATGCGATAGATATATACGGTCTCCGGCTTGAGAATTTTATAGAAGGCAGAATTGAGTATAACCGATCAAAAACGAAACGCAAAAGAAAAGATGGTGCATTTATCAGCATAAAAATTGTTAAAAATGCGGAACCAATTTTAGAAAAATACATAGGTAGATTGCATCTGCAATACGCCGATTCGGCAGCTTTAACCCGCGCATTAAATATCGGTTTAAAGCAATTAGCCAAGATTAATAATATGCCACCTATAACATTTTATTGGGCAAGACACAGTTTTGCTAATCTTGCCAGAAATAAATGTAGAATGAGCAAGGATGACGTTGCCTTAGCGCTAAATCATTCGGACAGTTATTACAAAACTACAGACATATATCTGGAAAAAGATTGGAATATTGTAGACGAGGTACAGGCAGCCGTCATAGATCTCATCGACTAAAATCTCTCTCTCAAGTACCTAATTAAGCTCTTAAAAAAAATGAGCGTTTGTGGTCAAATTACGGAGTCTTTTGCTCTATGTGCTAACTAATTGGCAATCAATTATATCGTAATTCACGACACAAGGACTGAAAATCCTTGTGTCGTGAATTAATTTTTACTCTTCATAAATAACTTAAAATCAATCAATTAAGTTTTAATAAAATCTATCTGAAAGATTAAAAAAGGAAAGTTGATTTTCAATTCAGCAGCCTTTTCTGCTAAATTGGCCAAAAATGTTTTACAATAGTTTAGAGGGTTGTGTTACAAAATTTCATGAAGATTGCGATTCGGAAATTTGGTTAAAAGACAAATATTGAAAACCCCGCAAATTTGGATTTTGTTATTTCCAGGCTAAACAAGTCCGCAAACATTTTCGCCCACGACCCATAATGGTTGAATCTCCCGAATTGCTCTAAGCATGTCCGGCCAGAGGTGCTTGGAGTCTTCTTTGCCGAGTCTTTTTCCGGCGGTGCTGTATGGCTGGCATGGAAACCCTCCGGTTAGGATGTCAATGTGGCCCTTGTGTAATTAATAATGCCCTGGTACAGCGGAATTATTTACAGATCAAACAAGATGTACAAGAGATCATCCAGTTAGTGAAAGAATGTTATCTGATCCAACTTTGGTACACCTTATTATTAAAAAGCTGTAGATAAATTGCAATAACGGTATTTAGTACTACGCAAATTTTATAGTTTAGCATGTGTTAACCTTATATGCCTTCCTTCGATAAACCCACCCAAAAAACATTTAAAAATATCCTATGAACAATAAATTAGGCGTTTTCTTATTCACAAAGGACAGACCGGCGGTATTTGGGCAAACCTTAAAAAACATCATGCCGGCCAATCATAGAATATTTATCATTGACGACTCATTGCACAAGTCCAACCAAACAAAAAATGAGGAAATAACAAACAAAAATGGATGCAGTTATTTGGGGATAAAAGCGTTTCAGGATTTTATGAGTAGCTATAAACTCGATCCGGATATTGCTTCATTTTTATTAAATCGTCCCGGCGTCCCTGAATGGAATTTGGGTTATATGCGGAATTTTGCATTGTTGTACGCAAAGTCTTTAAAACTCGAAATCATTTTGTTTATGGACGATGATATAACGGTCACAGATAAAAACCTTATCAACGAATTGTTTGGATTGACTAACCTATATCATTTTACAGGGGCGCATATTTCAGGCATGGTGGATGATTCCATTTTGGGTCATATTGCGACAGCTTTGAATAAGCCAAGTGAAAGAACACTTTCTGGGGGATTCATGGCCTTCTGCCCAACCAAAGTGCAGCATTATTTTTTAAATTTTTATAATGAAGATTGGATTTGGTTGTTTTTGCACTATGCTCCCAATGATAGTATTCAAACAGGAGAAGTTTTTCAAGCCATAAGTGATCCTTTAAAAAGCTACAAACGAAATGGGGTTTTCCAGGAATTTGGCGAAAGGCTTTTAGAAGCAGTCATGGTTAGTTGTCACCAGGGCGAACATGCGTTATTAGCTTCAGAGGATTTTTGGTCATCTATCGTCAAGGAGCGCAATAATTACCTGACGGAACTAAGGGCTGATGCCGCCCGTTTAGGTCGACATGACTTTATAATGGTGATTGATTTTATTGAAAAAAAGGCTAATGATATTGACGCAAAAATATTACACCACATTTTCCAAAACTACTTTCTCAATCTAAGATCGTTTGAACAAATTTATCAATCGTTGTCCGATTGAAGGTTTTTTTGTGCGGCCGGTCTTATCGTCATAAATTTTTATGATGGCTTGGATATTGTCATATTTCATTATCTCGTTATTCGGAATGCTTATATGATAATATTTTTCTATAGAGACAATGACTTGCAAATGATTGATGCTATCCCAGTTTGGATGTACCCCCATAGCAGATGAGTCGTTCACTGATTCTCGCTTTGCACCTAGCGCCTCTGCTACCAGGTCAACGGGAGTTATTAATATCTCCTCTTTCATTGTAATAATTCGATTAGTGCTGAATAATTGACCTTTAAATTTGAGTTCCTTGGAAGCTTGTCGATGACCTGAAAGGCACGAGGCATTTTATATTGTTCGATTTTTTGTAAAAGTTCTTTTCTGAGGAGTACTTCATCTATCGGTCCACTTGTTTCTATGAATGTATATAAAGCTTCATCATAGAAAACTGTTATACTGTTTTTTTTTATGATGCTCACGATCCATGAATCAATTTCATCTGGTTCAACCCTGTTCCCCTTTATTTTTACTTGCCTGTCTTTTCTTCCTGCGAAATATAAATTGCCATTTTTTTCTATAACCAAATCCCCTGTCTCAAACACGTCTTGGTCAACCCCGTTGATATTCCTTTTTTTAAATTTAGAATCTGAAGGTGGTACTAAATACCCTTTGCCGATATAGTCACCGTAAATAACAACCTCCTTCACTTCTTGATCATCCGAATCTAAATAATCAAATTGCCAGCCAGTTATTGGCCTACCTATACTCATCGTATATTCGAAATATTCTAAATAGTTGGCCTTATTTAACTCCTGACAAGTACAGAATAAGGTGCCTTCGGTGGGTCCGTAAGTATTGAATATCAAAAGGTCTTCTTTCTTATTAAAAAGAAATTCCATTTGGTGTTTTTTTAGCGGTTCGCCGCAAAAACTCATTAATTTTAACGAGGAAAGATCGGCCGCTCGTGATTCTTCGCTTTTGATCATCAGTTCAACGACACTCGGTACAGAGTGCCAGATTGTTACTTTATTCTCTGCGATCGTTTGAGTTGGCCTCAGTTTATCAGGGAGATTTGGCATAGCCAACAAGGTAGCTCCGGAGCATAGGCAAGTAAAAATATCTACTATGCTTAGGTCAAAGCTCAAAAACGAATATTGCGCCCAAATGTCCTGTTTTCCCGCTGCATAAGTTGGAACGGACCATTCTAAGAATTTATTCAATGCCTTTCGGCTAATCATAACTCCCTTTGGCGTTCCTGTTGAACCTGATGTATAAATAACGTATATGGTACTTTCAGGATCATAAATTATTTCCACTGGCCGGGGGGCACCACCCTTCATAATATCGGAGGTATTAGCAACAGTATAACGGCCTCGCATATCTTCAGACAATTCCTTATCCCTTATTAGTACATGAGGTTTGAACTCATCTAATATCTGTCTCTTTCGATCATCCGGTGCTTCTGGGTGTAAGGGACAATAAGTTCCACCGATCTGTAAAACAGCAATAATTGTTGCATAGGCATAAATGCCTTGTCGAATGTCAACCGCTACCCTTATTTGCGGGTTGACCTTTAATAAATAATGAGAGATGTTATCAACAAGTTTCAAAAATTCGGAATAACTAATTTTCTCCTCATTGTCGATAATCGCTGTATGATCAGGATAAAGTCGGCCTATATTTTTTATCTGCTCAATAAAATCCATTATGGCTTTTTATTTAATAATAATATGCAGTCTTCCTCAATTTCGGGGCATACCACACTTTGTTGTAAAACATCTACCGGGAAAAAACACTCAAAAGACGCTTGCTTAATGTCATCGAGATTTAGTTTATTTAAAATTTTTTTAATATTAACTTGAGCGGAGGGATGGTCTGAAAACGCTTTGGCAGCACCAAGTACGCCGAAGGTATGTATGCCGTTAATAAGCACTACAGAAGTTCTCGGATTAAAAGGGTTCGGGAACCTTGCAAAATAGCCATAGTCTCGAACCGTTTTATTGCCTTGTTTGGTCGCTGTGTAACTACGCCCTTTGTAAATGAGTTGCTCACAGTCTTCAGAATAACTAATCTTCACATCCATTTTTTCCATAAAGATCTTGCATACAGGGTTGCCGTCCCCCTCATCATCGCCAGGCCCCCCGATGATCACAAGATTGTCTTCCAAAGGAATTGTGCTATTAGCGGCGTACATGGGCGCGTTGATATTTCTGTAGTTTCTACCTAAAAAAGTCACAACGGATAGTAAAGAATCTTTATCTCCCAAGCTTTCTAAAAGCATATAATTATCCGATTCCGGCAAAGCGAATTGCTCTCTCATTTCAGATTCTGTTGATGTAATTATATGTACGGTACCTACGTCACTTGGAAACCATATTTTAGGCAAATAAATATTATAAAGAGAGTCGGACGTAATCAGGATTTTCAGATAATCGGCTAAATTGACAGATGCAACTTTTATCAGGTCATCAAAATTGTTATACAAATGCGGTAGCCTGTCTTTTAGATCAGCTGGTATAGGAAAATCAGCTACAGAACTTGCCGCTTTGATCATAATTACGGGAATATTAAGCCCGTAAAGTAATCCATATTCAAAAAATATATTTGGTTTACTTTCTGTAATGTCCACAATACCAATGTGACTGCTTCTAATTTTGCTCTCTATTTGCTGTGGGAGACCTAAAAAAGAATCATTAAACACAAACGTCGTATCAATTTGAAAATCTTGGTATTCCCTTCTTACTATATTTTCCGCTTCGGAGATCAATAGCCTAATATTAGTTCTGAATTTTTCCACATCGTACGTAGCGTTATCCGGCTCGAAGGGATGGGAAACAAAAATATTAATTGATCGATAGCTATTGGGCATCAGCACCTGGTTTTAAATATGTCTCGGTATTTACTTATCGGTTCAATTGAACCTTTTATTAGGATCATTCCTTCCCCAACATCCACCCTTACCGTCTCTCCGGCACCAATGTAGGCACATGGCCCAATTTTCCTACCTCCTATGATAAGCGCATTAACACCAACAACACTTCCTTTATAGATAACAGGAGATTCCTCAACAGTACCATCCCAGTCTAAACTCGCATCTCGGTGGCTGTGGGCTATTTCACCCATATAGGTGACCTTATCTTCAATTATGGTACGATCGGCAACATGTCCGCCGATAATACAATCTGCACCGATCACCGCCTGATCATAAACGTGCTTTCCATAGAGTATCTTAGTATTTTGACCAATCTTGGATTCCACGCCAATTTTACAATAATGATCTATATCCGCGCCTTTTTTAATAATTGCTCCAAAATGGATAACACAAAATGCGCCTATAGTAACGTTGTCCTCAATTATTATTTTACCATCGTCTGGGTCACCATAGCCAATACAAGAAGCGTGTCCTATTTGTACGTTTTCACCGATGACTACATTTTCATGAACAAATATTCCTGTTCCGTTTTCTGCGTAACTTCTTAAAGACATTTATTCATTATTTTTAAAGCCGTCTCATATATATTGGAGTGAATCGCCTTTGTCTCAGGAAAGTCAAGGTCTTCGTCACCCTCAACACCAAATCCATGCCCCACTCCATTTATTACGATCAGCTTGTTTTTTTTCGATTTGTTTTTACGCGACATCGCCAGTGGCACATCTTCATCTTCATTTCCGTGAAATATGGTCAAGCGTCCGCCTAGATGCTTAACTGGTTTTAAACCATTAATGTATTTTAATTCGTTAATTAGTCCCCTTCCAAAGTGAATGTCTGAAGAGTTAAGATACCCTTTTTTGTTCAACTCTATTTGAGCCTGTTGAGATAGTAAGTTATCGTTAATGAGGCCATTTCGCTCCAAAACATCATTTTCGTAGTCTAAGACCGGAGCATTTAGAATGATTTTTTTAACCTCCTTTTTATCATAAAAATCAGCCCAATAAGCCGCCAGCCCGCCTCCAAAACTTGTTCCGATTAAAAAAAAACAATTTACGTTAGGGTTAACTTGTTTTTTTAAAACAGTGAACGCCGCATCGATGTCGTTAACTATTCCGCAAAGCGACAATTCCTTTAAACCACTTTCGTGGATTCCATGAAAACGCAGGTCAAACCGCAAGCTGGATATGCCATTAATGCCAAGATAGGCGGCATAATCGCTATGGAAGCCTAATTCATCGCGAGAAGAAGTAATCCCATGAACAAATAGGGCAGCACCTTTTTCATTAGTTGCTTTTGTGAATGTTCCTTCCAATGAATAGCCATCATAGCTTTGGAAAGAAATTTGGGTTTCAATCATGATATATTAATTACGAAATCTAGGTTCAATCTATACTGCTTAGGTAATATAAATATTGTTTAAATTTACATAAAATTTAAGAAGATATTTTTATTGCTAGTAAAATCTATATCTTGTTATTTGGCGGTTTTATCTCGCAACTAAAAATATGGCGAAGGATTATAAAATTTTTATTAGTCATTCATGGACTTATCATGATGACTTGGTCAGTCTCCAAAAACTTTTAAACAGTCGCGGGTACTTTAATGTCGAATATTTAGAAGCGACCAGGGAGGTGCCTATTAATTCCGAAAATGCCGTCTATGTGAAACAGGCGCTCAAAAAAAAGATACTTAATGCCCATATTGTACTTGCTATCGCTGCTGTATACGCCACCCATAGTGATTGGATGACCTGGGAATTGGAAACAGCTTACGCAAATTCGATTCCGATTATCGGAGTGGCACCCTGGGGACAGCAACGTGTTTCAGTTGTCGTTCAGCAATATGCGAAAATGGTGGTTAGATGGAATACAGAGAGTATTGTTGATGCGATTCGCACCTACGCTATTTAGTTTTTAGTTATATTGTGTCGTTTATTGAACACGACTATTATGGAATTGATGTCGACTGATTTCCCTTGTTATTACATTGACAGTAATGCTGCTTCAAAGCGAGCTCAAAACACTTATAAAGGTCTGGTTTGGTTTACTTTATTGCTTATGTTGACTTCAACTATTCTGGTCAGCATTGATCCTTTAATAACTGCCAAAGTTCCACATTTTGATGCTATTAACGGCGCAATATTATTTCTTTCTGGCCTTGTGACAGTCTATTTAAACCTGCGGTCACCCGAGCGCCGATGGTATCTGGGGCGGGCCATTGCGGAATCGATAAAGACACTATCCTGGCGTTACATGATGCATGCTGAACCATTTGTAAATGATGATGACAAAGCGGACTTACAAATTTTTACCGACCGTATACTTGCCATCAATAAACAAGCAAATAAAGGCAAATTTATCCCTAAGCCAAATAAGGCACATAATCATGTTATCACACCAAAAATGGAAGAGATCAGAGCATTAACTTACGATCAAAGAAAGGCTTTCTACGCCGCCAATAGAATTGCTGAGCAAATAGAATGGTATGGTAATAAGAGCGAAAAAAATGGTCTGATTGCCAAAATTTGCACAATTATTATAATCATCTGCCAATTCCTGGCAGCTATTTATTTGTTTGAATTCATTGAAAAGATCAAAATTGTAAATGTTAACAATATCCTTATTTTTTTAGCAACTTCCGTTATCAGTATCGTTGAGTTAAATAAATATAAGGAGATATATCAGTCTTATGCTCTAACTAAACAGGAACTGAACATCATTCGCACCAAATTCCGCCAAGTCAAAGACGATACTGAACTCAATGAATTTGTATTGGAGGCAGAACAAGCCATTTCCAGAGAGCACACGATGTGGCTGGCGCGAAGAGGGAACGCCGACTATTAAGCAAATAAATATCCATTTGGAAATCCCCTTCTACTCCTGTAGTCTGACGGGTTCAAACTTCAATTCATTTCCGTTTTCGCATTGCAGTTCTCTGAAACAATTGTGTTCTCCACGTCGAATTATCCCCAACCTAAATTTAATGCAGGGAATTGCCGAACCCACGAAACGCTAAAAAAGCGTTGAAATGCATAAAATCACTAAAATATCCGATAAAACACTATTATTTGCATTTTATTTGCAAATAATTATTTTATTTCGGATAATTAATTAACTTTGTGGCTGTAAAGAAAGGAAAAACCATGTTATTATCATTTGCAACAACCAATTTCAGATCAGTTCGTGACCGCGTGGAATTAAGCATGTTAAAAACAGGATTAAAAGGACTATCATCGAACTATTTTAAAGGGAACAATAAAAAACTGTTGTTAAAATCCGCGGTGATCTATGGGCCTAACGCGTCCGGTAAGAGCGGTTTTTTAAGAGCAATCAAAGCTTTGGAGTTTTTAGTAAAAAGATCAGCAAGTTTCAGTCCTGATGAACACATGGCTCCGTTTGAACCTCACCGATTGGAAAAGGCTTGTACCGGATTACCAGTAACTTTTGAGGTGAGTTTTATTGCTAAAAAGGTCCAATACGATTATATAGTTGCTTTAAGATCGAAAGAAATTGAACTGGAGGAACTCTATTATTACCCCACAAGTACGAGAACATTACTTTATTCCAGAAGTGCCGGAAAGGAAATGAAGTTCGGAGATTATTACAAAGGACCTAAAAAGACTCTTGAAAAATTACTGCTGCCCACTCAATTATTTCTATCAAAAGCGGCAGAAAACAACGTAGATGCCTTACTCGATGCTTATCGGTTCTTCACCAAAGGATTAACTGTTTACCCGATGATGGAGGATTACCACGAAAATAATCTATCCAGGTTATACGCCAAACGTTTAGCAGAGGATAAGGATTCCAAGTTTTCGAAACGTTTTAATGCACTGATCTGTGCGTTAGATACCGGGATATGTGCTGTTGCTGCCGAAGAAGTGGATTGGAAGGATTACAAGTTCCCCGGCCATCTTCCCGAAGAACTGAAAAAGAAGGTTCAGGAGGATTATAAATATGATATCAAAACACAGCATCCGGTTTTTGATGGCGGAAAAAATGCTGGCTTTACTTCTTTTGATGTGGGGGATGAATCCGCAGGGACGAAGAGCTTATTTGTGATCGGTGGTATTATTTTGGATGCGCTGGATCATGGGCGGGTATTGGTCGTAGATGAATTTGAAAAAAACCTCCACCCAAGTATCACACAGTTTTTGATACAACTGTTTCATAATCAGGTAGTCAACCAAAATAACGCACAACTGGTGTTTGCTACGCATGATATCACGCAGTTATCAAATGATCACTTTAGACGTGACCAAGTGTGGTTCACCGAGAAAAATGAGTACGGTTCCACCTCTTTATATCGCTGTTCAGACATTCAAGGTATCCGTTTAGGTACGCCATTAGATAAATGGTACGCCAGCGGAAGGTTCGGCGCGACGCCGATCATTAATGATGTAGATTTTTTAATTGAAATGCAGGCGAATGGCGAGACTGAGGATTAATAAAAGGATCTTGATATTATGTGAAGGGGCCACGGAGTATATCTATGCCAAATCACTTCAAATGGAACTGCCCCGTGATTTACAGCGGTCTGTTGCTATTGAAATATTTTATCAGATCCAAAATGATCCTAAAAGCCTGGCTCAGGAGGCGCATAGAAGAGAACGGAATGCTATTAAAGAGCGTAATGCCTACGATACGATCTGGCTATTTTTTGATAATGATAACTGGCCACAATTAGGTGAAGCTTTTACGCTCATCGACAAACACGGCTATCGTATCGCTTACACTTCAATTTGTATAGAGCATTGGTTCGTTTTACATTTTGAGAATACTGGACGGTCTTTTACCAATGGAGAAGAAGCTCTGCGGTATTTGAACAGGTTATGGCCACAATATCATAAAACTAAAGTAAACGCCTTTGCAGCATTAAAAGACCGGCTGGAGACAGCGATAGAACGGGCAAATATCATTAATCAAAATCAAGAAGCGGGCGTTGCGGTACATGAGCGGAATCCTTACTTCACATTGCAGGAATTGATCAGTTTTTTTAAACAACTAAAAGAAGAACAACAATGAAATAAAAAAACAAAGGTTTGACCTATTAATAAAAAAGCCCGGGAGTGTGGTAGCCCCGAGCCTTTTAAGATTTGATAGATCACTCGCACAAGATGAATTGAAACGAATGAAAGAGGTTGTCTGTCCTCGGTTTGTGTTTGACGCACAAAAGTAAAAAAAGTTACTTTTAAAGCAAGCAAATCCAAAAATTCCTTCCTTTTCTTTCTTGTGACTGTGCCGGTGCTGCTTTTCGCGGGCAACAAATCATTTACAATTTAAAAAAAGGAGGAATTATTATGCCCGAGCGTTTTACACAAAAACAGGTTACCTTAGATGATAACCACAGTACCGGCAGGCTAAAAGTTAGCCAGCTGATGACCTTATTAGACAAACATCCTTACCAGGCAGAAGTGGCAGATGTGTTCGAAACGGAAAAGATCAAAGGTGATTTTATTGTCATTGACCATGTAGATACCGTTTTCAAACGGCTTGTCTATATCAACGCGAATTTTGAAAGATTTGCGATCAAAGCACAAACCAAACACATCGATATCAGCGAGGGCGATAAACCCGTAAAAGATCTGGCAAATCCGAAACCATTGATCTTTAATTTTAGCGAGTATATTTTGAAGGGCGAAACGAGCAACGATCTGGACTGCTACGCAATCTACGATTCGAAAAACAGCTATTTCGAGAACTACGACATGTCGAAATATGCTAACCGTCTCTACAAGATTGGTTTGGGTGGTTTGGCGCATTACAATCTTAATTTCTTTAAAAATCTGGCCGCCTCGGACCATCATTTCAACAAGCAAAAAAGCTATCGTCTCGTAGCCAGTAACGGCGAGTTGTTTCTACGCGGCATCACGTCTATAAGTCAATATTTTGAATATGGGGTGGATTTCACATTTGTCGTGGCCATGCTAACGTTGCACAGGGACATGAAACAGCATCATAGTCAATATCAAGCTCTTCGGCTTTGTTGCACATTTCGAGCAGTTTAACAAAGTCCGAGATTTTATTATCAATTTTAGTTTTAAAGATATCCCGCAATTGTTGAATACTTTTAAACGGACTATTAGGGCTCGTGATCTTTCTTTCAATATGGGCGCGTAATTCATCCGGGGTCTTGATACCCTTTACAGCTTTCAATTCGTCAATGAACTCATCCGTTTCGATCAGCATTTTTCCAACGTCATTAAGATAGTTTAGTACTCTTTTAGGCCCGGTAGAATGAGAGATAACAAGTTTATTT